>OHBE01002098.1_pt1 | contig 15423 bp, 13 predicted proteins | sample 1577231 | NCBI WGS metagenome assembly OHBE01 (sample SAMEA3541506, study PRJEB24748) | human gut metagenome | biome: human gut; feature: human-associated habitat; material: faeces | place: China | collected 2012 | reverse complement strand
GACCGAGGACTACGTCGGGGACGTCATCGCAGACCTCTCCTCTCGGAGGGGGCGCATCGAAGGGATGGACATGAGGGCCAACGCGCGTATAATTAGGGCTTACGTGCCTCTTGTAGGGATGTTCGGGTACGCGACGGACCTCAGAAGCAAGACCTCGGGCCGGGCCAATTATACGATGCAGTTCGACCACTACGAGCCCACACCCGCGGACGTCGCGGAAAAGGTGCTCCAGGGTAAGGCCGAATAAGTTTTCACATAACATTATTTTAGGGGAGGCAATTCGGAGATGGCGAAGGAGAAGTTCGAGCGGAACAAGACGCACCTGAACATCGGAACGATCGGTCACTTCCGCTCGCACCGCAGCGAAAGCGCGCTGATGCGCTACATCAAGCGGCTGGAACACCGCGACATCTCGCTGGCCGACTCGATGATCTCGCTGGGGTCGTGCACGATGAAACTCAACGCGGCGGCACTCATGCAACCCCTGTCGCTGGCCGGGTTCCAGAACATGCACCCCTTCGCACCCGTCGAACAGGCCGAAGGTTACATGGAGCTGATCGCCGCGCTCGAACGCGACCTGGCCACGATCACCGGACTGGCCGCCTGCTCGCTGCAACCCAATTCGGGCGCCGCGGGCGAATACGCAGGGTTGATGGTCATCCGCGCCTACCACCAGTCCAAGGGGCAGGGGTACCGCAACGTCATCCTGATCCCCGCCTCGGCGCACGGCACGAATCCCGCGTCGGCCGCCATGGCGGGCATGAAGATCGTCACGGTGGCGTGCGACGCCAAAGGCAACATCGACGTCGACGACCTCAAAGCCAAGGCCGAGGAGCACGCCTCGGAGCTGTGCGGGCTGATGGTGACCTATCCCTCGACGCACGGCGTCTTCGAGAGCCGCATCCGCGAGATCGTCGACGCCGTACACGACGCCGGCGGACAGGTCTATATGGACGGCGCCAACATGAACGCGCAGGTCGGCCTCACCAATCCGGGCTACATCGGCGCCGACGTCTGCCACCTCAACCTGCACAAGACCTTCGCCATGCCCCACGGCGGCGGCGGTCCGGGCGTGGGTCCGATCTGCGTCGCCGAGCACCTCAAAGCCTTCCTCCCCTCGCATTCGGTTATGGCGACGGGCGGCGACGAAGGCATCACCGCCGTGGCGTCGGCCCCGTGGGGTTCGGCGCTGCTGCTGCCCATCACCTACGGCTACATCCGCATGATGGGTGCAGAAGGGCTGGCACGCGCCACCCAAACGGCCATCCTGAACGCCAACTACCTGGCTGCATGCTTCAAGGATACCTACGGCATCGTTTATCGCGGGGCAAACGGCTTTGTCGGCCACGAAATGATACTGGAGTGCCGCAAGGTGCACGAGGAAACGGGCATCAGCGAAAACGACATCGCCAAGCGACTGATGGACTACGGCTATCATGCGCCTACCCTCTCCTTCCCCGTTCACGGCACGCTGATGATAGAACCCACGGAGAGCGAAAGCCTTGCCGAACTGGATAACTTCGTACACGTAATGCTCGCCATCTGGCAGGAGATTCAGGAAGTGAAGAACGGCGAAGCGGACAAGAACGACAATGTGCTGGTAAATGCCCCGCATCCCGAATATGAAGTGGTGGCCGATACATGGGAGCACAGCTATACCCGGCAGAAAGCCGCCTATCCGATAGAAAGCGTACGCGACAACAAATTCTGGGTGAACGTGGCACGGGTGGACAATACGTTGGGCGACCGCAAACTGCTGCCTACGTGCTACGGGTGCTTCGAATAGGGTAGTGAAATATACCCGATGTTTTTTTAGGCACGGATTACACGGAATTTCACGGATTTACTTGATTTTTTCTGTTTCTGCGAAATCTGTGTAATTCGTGAAATCCGTGAAACCTGTGAAATCCGTGTAACCCGTACCTGAAAAAAATACATACCATTTGTTTCTTTGTTTATATATCCCCCTGCTTTTATGCCACAAATAAATCTATGAGTACCACTCACAAAAGAAAAAGGAACGGTCTCTTCTACAGCAGAGGCGAAGAAACGGTCAACAGCCTGTCTCACGGCATGGGCATCTCGATGGCGGTCATTATCGGGGGATTCTTCCTGATGAAATGCTACCGGGCACAAGACCCGTGGGCGATACTCGGCATGTGGCTCTACCTGTTCGGTATGGGCGGCTCCTACCTGTCCTCCACCCTTTACCACTCCCTGAAGCACCATAACCCGTGGAAACGGCGGTTGCGCCATTGGGACCACGCGGCTATCTACTGGCACATTGCCGGAAGCTTCTCTCCCGTTACACTGATTGCCTTGCGCGATGAGGGGCTATGGGGCTGGGGCCTGTTCTGCTTTGTCTGGCTGTGCGCCGTTGCGGGCACTATCATCAGCTTCCGCAAAATGAAAGAACACAGCTATGTGGAAACGGTGTGCTACATCCTTATGGGGCTGTCCGTGCTGGTGGTGTTCAAGCAGCTTTTTGCCATTGCGCCCGTATCCTGCTATTGGATTATCGGCGAAGGGGTATGCTATATAGGCGGTGCGGCGTTGTATTCCATACGCAGCGTGCGCTATATGCACTCGGCTTTTCATTTCTTCGTACTGGCAGGGTCGGGCTGCCACCTTGTTGCCGTATGGCACATTCTGGCGGGGATATAAACAGGCCCTCCGCCTATACATGATACATGCACCGTCAGCGGATTACGGTTACCGTGCCTGCCGCCAGCTTCTTTTCTTTCACGGGAGCGTCCGCAGGGGCATAGCCCAAGGCGGCACAACCGTACACACGGTGATTTTCGGGGATGCCGAGACGGGTGAGGAAAGCACGCACGTCGGGGTCGTCGCAGGTCTGCCCCAATTGGTTAATCCAGCAAGAGCCGATGCCCAAAGACTTGGCGGCAAGGAAAATATTCTGCAAGGCGCATGCGCAGTCCATAGACGCCCACCAGCGGGTAGGTTCGTTGGAGACGATGACCAATGTCGGAGCATGGTAATAGCAACAATAGGTTTCGCTATGTCCGCGCTCCTGCAAATGAGGGTCGTCGCTCTTGGCAAAAGCGCCTTTTATCTTTTCATTCAGTTCGGTCAGCACGGCGGCATCCTGGATGGCGGTGAAATGCCACGTCTGGAAGTTCATGCCGCTGGGGGCATACGCTGCCGCTTCCAGTATAAGGTTCAAATCTCCGGCGGAAACCTGCTGTTCCGTGTAAGTACGCACGCTGCGGCGCGACTTGATATTTTCCAATACTTCGTTGCTCATTGTCAGGATATATGTTTTTATGTAAGGAGAGTAAATGCGTCAAGTTTCAGTCTGCCGTTCCGCCTATACCGGCGCTAAACAGACGGTCAGCGCTTCACCAATCCTATCTTTACGTTCAGTTTAAAGTAATACACACCGTTCTCCCGCTCCAGGAAGCCGTATTTGTCCTTATCTACCGAACCCTTCTCGAAACGGGTGTTCCGGTAAAGGAAGTCGGCAAAGGTCTGCCGGTCGGACTTATGGTAGCAGAGCACCCCGCCGTCTCCATTGGTCAGCAGCATGCCTTCCACGGCAGAGTCCGTACCGTTGTAAATCTTTGCCGGACGCATGCCCGTTGCAAGCGCCAGCAGGAACTGTTTCATCTTAAACTCGTAGAAGCGGTGCTTGTTTATCAGTTCGTCCTTGATTTTCAGGGGATTCATCTCCTTAATGCGTTCCGTCAGTTCGGCAACACGGGTAATGCCGTCCAGGTGCATGATACGCACCATCTCGGCCAGCATACGGGGGAAGTGGAGGTCTATCATCAGCAGGTTGCAGCGGAACACACGGTCGGCAACGTCGGAATACTTCAACACGCCGCCCAGACGCTCAATCATCATCATGCGTTCGGCAACTTCCATAGGCGATTCGGGCAAGGCGTTCACCTTGTTTACCGTGGGCACGGCAAACTTCACGCCGCTCTGCTCCAGCTTCAGATTGGCTGTGCGCCCACCGTCCAGCAAAGGATTCATGCGGCTGAGACGACAACGGACGGTGAAGCCCGTGAGCGGAGCGTCCGCACTCCAGAAAGCTACGGAGAAGTCGGTACGGTCATCGGTTCTGGACTCCAAGTCGTAGATGTTCACAGCATCCAGAAAGGCTTCCAGCCCTTCGGAAACTTCCACCTCCTCGCCTTGCTCATTTCTGAGCAGATGGAGTATGATTTCCGCCGCATCGCCAAAGTCCGCACGGGGAAACGAAAGCGGCTCTTTTCCTGCCGATGCGGTAAACGTACCGTCCTTCTCCACCGTACCGCTGACAATGCGCACATCCTCTTCCCCGATATAATAACGGCGCGTGCCGTCATGTTCCTCTCTCTGTATCAGCGCCACAGGCCAATACTTCCTATCATCTCTCTGCGCGTCCGGCGTTCCCGGAAAGACCTTCCCGTCCGCCAGCAGACGGAAGAAGGTATACAGTTCGCCCAGCTCGCGCTTGGTTGCTTCAAATGCCATATCAACTCGATTTTGATTAAATAAGTGTGCAAAGATAAGTAAATCCGTACAAAAGATGTGGAAAACCCGGAGACTTTACGCTTCCTCAAAACGTAAAGTCTCCACCTTCTCCAGACGCGCCCTCAACTTGGGCATTGCCGACTTGCGGATGCGGAGCGTCATGCGGCAGTCCATGTCGTACGACTGCTCCAGCATCTCCGGCTCCTCTTCCTTGACAATGCGCATCACATCGTTCATGAAAGGATACTCGAAAAGGACGGTCACCGTTTCGTCCACCGTCTTTTCAATGACGGTGGCGGCAGCGATGGCCTCGGCAGCGGCAGCCTTATAAGCCACTATCAGTCCGCTGGTTCCCAGCTTTATGCCGCCGAAATAACGGACTACGACAATCAGGATGTCCGTCAGTCCGTTCGAGTTTATCTGCCCCAGGATGGGCTTTCCCGCCGTACCGGACGGTTCGCCGTTGTCATTGGCACGGAAATCCTTGCGCTCGTGCCCCAGCATATAGGCATAACACACATGGCGGGCATCGTAGTATTTCTTCTGATAAGTTTCCAGATGCGCCTTTACTTCTTCAACCGTACGCACCGGCAAGGCAATAGCGATAAACTTGCTGCGCTTCTCGGTATAAATTCCCTCGGACGGGACGGCTATGGTTTTATACGTATCTTCGCTCATGCCGCAAAGATACTACACTTTTTGCTATCCGCCTTTTGATAGCCGGCAAAAAAAACTTTATCGCGGCAGAAGAAAGAGCCGCTTTTCAGCCGATGCGCCTCCTCACCAGTTGCAGCAACGGTTTCGCCGCAATTATCAGTGTCACGGCAGTAAGTATCATCAGTACGCCGAGCATGATGCGCGGAGTGAGCTGCTCGCCAAACACCACTACGCCGAAGAACAGCGCCGTCACCGGTTCCAGCGCCCCCAATATGGCAGCCGGCGTGGAGCCGATGAGGTGGATGGAGAGCGTCATCAGCACCAACGAAATGATAGTGGGAAACAAAGCCAGCGAAAGGACATTTGCCCACAGCACCGGCGAAGGGACGGGCTGCAAAGCCGTGCAAAAGTCCAGACGCACCACATAGATGCTGATGCCGAAGAGCAAAGCATAGAAAGTGAGTTTCGCCGTAGGCAGCTCCTTGAGTGAAGAGCGGTTCACGCCGACGATGTATATGGCGTAGGTCAGCGAGGAGAGAATAACGAACAGTACGCCCAGCATGCTCAACGTCTTCCCGTCCCCACCCTCGTACAGCAGGGAGATGCCCGTAAACGCCAGCGCTATGGAGAACATCGTGATGAAGGAGACCTTCTCGTGGAAAAACACCGCCATGATGATGGCAACCAGCACCGGATAGACAAACAGGATGGTGGACGCAATGCCCGCATCCATGTAGTTATAGCTCTCGAAGAGAAAGAACGAGGAAAAAGAGAACAGCAGCCCCATTACCGCCAGCGGAAGTATATCCGCCTTCTTCAGCGCAAAGGACTGTTTCTTCACTTTCATCAGGATGCCCAGCATCACAACGGCGAAAAAGTAACGGTAAAAGAGGACGGAGTCCACACTCATTCCCGCCCCGTACAAGGGCAATGCAAACAACGGGTTCATGCCGTAACTGGCAGCGGCAACGGCTCCGTAAGTAAATCCTTTAAGACGATTATTGGTCATGACAGTATCTCTTTCTGAAAAATCGGGCGCAAAGATACCGCTTTTATTGATACTTGGCTCCATGAAGAACTAAAAAGAATCCTGCACAACGCAAGCATGCCGCAAGGGAATTGTTCATGCCCCGTTCTTCATTTTATAATACAGCATACCCACCGCGTCTGCCAGCAGCCAACCGATGGGAATAGACCACCAGATGCCCGTTACCCCGACAGAAGGAATAGCCGCCAGTAGGTAGGAAAGCGCCACGCGAGTGCCCAGCGAAATCACCGTGAGCACTACCGACATCCCCGGCTTCCGGACAGCCCGGTAATAGCCGTAAAGCAGGAACAGAATGCCGATGCCGCAGTAAAACGCACCCTCTATGTGCAGGTACTCCACTCCGGTAGCAAGGATTTCCGTTTCGCCCGGATGGACGAAAATCAGCATCAGCGGTTCTGCAAAGACGAACACGAGCACGGAGACGATAATCGAAAAGATAACCGTAATAAGCAAGGCGCTGCGGACACCCCGGCGGATACGCCCGTAACGTTTCGCCCCGAAGTTCTGCGCGATGAAAGTGGAAAAGGCGTTCCCGAACTCCTGCACGGGCATGTATGCAAAGGAGTCTATCTTGACGGCAGCGGCAAAGGCGGCCATGACTGCCGTGCCGAAGCTGTTGACCAGCCCCTGTATCATCAGGATGCCGAAATTCATGACCGACTGCTGCACACAGGTCAGTGTGGAGAAAGAGACTATCTCTTTCAGACTGCCACGGTCGAAGCGCATGTCTCCGATATGCAGCCGCAGTTCCGGACGCTTCCTCCAGGTATAGAGCACTATTCCCGCAGAAGCGACTCCCTGTGCCATGACCGTGGCTATCGCAGCCCCCTCGATGCCCCAGTCCAGTTGCAGGATGAAAAACAGGTCGAGAACGATATTCAGTGCCACAGAGAGTGCCAGAAACCAGAGAGGAGTTACCGAATCTCCCACCGCACGCAGCATCGCCGCATAGAAATTATAGATAAACGTAAAGACAATGCCGCAAAAGATTATCCACAGGTAACCGCGCATCATGCCGTAAATGTCCTGCGGCACTTGCAGCAAACGGAGAATAGGGTCCAGCCATACGAATACCGCCATATTCAGCACGCATGTAACCGCCCCTATCAGTACGAACGACACGAAAATGCTGCGGCGCAGGGCGGAATGGTTTCCCGCACCGTAATGCAGCGAGAATACCGTGCCGCTGCCGATAGACAAACCGAGAAGGATGGAGATAAGGAAGACCATCAGCGTATACGCCGACCCTACCGCCGCCAGTGCATCCGCACCGATGCACTGCCCTACAATCAGCGTATCGGCTATGTTATAGCACTGTTGCAGCAACGAACCCGCCATCATAGGCAGGGTGAAACGCAACAACGTACCCGTTATGCCACCCCGGGTAAGGTCTCCGTTCCGTAACATGATTGTTCACACCCTCTCAGGCAATGCCCAACAACTTCACTTCGAATATCAGTGTGGAGAAAGCCGGAATAGGCCCGCTGGTGCGTGTGCCGTATCCCACGGTGTACGGGATGTAAACCATCCAGTGGTCGCCTACACGCATCTGCTGCAAGGCTATCTGCCAGCCGTCGATTACTTCGTTCAGCCGGAAAGCTTCCGGACAGTTGCGCTTCCAGGAATTGTCAAACTCCCTGCCGTTGATGAGCGTTCCCTTGTAATGCACCGACACAATACTGTTCGGGCGAGGAGTAGCGCTACTGCCCTGCCCGCTTTCCAGAATACGGTAAAGCACGCCGGCAGCCAACTCCTTTACGCCTTCTTCGGTACGCAGATTTTGCAGGAACTGTTCGTTCTTCAGTTTGTATTCTTCCTTTTTACCCATATCGTTCTTTTGGTTTTAATAACTAATGCCGAATAACGGTATCTTATTTTGACGGCAAAGGTCGGCATTTTCCGTATACCGGAAAAGGGAATGGCAATATAAAATAGCGAAGGTGCATCAAAACCTGCCAAGTTTCCATGCACCTTCTTCTCATTCATTCTTTGAAATTATATCTGAATCAGTCCAGTTTATGAATTACCAGTCCCGAACGCAGCTTCGGTTCGAACCAAGTGGTCTTGGGCGGCATGATATTGCCGGTATCGGCAATGTCCATCAACTGCTTCATGGACACAGGATAAAGCGCCAAAGCCACTTTCATCTCACCACTGTCCACCCGCTTCTTCAATTCGCCCAGCCCGCGGATACCGCCGACAAAGTCGATACGCTTGTCGGAACGGAGGTCTTTGATGCCGAGGATTTCATCCAGTATCAGGTTGGACGAAATGGTAACATCCAGCACGCCGATAGGGTCGTTGTCGTTGTAAGTGCCCGGCTTTGCCGTAAGGCTGTACCACTTGCCGTCCAGGTAAAGGGAGAAGTTATGCAGGCCTGCCGGCTTGTAGATTTCCGTTCCTTTCTCTTCTACCGTGAAGTTCTTGCCTACGGCAGCCAGGAATTCTCCGGGAGTCAACCCGTTCAGGTCCTTCACCACGCGGTTGTAGTCGATGATAGTCAACTGGTTGGCGGGGAAACAGACTGCCATGAAGTAGTTGTACTCCTCGTCTCCGCGATGATTGGGATTCTGTCCGGCTTTCTCCGCACCCACCAGGGCTGCTGCTGCACTGCGGTGGTGCCCGTCGGCAATGTAAAGTGCCGGCATCTTGGCGAATTCTTTGGTTATGACCTCAATATCTTCCTGCCGGTCGATAATCCAGAATGTATGGCCGAAACCGTCGTCCGGAGCCACAAAGTCATAAACAGGCTTCTGTGCCGTGTAACGGGCAATGACCGCATCCAGCACTGCATTGTCGGGATAAGCGAAGAATACGGGCTCGATGTTGGCATTGTTCACACGGACATGCTTCATGCGGTCTTCTTCCTTGTCGCGGCGAGTAAGCTCATGCTTCTTGATAACGCCGTTCATGTAATCGGGCACGTATGCGCCCACCACCAAACCATATTGCGTCTTACCGTTCATGGTCTGGGCATATATGTAATAGTTCTCCTTATCGTCCTGCACCAGCCAGCCTTTGTCCTGGAACATCCGGAAGTTCTCGGCCGCTTTCCGGTACACACGTTCATCGTGCTCGTCCGTACCTACCGGAAAATCTATTTCGGGCTTGATGATGTGATACAGGGATTTTTCGTTTCCTGCCGCTTCTTCACGCGCTTCGGCGGAATTCAGGACGTCGTACGGACGGGATGCCACCTGCTCTACCAAATCCTGAGGGGGACGAATTCCTTTAAAAGGTTTTATTGTTGCCATGGTTGTCTGAGTATAAATCCATTACTTATTTACGCGGAACTTCTCGCAGCCGTCTTTCAGGAAGCCCACAATCTGTCTGGCAGCGGCAATGCCGGCATTGATATTGGCTTCGGCCGTCTGCGCACCCATCTTCTTCGGTGTGGAGAAGTAACGGCCGGCAAACTTGGCGGCAAATGTATCATTGGCTGCGGGCATAATGTCGGTCATGTACTTCAAGTCGGCACGTTCTTCCATCAGTTGTATCAGCTCGGCTTCATTGATAACTTCCTTGCGGGCGGTGTTCACCAGCAGACCGCCTTTCGGCATCCTGCCCACCAAAGCATAATTAATGGAGTTCTTGGTTTCCGCCGTTGCGGGGATGTGCAGCGAAACGATGTCGCAGGCAGAATAAAGCTCCTCGGCCGAAGCTACAGCCTTTACACCGTCTTTCTCGATAACCTCTTTCGGGCAGAAAGCGTCGAATGCGTAAATATCCATACCGAAACCTTTGGCTATGCGGGCTACATTGCGGCCTACGTTACCGTAAGCATGAATGCCCAGCTTCTTGCCTTTCAGCTCCGTACCGGAAGTACCGTTGTACAGATTGCGGACAGCCATTACCATAAGCCCGAAAGCCAGTTCGGCCACAGCGTTGGAGTTCTGCCCCGGAGTGTTCATCACACATACATTGTGGGCGGTTGCGGCATCCAAGTCCACATTGTCATACCCCGCACCGGCACGCACTACGATTTTCAGCTCTTTGGCGGCATCCAAAACCTCGGCATCAATAATGTCGCTGCGGATAATAATGGCATTGGCATCTTTCACGGCTTCCAGCAATTTTGCCTTATCGCCATATTTCTCCAGCAAGGCAAGTTCATAGCCTGCTGCTTCAATTTCTTTGCGAATACCGTCTACTGCAACTTTTGCAAACGGCTTGTCTGTTGCAACTAATACTTTCATGATTCAATGGTATTAAAAAAAAATCACCACAGAACCGCACGAAGTTTCACAGAGTTTTCCTTTTCATTTCATCTCTGTGGGACTCTGTGCCCTCTGTGGTGAACAAATATTATTAATGAAGTTTCTCAAATTCCTGCATGCAGTCTATCAAAGCCTGTACGCTTTCCTTCGGCATGGCATTGTAGCAAGATGCGCGGAAACCGCCTACGGAACGGTGTCCCTTAATGCCTACCATACCCTTTTCGGTAGCAAATTTCAGGAAGTCGGCTTCCAGTTCCTTGTATTCGGGAGCCATTACGAAGCAGATGTTCATGCGTGAACGGTCTTCTTTGGCGGCAGTACCCACGAACATCTTGTTGCGGTCTATCTCGGCATACAGCATATCCGCCTTTTCGATGGCGCGACGTTCCATTTCCTTCACACCGCCCTGAGCCTTTATCCAGCGCAATGTCTGCAATGCCGCATAGATAGGAACAACGGGAGGAGTATTGAACATTGAACCGCCGTCGATGTGAGTCTGATAGTTCAGCATGGTCGGGATGTAGCGGGACACCTTGCCTACCGCATCATTCTTCACGATGACGAATGTTACGCCCGCAGGAGCCAGATTCTTCTGTGCACCGCCATAGATACAGATGTATTTGGACACATCAATAGGACGGGAGAAAATATCGGACGACATGTCGGCAATCATAGGAACGTTTACGTTCAGGTCTTCCTTCAATTCCGTGCCATAGATAGTATTGTTGGTGGTGATATGGAAATAGTCTACATCGGCCGGCACCGTATAATCTTTCGGAATGTAAGTATAAGTGGCTTCAGCAGAAGAGGCAACCTCTACAACCTCGCCAAAACCTTTGGCTTCCTTCATGGCTTTCTTTGCCCACACACCCGTATTGAGGTAAGCGGCCTTCTTTTCGAGGAAGTTGAAAGGTATCATGCAAAATTCCAGACTTGCACCACCTCCCAGGAACAGCACCGAATAGCCTTCCGGAATGTTAAGTAGTTCTTTGAACAGTGCTACGGCTTCGTCCACTACGGGCTGGAAGTCTTTAGCGCGGTGGCTAATCTCCATAAGAGACAGACCGGATCCATTGAAATCTAAAATAGCCTTCGCCGTATCCTCTATCACCTCACGCGGAAGAATGGAAGGTCCTGCGTTGAAATTATGCTTTTTCATTTGAAGTTTGTTTTGGTTATACAATTTCGTTCGTTTATGTCTTTCGACATGGCGAAATTACGGAATTATTTCTGCATTGCAAATCTTTCCTTATAAATTTTCTTCTTTATCGCGTATTTGCCTTACTTTTTATTGGTATATACAAGAAATATACGCCAAACTGTTATGTACGCTTAACAAGGAAAGTATTAAAAAGTAAACTGAAAGATAGAAGCTGAAAAAACTTTCTACCGGGAATAAAAACTGAAAAAAAAGTGCATGATTATCAAAAACAAGCTATTTTCCCATGCTTAATAACATCACCGGATATGCTTCATAACATACTGTCAACGAGCTTCTTCTATCAAAGTCTTCATCCCCTTGATTTTTTCCCCGCGCAGCAGTGTAAGCAATTGCTTCACTTTGCTGCGGCGGACTGCCACGAAAGCATAGTGCTCCTTCACATCCACCTGTCCTACATCTTCGCGCACCAGCCCGCCTTTCTTATACAGGAAGCCCACAATGTCCACCTTGTTCAGTTTGTCTTTCTTGCCTTTGCCTATATATAAGGTAGTCCAGCGGGGTTTGGCAGGTTTCGGCGTCTGCTCCGGCAATTCGAATACGGAGAGCTCTTCCGGAAGATAATCGGGCAGACGCTCTTCGGCATGCAGAAGCAGGAAAGACGAGCCGCGCGCTTCCCAGCGTGCCGTGCGTCCGTTACGGTGCGTAAAGGCTTCTTCGTTGACGGGCATGTGATAGTGCACCACGTTGTCGATGCCCGGAATATCCAATCCGCGTGCGGCAAGGTCGGTCGATACCAGGACGGGGCAACTGCCGTTGCGGAACTTATAGAGCGCCCGCTCGCGGTCGTCCTGTTCCATACCGCCATGAAAAGCATCGCAAGGGAATTTCTTCGACTTCAGATAGGATACCGTACGCTCCACGCTCTCGCGATAGTTCACGAATACCAGTGTAGAACGGTCGCCCAGCGTACAAAGCAGCCGGTACAATGTCTCCAGCTTGTCTTTTTCGGGAGAGATTACCTTCTGCAAGTCCAATCGTCCGGATACGGTTTCGCCCGAAAGAAAATTCAGCTTGACAACCTGCGGTGATGACTCCCCCCCGCCCACTCCGGTGAACTGCGGGATTTCCTCTGCATCCGTTGCCGACAGCAATACCCGTTTCTTCAAGGCAGGCAACTGTCCGATAATTTCCGCCATCTCGTCGTGAAAACCGAATTCAAGGCATTTGTCGAATTCATCTATCACCAATGTGGTTACAAAGCGGGTATCGAAGTTCTGCTTCCGCAAATGGTCGTTCATACGTCCGGGAGTGCCGATGATAACGGCAGGGTTAATGCCCCTCATCGTACGGTGCTCGTCCATTGCCGGACGTCCGCCGTAGCAGCTCATCGCCTTGAAAGGGACGTTCATCGACTTGAATACGTTTTCTATCTGCAAGGCAAGCTCGCGCGACGGTACGAGCACCACCGCCTGTACGCCCTGCACATCGGCTTTGAGCGATTGCACCAGCGGCAGCAGGAATGCCAGTGTCTTGCCCGACCCCGTGGGCGACAACAGGACGAGGTCCTTATCCGATTGATAGGCATCCCGCGCTGCTTCCTGCATCGGGGTGAGTTGCTCTATCCGTAAGTTACGAAGTATGTCAGATTGTTCCATAAAGTACTTTGGTTTAATGGAGCAAAGATACGAAAAGATTGGCGGAAAACGAGGTGATGGTTTATATATCACTTCGTTCTGCATGAAGTATATTACAATTTATCCCGGTCAAACTCCCGATTTATCCCGGTTAAACTTCAAGTTTATTGAGGATAAACTTTGAGTTTAACAGGGATAAACAAAGGGTACCCACTGGAAAAACAATCAGTATGTACTGAAGAAAAAAACACATGTGTAGAAAAAGAGCCGGTACAGACGGAGAAAAAACAATGGCAGCAATATGGCTGACTTAAAGTTCCTCTACCACCCAACGCTCGATATTGCGCGTAGTATTACTGAAATTCACCCCTATCTTGAGTACCTTGCGGCTGTCCGCTGCAAAAGGCAGTGCGTACTGCTTGTCGTTAATCTGCTGCAAAGCCTCTTCCGCAGTGCCGTTCAGTTTGAATTCCATTACATAAACGTACTTGTCGGTTTGCAGTACAAGGTCTATCCTGCCCTGCGAAGTGTGATACTCCGCTTTTACATAGAAACCCACCAGTTTGAAAACGATGAAGAGCACATTCTGATAGTGCAGCTCCAGTTCTTTCACCAATTCGTAGGGAGTATCGGCAAAGAAACTTTGCAGGCGGCGGAAGAAAGCATCGGGCTCTCCTCTCTCTATTTCCTGTACAAACTTTTGTATTTCAAACGGTGCTTCAATCTTGTTGAAACGTGTATAGTAAGGTATGAGGAATCTAACAAAACCTTCTTCCACCTCACGATTGGGAAAGCCGAGACGATAAATTCCAAAACGTTCATCATACCCCTTTATCGTGAGATAACCGCTCTGGAAAATTACGGGCAACGGTTCCTCATCCCCATAAATACTGTTCAGCACATCGGCATACGTTTCGGCATGCGCCATGTGTTCCAGGTCGTAATGGTAGCGTTTCAACAGTTCTATCAGGTAGGTGGGTGTTCCCGTCTCGAACCAGTAACTGCCGAATTTCTTATATTTAAAAGTATTCAGTAAGCTGAAAGGGTTGTAGATACCTTCGGTGTTCTCTACGAAATGATAGCCGTCATATCTCCGCTTCAACTCGGCACAGGCTTCCTCGTAGGTCATTTTCTGAGCGTCTGCCAACTCGTGAAGCTCTTCTTCAAGATTATCGTGAATCTCCTGTCCGGTTATTCCGCAAAGACCGACATACATTTCCTGCATGGAAATATCATCCAGGTTATTCAAGTCACTGAATACGCTGATCTTGCCGAATTTAGTGACCCCGGTAAGGAAAGCCAGTTTGATACAGCCGTCCATCGTTTTAAGCACACCGTAGAAAGGTTTCAGCGTGTTGCAGTATTCCTTTTGCAGTTCCCCGTTGCCGATAGCCTGGAGCATCGGTTTGTCGTATTCGTCCACAAGGATCACCACACGCTGCCCTGTCTGCTCGCAAGCACGCTTGATGATTCCGGCAAAGCGCAAAGAGTATGTACGTTCGGAAACATCGGCGCCATAAAGTTTTTCCCATTCGGAAAGGTTCTTCTCCAGTATATTACCCAGACTTTCGGGCGTATCATACCGTTCGATGTTCAAGTCCAGATGCAAAATGGGATGTTCCGTCCAGTCTTTCTCCAGTTTCTCGATGGCCAGTCCCTTGAACAATTCCTTTTTCCCTCGAAAGTAGGCCTCTAAGGTGGAGATCAGAAGACTTTTGCCGAAACGGCGCGGACGGCTGAGGAAGTAGTAACTGCCGGTCTTGGCCAACTGATAAACCCAAGCGGTTTTATCGATATAGAAATACCCGTCTTTGCGGATTTTCTCGAAGTTCTGTATTCCGATAGGATATATTTTATTGCTCATACCGTCCACTGTTTTTAGATTACGATAAAGCAAAGATACTCATTTCTTTCGAACCGCCTCTATCCTATGCCCACAAAAAAACTCCGGCAAGAGCCGCAGCCCTGCCGGAGTTTCTTCACTATTTTACTATTATGTGTCTTTGACAACACCGTTTCCTTATCCGCCGAAGTTGTCGAACATCAGGTTCTGAGCCGGAACGCCGAGGTCGTCGAGCATCTTCTCAACGGCTTTGGACATCGGGCCGGGACCGCACATGTAGTATTCGATGTCTTCGGGGGCTTCGTGGTCTTTCAGGTAAGTCTCGTAGATTACGTTGTGTACGAAGCCCGGAGTGTACTTCACGCCCGCTGCATCGGCTGCCG
>OHBE01002090.1_pt1 | contig 15478 bp, 20 predicted proteins | sample 1577231 | NCBI WGS metagenome assembly OHBE01 (sample SAMEA3541506, study PRJEB24748) | human gut metagenome | biome: human gut; feature: human-associated habitat; material: faeces | place: China | collected 2012 | reverse complement strand
TCGCTGCTGCAGAATTTTTGCAGGCGAATTTCCCTGACCGCACAGGCTTTTCCCCGCGCAATGTGCGCCGGATGCGCGATTTTTATAAAGTTTATGAAAATGACCAAACGCTCCTCCGTCTGGCGATGAAAATCGGCTGGACGCTGAATGTGGTCATCATGGAAGCGGAACTGACAAGCGTACAGCGGATATCCTGTCTGCAAAGGGCTGCAGCTGAAAGACTATCGAAAAAGAAACTTTTGGAGATCATTTTGAACGACGCATTTGCGGAAAAGCCTATCGACGAGCCTGACGAAATATGCTATAATATTACAAACACAAGCGAGGACGGAGCCGATCAAGCACAATTCGAGTCACCACTGCGTTGCGTGGCGAAAAGAAAAAGAGGGGTTGTACGATGCGGGCGAAGAAAAATCTCGTCATTGGTTTCTTATTGCTGCTCCTTGGCATTGGGCCTTCTGAGCACAGCTTACTGCTTTCCATATTTGCAGGCGTGGCTGGGATCGTCATGATGATTCTTTATGCTGCGGGTAAGCTCAAGCGGAACACTTCTGAGACAAGTGCTGTGTCCTCCAAAACCAGCAAAATTCAGCCACCGACAAAAACACAGCAAGCCAATACGCAGAGCGTCTCATTTTCGTTGGAAGCGCAGCAGCTTTATCAGCAGCTTGCGGACCAATACAACCGAATCGTAAACAATGGTTGTTTCGGGTCGCTGGCACAGATTGAGGAAAAAATGGATCGCTACAAGTGCTTCCTAAAACAATGGATGGAAGCACTCTGTAATAAGGACTTTGTGGCGCTGCTTCAAAACAAAGCAAAGTACGACGAATATTTAAAGGGCTTTCGTCTGCCGCAGTTTGGAACATGGAGGACGATTCAGGCAGAAGGCAGCGATGACAGTATTCCAGATGGACTGACCAAGGCGCTTATGGGGCGAATTCAAGGAAAGCAGAAAGCGCTGCAAGAGTTCTGGGAAACGCAGAAGTGGTTTGAAGAAATGATACCATCTCTTCAAACCTATGAACTGACTGTCCAACCAGATGCGGAGCCGTTGCCAAAAAAGTTGGATTATGAATATCCGAATACAAATAACGTCACAAGCAGAACGCCACTTGCAAAATTCAACGACTTCTATGCGATTGATTTGGAAACGACCGGCTTGAGTGAAGTAAAAACGAAATCATCCAAATCGCCATTATCAAGTTCCACCATTTCCAGCCGGTCGAAATCCTATCCAGCTATGTGAAACCACAAAAAGGGCTGAAACTGGAAGCAGCGGCGATCAACCACATCACAGAGGATATGGTTGCAGACGCGCCGTATATCGAGCAGATCATGCAATCCGTGGATGCCTTTATCGGTGAGAAAGCACCAATCATCGCGCATAATCTCCAGTTCGAGTATAAGTTCTTGGCTGCCAACGGTAGCGAGAACATTGTAAAAAAGCGACCGCTTTATGACACGCTAGAGCTGTCCAAGCGGATCTGGCAGCTGGAAAGCTACTCACTTGAAAATGTATGCCGAAACACCTTCAAATTTACGCCAGCACTGCATAACGCAGAAAGCGACGCGCTGACCTGTGGGCTGCTGTTCAGAGAAATATGTAGGGAGAGAATCGGTTCCCTAAAGGACGCTTTAGCGTGTGAATAAGAGAAATACTATGTATCGAAAATCTAAATGTGTTTTTACAAGCACTTTTGACTGCATGTGAGGGCTTGAAATGAATATCAATTCACATGTACAACTCCCCAACTGCGTTTTACGGAATTTTCGGGATGAAACAGATCCGGAGAAGAAAGTCTGGTATTTGGATGTGCAGACAGGCGATATTCTGCGCAAGTCCTCCAAAAAGCTCGGAACTTGCAAGGGATACTATTCTGAAACAGGCGAAAGGTTTTGGGCGGAGAACATTGAAAACCCATTATCGATCATAACCCGTAAAATTCAAAAAAACTGTACAGGTGAAATACCGTGCTTGCAGATTTCTGCTGATGACGCAGATGTATGCAAACGTTATATCAAGGCTGCGTTTATCCGAAGCAAAATGGCGGAGGATGAAATGAACAAACACTCTGTTACTGCGAGTACCTGCACGGAGCAAAGTAATCATGACATGCTGGCGTGTTTTGGGCTGCGCTCATATGGGCCGATTGAAAGCGACCTAGAAAAGATGGATGTATCGGTTTTGGTGAATAAGACAGAAAGAATGCTTGTTGTTCCACGAAACTGCTTTTATCTTGTAACGCTACAAGGTGCTTCCCATATGGTTGCGCCGGTTTGTCCGAAAGGCGCCATACTATTGATGCCACAAAAAATGGGACGTGCCGGGATGACCGCCGTTGTTTCAGAGCCAAATGTGATTGAGGAAATGAATATTTGGGCACTTTGCAGCGAATTGGAATTCAACAGCGCATTTGTCGCGGCTAATAGTCGAACCGAACTCGAATTGCTTAAATATGAGTTGCCATTACGTCATGATACTTGTTCATCTATAGTGTAGCGAAAACACAACTCCTCAGATTCTTCGGAATTTGAGGAGTTTTTCTTTATCAAAAATTCGGTTTTTTCCGCGTTTGAAAATCGCGATACCAGATTTTTACCCCCATTTTGACGCCAGATTTTTTGCTGTGAAAATGGAGGATTTTTTATGCGCAGAACCACAATTTTGAACGCAAAACAGGTCAAACGAACGTCCTTTTCAGAAGCGGAACAACTGTTCATGAAACACTGTAAACTAAAGAATTTGAGTCCTCAAACCATGCGCTATTATGCGGAGGATTTGAAGTATTTTCATGCGTGTGTGCCGGTTCAGTATGTCGACGAAGTCAGTCAGGACGCTTTTGAAAACTTCATTGTCTCGGAGCTGGACGCAGGCAAGAAAATCACTTCTCTGAATTCGCGCATCCGGGGACTGCGCGTATTCTTCAAATTCTGCGCGGAACGGGAATGAAAAGGAAGTAAAATGGTCCAAACACGCACCACAGACTGTGGAAATTCACTACGCCGACATTGGCTGCATGGAGAACAGACAAACGGCCGAACCCGAACAGCACAAAGAGATCCCGAAGGTATCCTGAACCATTCCCAGCTATACGCCAATGGAAAACCCGGCTGGTGCCTGAAGCACCAGCCGGGTAACCCCCGCCGCCATTGTTACCCCTGTCAGGGGACAGCAAATCCAAACGCTGGTTTTTATACTGATCCTGTTTGAGGCAGCCCCCTGCCGGTCTGCCGAGAGACGATGGCACGCAGAATTTCTTACCGAAGCATCAGCGCAAGCACGATCAGCGTCACGCAGACAGCACAGGCTTCGGCTTCGTCGGTATAGCTTTCGCCGCTGTGAATGCGGCTGATGGCGCGGAAGGCGAAAATTGTTCCGATAAATGCAGCGGCAAGCGCCAGAATAAACAGAACGATGCTCATTTCAGCCGCTCCCCACATATGGTGCAGAACATGGCGCCGGGAATTTTGACGGCTGCGCCGCAGCGCGGGCAGCGGAGGTCAGACGGCTGCGTCTGGACCGGCTCCTCCGGCGGCTGCTGCGGTTCAGGCTCCGGGGAGAAGACGACCGGCGCTCCCTGCGAAGCGGGCTGCGTCACAGCTTCGGTAAACGAAGGCTGCACAACAGGCGAGACAGGGCATACAGGCTGTTCGGGAGCAGCGGACTGCACGGGCTGTGTGGGCGGAGCGGGCTGCACAGGCGCAGACGGGCGCTGCGCAGCCGCCGCGCGGCGATTCTGGATCTCCACATAGAACGCCGCGTGCAGAATGCCGAGGAACAGCGGCGCCAGCACGCCGAACGCAACGGTGAGCACGATGCGCAGAATGGTGAACACGATGCCGACATACGGGATCATGCTCAGCAGCGACAGCAGGAGGATCACGACGAAATAGACGCCCTCAAGCAGCAGATCCGCGCCAAACAGCTTGCCCTTGTAGCCCATCGTCTCCGCCTTCGAGACCTTGATCGCCTCGGTGGGCCTGACATCGTCGCGCGTCATGAGGATATAGGGTACGAAGCGGTATTCATACATACGGATGATGCCGAACACGATCCCGACGATCGGAATGAGCGACCACAGGAAGATCCAGAGCTGCATCCACGCCATGCCGCCCAGAACGCGAAGGATCCGGTCCTTTTTGAATGAGGCGAACAGATAGGTCGTCTTCGGCTCAAGTCCCGTGCGGTAGCTGTTGAGGAAGATCATCGACATGGAAGCCGACAGCAGAAGCGCAGCGCAGAACGCGGCAGCCGGAACGCCGATGAACCCGGCGTAGGCCACCAGACACAGGAACTCTGCAAGCAGGGATATGCCCCAAAGCCGGAAGGGGCGCTTCATCAAAACGGAAAATGTTTTTTTGTAAATGCTTGAGACCATAAGAATCCTCCTTTATTCTTGTTTCTTCGACTTTATTATACAGGATACTGGAACAGGCTGTCAATCAAAAAACCAGCGTCTGGGTGTTCAGACGCCGGTTTTTGAGAAAAGTTCCGTTATTCTGTAAAAAGCGCCTCTCCGGCCTTGTAGATATCGCCTGCGCCGACGGTCAGGATGATATCGCCCGGCTGCGCATTCTCGCGCAGATAGGCCGTCACGCCCTGCAGGCTCGGACAGTAGACCGCGCCGGGGATCTCCGCGGCCAGCTCCTGCGAGCTGACACCGACGGTGTTCTGTTCACGCGCGGCGTAAATATCGGCCAGAACGACCTGATCGGCCGTGCGCAGCTCGTCGACAAAGCTCTGGAACAGCGCCTTCGTACGCGAATACGTGTGCGGCTGGAACGCGCAGATCACACGCCGGTAATGCATCAGCCGGACAGCCTGCAAAAGCGCGTGGAGCTCGTTGGGATGGTGGGCATAGTCGTCGTAGACGTCTGCGCCGTGGAAGCTGCCCTTGTATTCGAGCCTGCGGCCCGCGCCGTGGAACTCTGCGAGCGCCGCGGCTGCGGTTTCGCCGGAAATGCCGAATTTCCATGCCACCGCGCAGGCGGCCAGCGCGTTCAGCGCGTTGTGACGGCCAATGACGCCCAGATGCAGGTGCGCATACGGCTGCCCGCCGCAGAAAACGTCAAATTCGCTGAAATCTTCAGAGAAGTTCTTCCCGTACACGTCGTTTTTCGCATCGAAGCCGAATGACAGATACGGCATCCCGGCCAGCGTGTCGCGGGTGTTTTTGTCATCGCCGTTGGCGACGATCAGACCGTCTGCCGGGACGAGGGAGGCAAATTTCCGGAACGACCGCTCCACGTCCTGAAGATCCTTGAAAAAGTCCAGATGATCGGCGTCCACGTCGAGAATGACCGCAGCGGTCGGGAAGAAGTTCAGGAACGAATTGCAGTATTCGCAGCTTTCGAGAATGATCGTGTCGCCCTTGCCGACGCGATGCCCCGCGCCGAGCAGCGGCAGGAAGCCGCCGATCATGATCGTGGGATCACGGTTGGCCTGCATGAAAATGTGCGTCAGCATTGAGGTCGTCGTGGTTTTGCCGTGCGTGCCGGAAACGCAGATGGCGTTTTTGTAGGCCCGCATGATATAGCCCCAGGCCTGCGCCCGCTCGAAAATGGGGATGCCCCTGGCGCGGGCAGCGGCGATCTCGGGGTTGTCGTTGTGCGCGGCAGCCGTGCGGATGAGGCAGTCGGCCCCCTCGATATTCTCGGCCCGGTGACCAATGGAGACCTGAATGCCCTTGGCGATCAGCTCGTCCGTCGAAACGGACGCGTTCATGTCGGAGCCGGAGATCTCCATCCCCATGCGCCGCAGGACAAGCCCCAGCGGCCGCATCGACACGCCGCCGATGCCCACCAGATGGCAGCGCTTGCCGGGGACCAGATATTGCTCGATATGTTGGCAGGAAGGATATTCCATGCAAGGTTCCTCCGAAAAATTTGGATTGCGCACGCGCGGGAGGGCGCGTATAATGAAAACTGACAGCATTATATTATATACGGAAGACGGCAATAAAACAAGAAGAATTTCGGATTTTTGCCGGGAGGACACGCTATGAGGCCGGATGCGATCATCAAAACACTGGAGGACGCCGGGTTTGAGGCCCGGTACATCGGCGGCTGCGTGCGCGACACGCTGCTGGACCGGCCCATCCACGACTGGGACATCGCCTCGCAGGCGCTGCCGGAGGACGTGCTGCGCCTGTTTCCGCACTGCGTCCCCACCGGCATCCGGCACGGCACCGTGACCGTCCTTCTGGACGGCGTCAGCGCCGAGGTCACGACCTACCGGCTTGACGGCGCATATCACGATGGCCGCCACCCCGATGGGGTGCGCTTTGTGCGCAGTCTCGCGGAGGATCTGGCCCGCCGCGATTTTACGATCAACGCCATGGCGATGGACGAGAGCGGCGCGGTCACCGACCTCTTTGGGGGCCGGGAGGATCTTTCCCGCCGCGTCATCCGCTGCGTCGGCGAGCCGGAAACGCGCTTCCGGGAGGATGCGCTTCGGATGCTGCGCGCGTACCGCTTTGCCGCGCAGCTCGGCTTTTCACTGGACGCGCAGACGCAGGCGGCGATCCGACGCTGCGCGCCGCTCTGCGCGTCGCTCTCCCGCGAGCGGGTACGGGAGGAGGCGGAGAAGACGCTTCTGTCCGACCGGCCCGAATATTTTGGCCGTATGCTGGCCGAAGGACTTCTGGGCGCCTGCATACGGGCGGAAAATGCCGATTTTTCCGGGCTTTCCGCCCTGCCAAAAACGCCGGAGGCCAGATGGACAGCCGCAAAGCTGCGCTGTCCGGCGTTCGACCCGGCGGCGTTCCGCCTGCCCGCGAAGCTCTGCCGTTTGATTGAGTTGACAGCGCAGACATGGCGCGAGGGCCGGACGGAGGCGGAATGGAAGCGCCTGATTGCGGAGCACGGCTGGGAAACGGCGCATCTGCAGGCGGACATGCAGCGCACAGATATTGTCCGGCAGATCGAGACGCGCGGCGACTGCGTCACGCTGCGCCAGCTCGCCGTCACCGGCGCGGATTTTCCCACGCTTTGCGGCAAAGACGTGGGCCGGATGCTGCACCTGCTGCTAGTATATGCGCTGGAGCACCCTGATCAGAACACCAAAACGCAGCTCCTCGCCGCCGCTCCGTCGCTTTGGCAGGAAGAAAACAAAATCCAAGGTTGACTTTTGCACCCTCCATCTGCTATAATAGTCCAGCAATGGAGGCTTAGCTCAGCTGGTTAGAGCGCTTGCTTCACACGCAAGAGGTCGACGGTTCGAGTCCGCCAGTCTCCACCAATCCCTTGAAAACGCTGTGTTTTCAAGGGATTTTCCTTTTTCTCTGAGAAAAGTCAGACCGCTTGCGTTCTTTGCGATTTTTGAAGAAAGCAGGCGGTCTGACTTTTTATGAAAATTACGATGAAACAGGCAGGAGCAAATCTGTCCATAAAAGAGGCATTCAAAGATTTCGTGGTCGCCCAAACTGCAAAGGGCGTTTCGGACAAAACAGTCGAAACCTACCACGCACATTTCCGGTCGATTGGAAAGCATCTGGATACAAGCCTGACTTTCGATGTGCTAAAGCAAACAGACCTTGGCAGAATGGTTGTCTCAATGCGGCAGAGCAGGCTGGCGCACAACTCCATCAGCAGTTATCTGCGGGTGTTCCGCACCTTCCTGAATTGGTGTGCCGGGCAGGGCTATACGGCACTGAATGTTCCAAACTATAAACAGGTCGAAACAGTCAAGGAAACCTATACGGACGAAGAACTGCTGTGGCTGCTGAAAAAGCCTGCGGCAAGCTGTAATTTCTGCGAATATCGCAACTGGGTCATTGTCAATTTCCTGCTGAACTGTGGTTGCCGCGCCGCAACTGTCCGGAACATTCTGATTGAAGATGTTTTTCTTGCGGACAGTCAGATTATATTCCGGCACACCAAGACGCATAAGGTTCAGGCCGTTCCTCTATGCAGTCAGATGGTAAATATTCTGCGGGCGTATATGAAAATTCGCGGAGGCAAGCAGACGGACTATTTATTCTGTGATGAATACGGAAGAATGCTGACGGAAAATGCTCTGCGTCTTGCGATTATGCACTACAATCACAGCAGAGGGGTCGAAAAAACGTCGATTCATCTGTTCCGTCATACCTTTGCCCGGAAATACTTGGTGGACTGCGGAGGAAATGCGTTCACGCTCCAAAAGCTGTTGGGACACGCGACGCTGAAAATGACAAAGCATTATTGCAACATCTATGATGCGGATATTGCCAAGAGCTTTGACAGGTTTTCTCCGCTGGCACAGATGAACGCAAATGCGGAGCGGATTGCAAAGCTGTCTGCCAGAAGATAACCCATCATCTTCTATCATCTTTACACATCCAAGGGCAACAATGAACAAATGGGAAGATGTTTTCACATCTTCCCATCATCTTTATACATCTCGGATAATTCCTGAATGAATGCCCGCATTTCATTGACTATGGCCTGCGGGAACAGGATTTTCATATCTGCTCCAAAGCCTGCTGCCCACGCATAAAACGGCTTGCTGATTTGAACGGGCACGGAAACGGTGAAATCATCTTCACCATCTGGAATGAGCATCGTGTCCTTGCCGAACTGCTCCAAAATCACATCTGCCAAGTGGTTGGCGCAGCGGAGCTTTACTGTCGTTTCCGTTCCGGTGAACATATTAAATACCTCGGCTTGATGGGCGTTCAGGTCGATGCGATTGAACGCTTCTGCGCCCTCTCTTGGCGCTGGGTAGACAGTAATATGCTCCATACGGTCAACGCGGAAATGGCGGAACTTCTCTCCGTCGTAGGCATAGAGATAGTAATTGCCGTCGTTCCAGAGAAGCCCAAAAGGACTGACAACATAGGCTTCATTGTTGTGCGAATACCACTTTTTCTTTTTGCGGTCATAGTGGAAATACTTGAAGCGCACTTTGCGGTTGGTCTGAATGGCAATATGGAGGTTGTCTGCATCCTTTACCACGCTGTCATTCATACTGCGGATACGGCCTGCGACGAACGACCGGCGGTTCAGACCGGCGCTGGTATTGCGGTCTGTCAGGCTCAAGACCTTTGCTGTGATTCGGTTGGCGACGTTCTGTGTGATGAATTTGGAGGACTGGATGCTGTCAACAATCAGCCGCAGCTCATACGGCTCAAATCCGTCTGTTTTCATCCAGTAGCCGCGCGTGCGGTGGTCGTAGGCAATTTCAATGCCGTCCAAGGCATTCAGAACGTCCTTGTCGCGGTAGAAGGACTTGATTTCGAGTTCATAGCCGTGGTTGCGGTAGTTGGTCAGAATGTCCGCTACGGAGGCGGTTTTCCCCTTACAGGTGTTCTGAAACAGATATTGATACAGAACGGCAATGCGGTCAAACGGTTGTCCGGGCATGGGCTATCCCTCTTGTTTACTCTTGGAGGCGGGATACGCCTGTTTTTCGTCCGTGCGGCCCAGAAGATAGTCAGTGCTGGTATGGTAGAAATCCGCCAGCCTGATCAAAACGTCCGTTGGAATATCCCGTTTGCCCATTTCATAGTGCGAATAGCAGACCTGCGAACACTGTAAATACTCCGCCAAATCCTTCTGATACAGGTCGCTGTCCTCGCGTAAATCGCGGATGCGTCTATACATTTTCCCGTGCTCCTTTGTGGAAGTTTCACAGAAAAGTATAGAGAAAACAGATTGTTATATTGAAATATAAAACAAAATGTTATATACTAAACTTACCATCATAAAGAAAGAGGGAAAGAAAATGGTAACACTAATCGTCTGCCTAGTCGTGTTTTTGCTTATCTTAGGAGGCGCGATTGGAGCAGAAGGTATTCTTGTCGTGTGCGGGATTGTATTTGTGCTAATCACGTTCTTTGTAATAAAATGGCACATAGAAGGGAAGCAAGAGGAAAGGGAGCGCAACGCACGACTGGCAGTGAAACAGGATAATCAAAATCTGCGGAATTTCTATCAGATGTGCAAAAAAGCCGGTATTACCGCGATTCAATCGGAAGCGGATCTGCAAAAAGCAGCACAGATAGCCGGAACGATGCAGCTTGGCGATGTGGATGTGAAGGCGCTGTATCTTAAAGCCGCATCACTAAATTGGCAGGAGAATCAGGAAACTGAGCGAAAGAAACAGCAAGAGCTGGAACTTGCATTAAACAAAATTCGTGCAGACGAACGTGCAAAATGTGAAGAGATAGAAAAATACGCAGGTTATTCAGGTCGTGAAAAGCGCCTCGCTATTCTGCGTGATCAATATAAAAAGGCCTCTAGTAACGCATATCTGATGTCGCAAGCGCCTTCTGTATTGACTACGCCTCTTGTATCAACACGAGATACAGATTGGGCCATTCATGGTGGCATCGCCAATGGCCTTGCCGGGCCGGGCGCTGGCCTTGCAACAGCGATGAATATTCAGCGGCAAAATGCGGAAAACCGTGCGCGAGCTGATGCAATAAACAGCGCGTATGTTTCTTCGCTGGTTCGTAGTGGCGCACTCGAAAAAGCGGCACAGGCAGAGAAAAAATATAAAGATGAAGCAGAAAAGCTGCAAGCACAAATCCAAGAAGCAGAAACCGCTCTTATCGCAGAGGATAGCCCTCAAAAATGCTTTGAAAGACTCCGTTTTGATGGGGTCAGAGTTATGGTTAGCGAAACGGGTACTTGCAGCGTTATGGCAAGCGCATACTTAAAAGATAACTTCACAATATTCAACAACGTAAATGCAACTGTTGATGGGACTATTTTAGCGGAAATTTGTGATGGAAGCCGTGTAATAGGGTGTGCAAAACTCGTGCTTCCGGTTTGGGGCACAAGCAAAATAACAGCCGAGAAACTGGAAGGCATGGCACTTTTCTGCGGGCACTCTGGAAGAGACTATACTGTCCATCTTAAAGCTGGGAATCTATGGGCAATGGAGGCAATGCCGTAGTTTTCAGGCATAAACAAATTCAAGTCATACATTTAACAGAAAGAAGAAATTCTCTCTAATATCTGTTAAATGTATGACTTAATTTATTTCCGCTCCAAAAGGTCAATATACTTATAAACGGTTGTCCGGCTGAGATTACACACCCTTGCAAACTCGCTGATGTTGAGCTGTCTGCCCTTATAGGCCGGATAATGGCGGAGGAAGGATGCGGGTATATCGTCGCTGGTCAGATGCGGCCTGCCAATTTGCTTGCCTTTGGCTTTTGCGTTTGCCATTCCGGAGCGCACCCTTGCGCGTATCATAGCAAGCTCCAACTGGCTGAACACGCCTGCCATCTGTAAAAACGCCTCTGTCATTGGGTCTGCGTGCCCGCTTCGGCAGTCCATTGTGATACTGCTGACAATGACAAGACACAGGTGCTTTTTGCTGATGGCTTCAATGATTTCACAGAGCTGCTTGGTCGAGCGGGCAAGGCGGGAGACTTCTAACGTGATGATGGTATCACCCGCCTGTGCCTGTTCCAGAAGTAAGGACAACTGCTCCTTGACTGCCGCGTCCCCGTGTTCGTATTCCAGATATACGGTTTCCGCACCTGCCTGTTTCAGCTCCCGCACCTGCCGTTCAATGTCCTGCCTGCTCTCGTTGGTGGAGCATCTGGCATAGCCTGCTTTCATCGCCGCGCCTCATATGAACCGGGCTGTTCCAGAAGCACGTCCAGCATAAACCGTGCGCCGAACCGAATGCCCTGATAATAAGCGTCCTGCTGTTCCAGATTTTCGCGCTCGGCCAAATCGCGGTCATAGGCTTCCCACACCTTTTTCTGTCTCTTGGAGGCGTTCTGCCGCAGTACATCCATCTGGGCGCTGATGCGGCGGCTCACAACGTCATAGTCGCTGTTCCGCTCATAGCGGTGCTCACACGGGCTGAATGCCCCGTTCCACAATTCATCGAATATCAACATATCTCTCTGTCCTTTCTGCTCCACGGGCATTTCCTGCCCGCGGAGCTTGTTCTTAATTTTAGCAGCTGACTGTGAAACGGCGGCTGCTGACGGCTTTGGTGAAGTCCTTGTAGAGGTCGGCATACAGGCGCTTGAAGGTGGTGGTATCGAACCGGTTGCTGATGATGTTGGTGTAGCGGAGAATGTAAGCGCCTGCGTTCAATTCCTCGGTGTCGAGGCGCAGCATTTCTTCTTTCAGCGCGTCGCGGATGGCATCTGCCTTGGCTTTAGCCTTGCTTGCCAGCTCGTCATAGTTGTTCATCGTTTCAATCAGGCTCACGATTTCATTCTTGCTCATTGTCTTGTTCTCCTTTTGGATGATAATTTGTTTGGTGGGTATCTCTATCAACTGTCTACATTATACACAAAGTTAAGTGCTTATTCAATTCGCCAATATGCACAAAGTTAGGTGCTTATTTTTATAGGAATTATACACTTGATTTTGTGCATATTCGATGCTATAATAGGGACAATGGAAAAGGAGGCGATTTTGGCAAATGCCCATCTCATATGCAAAACTGTTTAAACTGCTGAAAGAAAAAGGTTATACAACATACAAAATCCGTCAAGAGAAATTGATTGGTCAAGGAACACTAACCGCATTAAAGAACGGAACAGGAGGACTTGACGCAAAGACCATAGCAAGGCTATGTGAAGTGTTAGACTGTCAGCCGGGGGATTTGATGGAGTATGTAAAAGAACCGTCTGCGGTTGCCCAAGAAAACAACTGATTTCCTATACACTTTTCTGCCTGCTCCAAAAGCCAAAAATCAGTCGGATACACGGAAAATTCTGTTCAGCAAATGCGCAGCACCCTTTTGAGGACAGGGGGTGTATTTCGGGAGAAATCTTTTTTAGTTGTCCTGTCCTCTTTGTGCGTGGCTGGATAATTTTGAAATGGGCTTCTGGATTTCAAACACGGCTGCGGAAAAAGAAAAAAGCGGTTTTTAAGTTGAACATTTAACAGATAATAGTGAATTTCTATACTTTTCTGTTAATTGTCTGACTTAAAAACCGCATTCTGTTTATTTGAAGTCCTTGAATATCTCTTTCATCGCTTCGTCCACTGTCGATTTGATGCAGGACTGAATGACAGAGAATATCATTGCTTCCAACTGAGATTTTGACTGTGATTTTCGTTTCTTCTCCTGTCGTTCTCTTCTGGTGTTATCAACTCTCATTTCTTCACCTCCACTTTTGCGGTGAGGTGTATATTGGAAAGCTGACTGCTGTTCCAGCGCTGCTCTTGGACATTCTTCCGCAGCTTCTTCCGCATTGCGGCCAAAATCTCTGTTGGGGTATAGCCGTCCTGATACATAGCCGGATAATATTCCGGCACATTCTTTTCTAGCATCGTGTTTTCTCCTTTTTCCTATATAAAAAGTGAACTGGACAAATCAATCTGATTTGTCCAGTTCCACGTTCATAGCTTCCAATGCCCAGTCTATTATTTGCCCATACATATGGTTGTAAAAGGCGTTCAAAACAAGCTGCGGATGCTTTCGAGCTACGCCGCCATAGGTGGCACACATCTCACCGATTGCCTGTTCCCACGGACAACCCTGATGAATGCGTTCCCAGTATTCCGCCCACGCACGCTTGTATGTTGTTTCGTCAGTATTTTTATGGGACTTGCCAACAGCAAAATAATAGGTGAAACGTATTCCACGGCAAATCAGATCGGCATCTTCAAAGTGCGAAAGATACGTTTTGATGGTCTGCCGCGACAAGGTATGTCCGTCAGCTCTCAAACGTTCTTCCATTTGAACAACTGGAAACTGCTGAAATTCATCGTCGCATAGCAGATAGTAAGTAAAAAAAGCCAGCTTTGTGAAATCTGTTTGTGGGGAAAAGCCGAAGTCCAGTATGCAATAGACCTTGAACGGATTTCCGATTTCTGTAATTGCAAATTTTTGCCCTGTCCCTCGGCCAGTTGTGGTATATTTGACTTCCCAACGTTCAAATCTGCGCTTTATACCTTGGCTGTCCTGTGTATGAAGCAGCGCGGATAGCTCGGCATAAGAATAGGTTCTACATTCCAGCATAATCTTCTCCCATTTTTAAGTCAGACATTTACCACATAATATCTCATTACTCCTATATTCTGTTAAATGTCTGACTTAATTTCCTTTACGCGCTCTGCCTCATTGCTTCCTGCTTTTTCAGGAAGTCCGCGGCAGAAAGAACCGTATGCTCACCGGTCAGATAAAACAGCGGTTCTTTGCGGTAAAGCGGGAACTGGGCGATAAACCAACTGCGCACAATACTGTATCCGTTGGTCTGAATGCCGGAAGCGTAGGTTTTCAGGAAGTCATACTGCCTGCGATACTCTGTGCTGTTGGGCAGCGCGGAAATGAACTGCTCCATCTTTTCATAGGTCAGGTTCTTGTAGGGATTGCAGGCAGATACATCGCCCTGCTTGCTGACATAGCGGACAGGCGTGCGGTGCGTGCGTCTGACAATCCGCATATTGGGGAAATCCGCACACAGCTTCTGGATTGTCTGATATGCGCTGCTGTTGGGGTCGCTCATAGCCTTTTCAAACTCTGCGGTCATGGTAATGGTCTTGGAAGCAAAATCAATCTTATAATCCTTACGCATTTTCCTGCCCTCCCTGCATCAAAGTCCAACGGCTGTGGGCAACGCTGAAATGGGCGTTTTTTCTGCTTGAAGCATTTCGGCCATTTCCTGTTCCACAATCGCTTTCTCTTTGTATGCGGGATAGGCATTCAAAAACCATTTCTTTGTCAGGGCATATTCACTGCCCTTGATTTTGGCAATGTGCCGGACGACCTCATATTTCCTGATTTCGGCCTCGCTGTTGGCCTGCGTCTTGATATAATCGGTCATTGCTTGGAAGGTCAGCCCCTTGTAGGTCTGCTTGCCGTTCTTCTTATTGATTTTCTTTTCCGCAACATGGAAGCTTGGATGCTCGGACAGCACCCGCTGCAAGACCTTACATTCGGGACTTTCCGGATTGCGGGCTTTTCTAAGCGTCGTCGCACTTGCGACAATAGAGGACTTGGTAAAATCGAGCGCAAACAAATTTTTCGTATTCATAAGAATACCTCCTTTTAAATTTGGTCAATAATAACTCCTGACTATATTGACCCTTTCCGATATTGTGCTCTCCTTATACGCATCACGCTCCTTTGTTTCTGAACTTTATGGCCGTATTATAAAGCAGCCACTCTCCCATATAACGGTAGAGTGGTCGAAGTTTTCATATTCTCTTTTGCTCTTGGATGATGAAAAGATGATGCAGGATGCGGAAAGATGCCCTGACTTGCTGTTGGATGATAGAAGACGTAAAGAGTTGTCCGAAAATGCTCAGATCTCTTGTTTCGTGAACAGACCATATGATATAATACCTATAAAGGATGTAAGCGTTCTGAAAAGGAAAATGGTATCAGCGGGTGGAAGTAAAAGCAATAGAAATCCTTGCGCAGCAAGGATTTCTGCCCGTGCGGCGAGCACCGCTGTGTTTGAGCCCTGCTTCACACGCAAGAGGTCGACGGTTCGAGTCCGCCAGTCTCCACCATCAAGCTGCACCCAAATAGATGCCACTGCGAAAAGCCCAGAAGTTTCAACTG
>OHBE01002084.1_pt1 | contig 15496 bp, 10 predicted proteins | sample 1577231 | NCBI WGS metagenome assembly OHBE01 (sample SAMEA3541506, study PRJEB24748) | human gut metagenome | biome: human gut; feature: human-associated habitat; material: faeces | place: China | collected 2012 | reverse complement strand
ATCTCACGGAAAACAACTTGCTCCAATACGCCGATCTTGAGAAGAAGGTCGAGGACGTTCACAGCTCCTATGACCGCACCGGCAAGGAACTGAAAGGCGTTGAAGCGCGGCTGCGGGAAGTTCAGCCGCTTATCAAAAATATCTCCAACTACCAGCGGCTCAAGCCTGTATATGATGCCTTCCGGAAGGCAAAAGACAAGCCGGGGTTCAAGGCAAAGCACGAAGCAGAGCTTGTGATCTTTGAGGCGGCACGGAGTACACTTCTTGCTATGCAGGGCGATGAAAAACTGCCGAGCTTGAAGGCACTGCAAGCAGAACAGCAGAGGCTTCTCGAAGAACAGCAGCGGCTCTACGATGAACGTGCGAAGCTCAAAAAAGAAGCTCGGATGATCGATACATTGAAAGCAAACGTAGATGATTTCCTAAAGCCGAGTACGGAGCATGACCGTGATCAAGTTCGCAAAAATCAACTTGAATAAAGATAACTGCCTGAGCTGATTTATAAAACCGGCTCAGGCAGTTTCTGTACGGCTCTATCGGACGATATATTCCTGCAAAACGGTCGAATTCATCCGAAGTTTACGAAACTTACTTGAATTTTAGCTAATGCTGTGCTATAATAAAATGAATTATGCTATACGTTCTGTGCTGAGGTGAAAATTATGAAAGCAAGCTACAAAAAATTGTGGAAACTGCTCGTCGATAAGGAAATGAGCAAGGGCGATCTTCATAAAGCATCGGGGCTTTCTTCAAGCACGATGACTAAGCTCAGGAAGGGCGAGGACGTTTCAATGGAAGCCTTGAGAAAAATCTGTGCTTGCCTCGGTTGCAATATCGGTGACATCGTAGAGTTTGTGGATGACAGTAAACGAAGTCCAGATTCTGCCGTGGAGGAAAAACGCTGAATATGGGTAAACAGATTTCAAAGTACGAATATCAAAAGCACGGCTCAGATGGGTTAATGAAACCAATCATTTTCTGCTGTCCGGACGAAGAATGCGTGAAAAAAGGTATCAGCCTAAATGTCAGTGTTGCAAAAGAACTTTTCAGTGTAAAACCAATTCGAAGGTCATTTATGCTGCCCAAAATTGTTGATACGATTATTGCGGAGTTACCGAAGAATAGCACGATAAAGGATTTCGATGTGTTATTCAATCCAGATTATCAAATTGATGTTTTGCAACTTTTGATTGCTGCGTGCAAAAAAAGAGAGTTCTCAATCATATGGTCAGGAACATACAGCAATGGAAAGTTAATGTATGCGGAACCTGGATACGCTGATTTTAAGACATACGATTTAGACAAGTACGATGTGACATGCATCGTCTGATGAGGGAGGCTAACCAACCATGAAATACTCAGATTTGATTTCTTTCCATCCGATAGAGGATGTTATCCAGCTTGTCACAGCTGAAAACAAAGACAAAGCTCGCGAATATGTAAAAACCTATGTAATGTCTGATAGCATGGCAGAGAGCTTACAGGCTCCCGTGCTTGATCAGCTTCAAATGGATGAAGTTGTGGACAACAAGGGCGTTTTAATCGTCGGCAACTATGGTACTGGTAAGTCTCACTTGATGAGTGTCATTTCCGCCATTGCAACTGATGCGGGTAATGTACAGTATCTTCAAAATAAGAAATTTGCCGAACAGGTTAAGCCCATTGCTGGCAAGTTTGAAGTTCTGCGTATCGAAATCGGCGGCGTTGTAATGCCGCTGTATGACGTCATCATGGGATATGTACAGGATGATTTTGAAAAGCGCGGCATTGATTTTGAAGTGCCGGATTATAAGAGTGTTAAAAGCATCAAGACTGTCCTCAAGGATATGATGATTGCTTTTTCGGAAAAGTATCCGGATAAAGGCTACCTGATTATCGTTGATGAGTTTCTGTCCTATCTGTCTTCTCGAAACGAACGAGAAATCGTTCTGGATTTGGAATTCTTCCGCGCATTAGGCGAGATGTGTTCCAAGTCCTCTCTGCGTGTCATGTTTGGTATGCAGGAGAAGATTTTCGACAATCCGCGCTTTAGCTTTGTCGCTGATACACTCAAGCATGTCAGTGACCGTTTTACGCAGATGATTATCACGAAAGAAGCGACTTCCTATGTTGTTTCTGAGCGTATCCTCAAGAAAACGCCGGAGCAGAAAGCTCTGATTCGCAACCATCTGGAAAAGTTCTGTGGGCTTTATACTGGCATGTCCTCTCGTCTGGAAGAGTTCGTTGATCTGTTCCCGATTCATCCTTCGTACATAGATGTTTTCAACAAACTGTACTTGATTGAAAACCGTCATATTCTGAAGAATATCTCCACTACTATCAAGGGTATCTTCGACACAACCGTGCCGGAGAATGCGCCGGGCATCATCTCTTTTGATAACTACTGGCCTGCAATCAAATCCAATGGTCTGCTCAAAAGTGATCCGACCATCAGCCGTGTTGTCGGTGCAAGCCAACAGCTGGAAGATATTATCACCCGCGCATTCCCGAAACCGGCGTATAAACCGATGGCAATGCAGATAATTTATGCGCTCAGTGTTCATCGCCTGACAACGAACGGACTGGATGTACAGTTTGGTATGACGGCAGAGAATCTTAAAGACGATCTATGCCTATATATGCTGATGCCGGAGCAGGATGCAGACTTCCTTCTGTCTGCGGTAAAAGTCACATTGAAAGAAATCATGACAACCGTTTCCGGGCAGTTCATTATCTTCAATGATGCCAACAGCCAGTATTATATCGACGTTGATAAGGTCGTTGACTACGACGAAAAGATTAAGCAAAAAGCGACGCTTCTGACCGATGATGAGATGAATCGTTCTTTCTACGGCGTTGTGTATTCATGCCTCGATTGGGACGCCAAGCAATATGTGACCAATTTCAACATCTATGAATACGACCTGAACTGGGATTCACATCATATTTTCCGTGAGGGTTATCTGTTCATGGGTCTGCCCGGTGAAAGAAGTACTGCACAGCCGGAACGTGACTTTTATATCCACATCATGCCACCATACGACAATGGTGGTATAAGCGTGCAGAATCTTCCGGACGAAGTGTACCTGTATTTCAAATCCGCTGAGGAATTCCGCGAAATGTTGAGTCTATACGCTTCCGCAAACAGCCTTGCTGCTATGAGCGAAGGCAAAGACAAGGATGCATATCTGAACAAAGCAGCTGTGATCCGCAAGAAGTTGATCCGCTTCCTGAACGAAAACAAGAACACCTGCTTTGATGTGGTTTATAAACGGGAACGCCGTCAGCTCATCGAAGTCCTGAAGGGACGCTATAACCGTGACATGACCTTTAAGGATACTATCGACCTTGCTGCTTCAATATGTTTGGATGCTTACTTCTGCGAGATTTATCCGGAATATCCCGTAATGAAGACTAAAATCACTCGCAAAAACATGGCTGACGCAGTACGTGCGGCATTTGACCATTTCGCAGGCAGAAAGTCTCAGCTTTCTGCAAGTATGCTGCAAAGCTTTGGCGTTTTAGATGGAGATAAGGTTTCTACCAAAAACTCCAAGTATGCCGCTTACTATATCGGTAAACTGAAAGAGCTGCCGCCTCAGGGTGTTATCAACTACTCGGATATCTTTGAAGAGAAGTTTATGGGGCAGTATGTAGATAAACGCTTCAAGCTGAGTTTCATCTTTACTCCGATCATCTTCCTCTCCATGGTTTACGATGGATATGCCGTTATGACGCTGAAGAACGGCAAAGCCTTGACGGCGTCTAATCTGGACGAAGTTCCGAAAACAAGTGTGCTCGACCTTTATGAGTTCAAGTACCTTTCCAAACCTTCCGAAATGGCAATGGCGGAACTGAAAGCACTTTTCAATGTGCTGGATATCAATCCGGCGCTGCTGGATAATCAGGCTACGCGAACAAAGGGCGTAGAAGAGCTTTTGAAGCAAGCGCAGGCAATGAGCAATTCTGCTGTGATTGTTGGCACAAAACTCAGTCAGGATTTCACTCTTTGGGGCGAAGCTCTGGTGCCGTCCGCAAGAGTGGAACAGCTGAGAAAGGCTTGCCAGAATGTCCGCGATGAGTTCAGCAACTATCAGGCACGCTTCAATACACCGGCAAAGCTGAACAATTTCAGTCTCACCATGGAGCAGATTGACAAGCTGGCAGAGGATATTTCAGCAATCAAAAAGGTCAGTGAATACCTTGTCTTTAAGAACGGCTGCACGGCGATTGTGTCCTATATGACCGGCATCGAAACCGTGGAACTCGGTGATGCGCTCAAGCATGATATGGAAAACGCCAAGGACGCTTTCCGTGAGATCCGCGACAGCATCTGGAACGGCGAATCCGGCGAGGTAGCTGTGCAGAAAGTCGAGGCAGAGCTTGGCAAAGTCAAGGACAAGTATATCGACCTTTACTACTCGGAGCACAAGAAAAAGAGGCTGGACATCAACGATGCACAGAAACGCGGTAAAATTCAGGAAAGTCGGACACTCCTGACCCTGAAAAAGTTGCGTGGCATTGAAATTCTTTCTGTTGCGAAGCTGACCGATTTAGAAAACGAGCTTTCTGATCTGAAGGTCTGCTATGAGCTGACGCCGGAAGAATTGAAATCCTCGCCGGTATGCCCGCACTGTCACTTCCATCTGGATGATAACGTGAAGCCGGTTTTCGGCAAGCTGGACAACATAGAGATGCGTCTGGATTCCATGCTTGAAGAATGGACAAAATCCTTGCTCGATACGATTTCCGATCCTATTGTTGAGAGCCAGAAGGAGTACCTGAGCGAGGCGCAGCAGAAAGCCATTGACGATTTCATTGAGACGAAGGAATTGCCTAAGCGCGTGGATGACTTCTTTGTGAAGGCAATTCAGGCACTGCTCAAGGGATTTGAACCTGTGGTCGTGAATGCGGACGATCTGGTGGAAAAGCTGACAAAGCTTCCTCCGCTGGATGAGCAGACATTCCGCAGCAAAGTCAGCGAACTGATTTCAGGATATACAAGTGGCAAGGATGCAGGCAAGCTGCGAATTATTGTGAAGAAATAAATCATTGCTCTGACGGGAATTGTGCAGATACCGTCTGCACAATTCTCCCGGAGATTTTCAGAAGAGATCGAAAGTGAGGATACAGCCATGGAACCGAGAAAGCTGACCAAAGAGGATATAGATAAGGTGCGCAATATTGAAGGCTTCCCCATCGGTACCGATGAGGACATTATCGCGCTGTCTGATGCACCGTACTATACTGCCTGCCCGAATCCGTTTATCAAGGAATTCATCAAGGAGAACGGTACGCCTTATGATGAAGCAACGGATGACTATCATCGCGAACCATTTGCATCCGATGTGAGTGAAGGTAAGAATGATGCTTTTTATATGGCACACAGCTATCATACCAAAGTACCTCACAAAGCCATTATGAGGTACATACTCCATTACACCAATCCGGGAGATATTGTGTATGATGGTTTTTCTGGCACTGGTATGACCGGAGTGGCAGCTCAAATGTGTGCATGCCCAGATAATGATTTTAAATACTCTGTAAATCAGGAAAATGCTGAAACAAAATGGGGTGGTAGAAAGGCAATTTTAAGCGATTTATCGCCGGTTGCTTCATTTATCAGTGCAAGCTATAACCAACATATTGATATATCACAGTTTCAACTGCAAGCACAGTCTATTTTGGATGATGCGCACCGGAAATACGACTGGATGTTTGAAACTCGTCATAAAGACGACACCTTTAGCGGATTTAGTATCGGTCATGTGAATTACATTGTGTGGTCACAGGTCGCCCTGTGCCCGCACTGTGGCGATGAGTTTGTCCTTTATGATATGATGTGGAATCCTGAAACAAAGAAAATGTCAGAGGAGTTTGTGTGCCCAAAGTGTCATAGCAGAATAAGCAAAAACGATTGCGATAAATCTGTAATAACCGAGATCGACGAACTAACTGGCGAACTCAGAACAACAAAAAAAACAATTCCAGTCTTACTTAATTATTCCGTTGGAAAGAAGCGTTTTGAAAAAAGGCTTGATGCAGAGGATTGGGCTGTATTTGAAAAAGTCAAAGCAATGGCTTTCTCCGGAAGTGCGCCACATATACCTATGCTGCATAAAGGCGATATGTGGGGTGAAACGTGGCGTGCAGGGTACCACTTTGGAATCTCGCATGTGCACCATTTCTATCATAAGAGAAGTTTGCTGATTTTGGAATATGTATATGAGCAGTGTAAACATAACCAGCGACTTCTTTTCTGGTTTACAAGTTGTTTGCCAAAATTAAACATTATGAATCGCTATATGCCTCAACATGGGAGTAGGGCGTTAGTTGGTCCTATGTCTGGTACATTGTATGTCGCTCCATTGAGTGTCGAGAATAATGTGCTTGACACATTTGAGTTTCAACTTAAAAAAATGCTTAAGGTTAACGTGCCTGATGTTGGGGCATGCATAAGTGCACAGTCCTTGACTGATGCTAAGAATATTCCTGATAATTCCATAGATTACATTTTCACAGATCCTCCGTTTGGCGGAAATTTAATGTACTCAGAGCTTAGTTCGCTTTGGGAAGCATGGTTGCGAGTCTCTACAAACAATAGCGATGAGGCTATAGTGAGTACATCACAAAACAAGGGAAATCAGGAATACGCAGGATTGATGTCAAAGTGCTTTAAAGAATACTATAGGGTATTAAAACCTAATAGGTGGATAACCGTTGAATTTCATAATAGTCAAAATGCGGTCTGGTATGCTATTCAACAAGCTCTTGCGCTGGCAGGATTCATAATTGCAGACGTTCGTGTTCTTGATAAGCAAAAAGGTACAATCAAACAGTTGATTAACACAACATCTGTACAGCAGGATTTGGTCATTTCTGCCTATAAGCCGAAAGATAGCTTCCATAGAGATTTTCTCTCTAAAGCTGGATCGGAGGAAACAGCATGGGCATTTGTGCGCCAGCACTTGGAAAATATTCCGGTCGTTAATGTCAAGAACGACAAGATAGAAATCGTCTCCGAACGTCAGGCATACTTGCTCTTTGACCGCATGGTTGCGTACCATATCATGCAAGGCATTCCTGTGCCGCTGGATGCCACCGACTTCTACAAAGGATTGGACGAGCGTTTTCTCAAGCGCGACAACATGTATTTCCTACCGGATCAGGTCAATGAGTACGATACTGCCCGCATCAAGACTGAAGTAGAACAGATTCAGTTCTCGCTGTTCGTGACCAATGAGAAAACCGCAATTTCTTGGCTGTATCAGCAGCTGGACGAGCAGGGAGACGGTCCGCAGACCTACGCCGAGATTCAGCCTAAATTCATGCAGGAAGTCAAGAGCGTTGACCGCTACGAGGCTATGCCGGAGCTGGCTGTGCTGCTTGAGGAAAACTTCCTTCAGGACGATAAGGGACGCTGGTACATACCTGATGTCACTAAGGAAGGCGATGTTGCCAAGCTGCGCGAAAAGAAACTCTGGAAAGAGTTTGAAGGCTACCTGAACAGCAAGGGCAAGCTCAAATCCTTCCGTTCTGAAGCAATCCGTGTCGGCTTCTCTCGCCTGTGGAAGGACAAGAACTATCAGGCAATCGTAGATATCGCCGAGCGCCTGCCGGAGTCCACCATTCAGGAGGACCCGAATCTGCTCATGTACTACGATATCAGCTTGGGAAGAGTGTAATGAAGGAGGGATAGACCGTGAAAATTAACAGAATCAGAATTCAGAACTATAAGAGCATTAAGGACATAAATATAACGCTCTCCGACAAAGTCAATATCTTTATCGGCGAAAACAGTGTTGGCAAAAGCAACATCTTTGCGGCTATGGAATGGATTCTGGGACCGGTCTATCCCTCGTTTAATAACTTTCCTAAGGAGGATTATTATCGCGGCGACGAAAATGCACATGTAAGCATAGCACTGCAATTTGATGATGGTCACTATTTGCAAATGACCAATAAATGGCACGACAAATATGGAAATGAGAAGTCTGGCTTGAACATTGACGGGAATGGATATGTTAGTGACGATGTTCGTCAGAAATATATATCAGCATTCATCGGATCGGACAGAAAAATTTCCGAGAACCCCGCAGCTAATCGTTGGACTGTTCTCGGAAGACTTTTGCGAGACATCAATGCCAGATTTTTAGAAGAGACAGAAATTGATCCTTTAACGGGAGAGCTAAAATCTAAGAGCAATGTTTTCAAGTCGGAAATGCAAAGAATACGAGACGATATTCTTTTCTCGGTTAAGGATGATGGTGGAAATAATCTTATGGATACATTTATAAGTATCCTAAGATCTGAAACAGCACGGCAATTAAATCGTGCTCCGGCTGATTTTAATGTTGACCTGAATATGTATGACCCATGGAATTTGTTCAGAACGATGCAGATTATGGTGAATGAAGCAGAAACAGGCATGACATTCCGTGCATCCGATCTGGGGATGGGGGTTCAGGCAAGCATCACGATTGCCATTTTGAAAGCATATTCCCAACTGAAATTAAAGAATCAGACGCCGATATTTATAGATGAGCCGGAACTTTATCTTCATCCGCAGGGCAGGCGAAACTTTTATAAAATTATCCGTGAATTAGCGGATAATGGGACGCAGGTATTCATCACAACACACTCAACAGAGTTCGTTTCTCTCGATAGATTTAACGAGATAAATATCGTGCGGAAATCTATGGATAAGGGAACTTATATCCGCAAGGCTGCCGCTGCTGATTTTGTTGCTGATCTTAAAAAGCGGAATGGAATAGAATCGTCAGAAGACGACTTGATGTTCAGATACAAAGACGCATATGAGAACACGGGCGATTCTCAAAGAGCAAGCGAAGCTATGTTTGCGAGAAAAGTAATCCTTGTTGAGGGGGAAAGCGAATCATTGATTTTGCCATACTTCTTTGACTTGATGGATTACGACTATGTTGCTGAAGGTGTAACAATTGTTCGCTGTGGCGGAAAGAGCGAAATTGACCGTTTCTACCGTTTATATAGTGAATTTGGAATTCCTTGCTTTGTGATTTTTGATGGTGATAAGCAGAATATTGGAAAAGACGACGAAAAAGCCACCATTAAGAAAAATCGCGGAATATTGCGGATGTTCGGATGCAATGACGATTTTCCGGATGGTATCGTGCACGAAAGATATATAGGCTTCGAAAAAAGGCTCGAAGAAAATCTTTTTATTGGCGACGTTGGCAAAGCTAAAGCGTTGGAGTTATATATACGCACCAAAAAAGCTATTGACAACCAAGAAAAAGTTCCTGAATGGGTATCTAAAGTCATTGAAAAACTCAACAATCTTCCCAACGAAGCAGAGTCAATTCTACAAAGAGAGGAATAAAAAGCTCTTTTTGCTTTTTAGAGGATGCATGCAATGTTTAACATCGGCGATTTCGTTTTTGATACTGCAACCGGAGCAAATGTACAAGTCATGGAGCGGATTGAAATCTGGGGCTATACGTCCTATAAGGTGTTCAATCCTGCCAATGGTAGTGTGTACAAGGCGACCGGCGAACAATTAAAGATGGGAGGCAATGAAGCACAGCTGGACGAAAACTATCTGCGCTATGTTATGTTGCTCTCCAAAATCAAAAACGAGACATCTGCCGGTGTCCTCTCTTCCCTTTCAAGCGGCATCATACCATTGCCGCATCAGCTGCATGTACTTGATAGAGCGTTGGAAACGCGCAGTATTCGTTATATTCTGGCGGACGAAGTCGGTCTTGGCAAAACCATCGAAGCCGGTATGATCATCAAAGAGCTGAAAACTCGTGGCTTAATCGAGCGAATCCTTGTCGTCTGCCCTACCGGACTTGTAAGCCAGTGGTCTGTGGAAATGCAGGAAAAGTTCCACGAGAAGTTTCAGGTAATCCTGCCATCAGATTTCGATACTATACGCCGCCTTACCGATAACGAGGATGTGTATGGTCAATTCGATCAGGTCATTTCCCCCATGGATTCCATCAAGCCACTGGAAAAGCATGTCGGTTGGTCGGACGAGCGGGTTGAAAAATATAATCAAGAGCGCATAGAAGCTATCATCAATAGTGGATGGGATTTGATAATCATCGACGAGGCGCACCGTGTAGCTGGCTCTTCAAGTGATGTAGCACGATATAAACTGGGATATTTACTTTCACAGGCAAGCCCATATTTGCTTTTGCTGACAGCCACACCGCACAACGGCAAAACAGAGCCATTTCTCCGTTTGATCCGTCTGCTGGACGAGCAGGCATTCCCCAACTACAAGTCTATTGTCAAGGAACAGGTTGCTCCTTATCTGATTCGTTCCGAAAAGCGTGAAGCAATTGACAATAACGGTAATCTGCTTTTTAAGAAGAGATATACGCATTTGGTGGAGCTTCATTGGGATGAGCGTCATTCACTTCAGCGACAACTGTACGAAATGGTAAGCTCCTATGTCTCCAAAACCTATGATAAGGCACGTCGAAATCGCAAGAAGAACATGTGCCTTATCTTCCTCATGATTATCATGCAGCGTATGGTGACAAGCAGCACGGCTGCGGTACGCCAAAGTTTGGAACGACGTCTGCATGTGCTCCTTGAAGAAGAGACACGAGCAAATACTATGAGTGAAGCTGATTTGGATGAGCGTGATATTGAAGACGGCGATGCGGATGCTATGGAAGCAATATCCCTTGACCGTACTGCCGAAATTGAAGAGCTGAAAATGATTATTTCCACGGCAAAGCAAGCGGAATTCCAGCATCATGACGTCAAAGTGGATGCGCTTTTTGACACGATTGATGCTCTCCAAAGCGAGGATCCTGCGCAAAAAATCATCCTGTTCACTGAATTCGTGGGAACCCAAGCATACTTAAAAGAGCTTCTTGAATCAAGAGGATACTCTGTCAGTATCTTGAATGGCAGCATGGATATCGAAGAGCGCAATAACGCATTGAATGAGTTTAAGACAAACACAAGCATCTTTATTTCAACCGATGCAGGCGGAGAGGGCTTGAACTTACAATTCGCTAATATCATAATCAATTATGATTTGCCGTGGAATCCGATGAAAATTGAGCAACGCTGTGGTCGAGCAGATCGCATCGGTCAGCAGCGTGATGTTCACATTTACAATATGATAGTCAGAGACACTGTTGAAAGCCGCGTTCGTGAAGTATTGGAGGAAAAGCTATCTGTCATAATGAAAGAACTCGGCGTTGATAAATACTCCGACGTGTTGGACAGCGAAGTGGCAGAATGTGATTTCACTGATGCTTACATGAACTCTATCGGACATGCTTCTCGTATTGAACAGAACATTGTATCCGTTGAAAAAGAAATGCGCCAGCAGGCAGCAAACGCTATAAAGTACAAGGATATTCTTCATGAAGAGAAGGACCTGACGAAGCTGGTTGGAAAGGAATCAAATTTCGACGTAGACAGTGCGTTGCGACATATGTTAGCATACTACGAGTCATGGAAAGGCAACGATTTAACACTGCTTGACAGAATTAGCATTAACGACGAGATGATTACAAAACATCTCTGTGACAGCATTTTACAAGACCATAATGGATGTCTCTTGTCAGTCGGAATACAGAACTTTCCAAATGAAGCGGGATATTTTATGCTATGGGAACTCTCCGTCTCAGAGGACATGCGGGACAAACGCATCATCCCAATTTTCGTAAATGAGTCATATGTACTACGTCCTATGGCTGGAAGCAGAATTATGAATGTGTTCCTTGATGAGACCAGCAAATTGAATTGCCATATGGTATCTAATCTTCCTGAAGAAGATTATCAGCGTATGCAGGAAATCTGTATGGACTTCGCGTATAATACATTTGTTGAGCTGAAAGAAAAACATGCAAAGCGAAGCTCCGAGCAATATGAGAAGTACAAGTACGCTCTATCTCTACGCAAAGAAGCTGCGGAGCACATTGGCATAGAGAACATTCGGCGTTCAAGAATTGCGAAACTTGTACGCGAAGAGAATGATATTGAGGCGGAGTATAAGCGCAGCGGCACCGTCCTACCAGATTTTCGCTTGATGATGCTAATTCGATTGGAGGCATAAACAATGTTTGGAGAGTATGTGTTTGGGAACTCCCCTGCATCCTATGCAAACCTCATATGGATAAATGATGTGGATTATCTAAATCGAATCACGTCATACAGCGATGTTTTCGAGCAGCATGGATTTGATGTGATCGAGTATCGTGACGATCTTAGCCTCCGAATCGGATATGAACAGAAAATAGAAGCCGGAAATGAAAAATTGGTTGTTCTGAACTTTAACAAAACGTATATTCCATACGACATTATAAAACAGTTTACACTGTACACAGTGTCGCTGAGAACTCTTTTTTCAAAGTTGAACGCGGACGTTTTGCATCATAAATCAAGGATAGATTTGGACTTGCTGGCCATGGTAGCCGCAAACAATTTTGATGATCTTACTAAGCCGGAGCAGACGAACCAATTCTTCGACACTGTCGTTTACGGCAGAGATAACCTATTGCTCTATTTTCGGTTGAAACTGGAAGGTATACTCCAAAAAGCGACGAGCGCTTTTCACTACCATGAATGGTGCCGCATCGCTGAGCAAAAGGCGATAATTGACCGATATTCTGTCCAGTATGGACTGAACATTGATACAAGCGAAATCAACAGACTATTTCAAAACTATGTGCTCAAGGCATTCGGTACATTATCTACTAAGATCGATAGAGATACGCCTGTGCTGGTCAGCCATGCGATGGAGTACATACACGAACAAAGCGAGAAGTTTGCAATTATCGTCATGGATGGTATGTCAGAATTTGATTGGAGCATTATCTCTCAATCATTTGCTGATGTCGGATACGAACAGGCAGCAGTGTTCGCCATGATTCCAAGCACTACTTCAATTTCACGGCAATGCCTACTGTCGAATAAGTTTCCAAGTCAGTTGGTCGCACCATGGACTCAAAGCAAAGAAAAGTCGGAATTTGCAGAGTGTGCTAAATTACTAGGGTATTCCGCAAATCAAATCGGATACTCTCGCGGTTATGACACTGATTTTGACAGTGCTGTCCGTTGTGGAGCTGTTATCATCAATGATGTAGATGAAATGGTACACGCGCAGCAGCAGGGGCGACTTGGAATGTATAATGATATTTCTGTTCTTTCTGATGAAGGCAAACTACGACGGTTGACCGATCGTTTGCGATTAAAAGGCTTTGACGTATATATTACGGCAGATCATGGCAACACGTTATGCACCGGAATAGGAAAATTTGTTGGAGCCGGAGTGGATATCGAAACAAAAAGCCACCGTATGGTGGTGCTGAAGGATTTTGCCGACAAGGGAAAAATAGCAGATAAGTTTGGGCTGATTGAGTATCCGAAATACTATCTTCCCAAAGAATATGACTACTTAATCTGTGACACGGGTGTATCTCTTGATAATCCCGGTGAACAGGTAATGACACATGGAGGGATGACAATCGATGAAGTCGTTGTTCCATTTATCAAAATAAAGGCGGTGCAGAACAATGGCTAAAATGGTTGGTTTATCTCGAAACTTGAAGCTCCAGTGGCTTAATAAGGTCGTGGAACTCGCTTTGGGAGAACTTACAGAACAAGAAATAAAAGATCAACTAAATGAGTATTTAAGTTTTGAAATCTCCAGTCAAACAAATATTCGTAAGACCAGAGAAATTCTGATGAATATATGGGTTTATGAGAACGAAGTTAACAGTAAGCTGAGAGATGAGGCTATCAGTATCATTCAAGATATGCCGGAATATGCGCTGGTAGTACACTGGTGTATGATGATGGCATCTTATCCTGTATTCGTGGATATGTGCAAGCTGATTGGCAGGCTATCAGAATTTCAGGACGAAATTTCATTAAGTCAAATTAAGCAGAGACTATATGACGAATGGGGTGAGAGGACTACTCTTTATCATTCTATTGATAAGTTGATCTCTACGCTAAAGGAACTGAATGTGCTCAGCAGTGATCGTCCTGGTAAATATAAAATTGTAAAGCATGCGGTTCGAAACAATAGAGTCTCTGTCTTTATGATATATGCTATGATGCTTATAGGCGATAGCGGATATTACTCCTTTGCAGAATTGAGCAACGCTGTTTTTTTCTATCCTTTTGAGTACCAAATAGAGAAGGAACTAATCCTTGGAGACAGCCGTTTTTCGACGAACAACTTTGGGGGAGAATTGTCTGTCTCTGTTAACGCATGAGTGCACCATATCTTTTGTTCGCCTACAAAAGTCTACCTTCAGGTATGGATAGCCGTATCAAAAAAAGAGCCTCTGCCGACATCCAACCGGGCATCGACAGAGGCTCTTCGTTCGTTTTACGGGCATTAGAATAAGTGCCGAAATCGACACTTATTTGTGCTGCAAATTCAAATCCCCGCAGGGAATACAATCACTTAGGCTGGTCAATTTGCGCCGCTCTGAGGCTTGCAATCACAGGCTTTTTCGACCCCTAATTGTCTATCGAGCTCCGTCCATTTCTTTGTTTCTACAGGAGTTTCATCAAGATCGTATATCAGTGCATCCTTTATAGATAAAAGCACAGGCGAATGCGTCGCCATGATGAATTGGCAGCCAAAATGTCTCGCTGAGTCAGAGATATATTTGCTCAATTCCATTTGGAAAGCAATTGAAAGACTGTTTTCAGGCTCATCCAACAAGTACAGTGCGTCTTCGGTTATGTGGTCGGTAAAGTACTTCATGGCACTTTTACCATTAGAAAACATATCCACATTTCTTGCAAGCCTGTCCTTTACAAACCTTGATTGCGTCTTTGACTTGGCATCATAAGCTGATCAAGTTTCAAGAGCCGTTCGTGGTTAAAACTCTCCACCGGTACCGAACTTCCGGCAGATGCAATTGACTCTCTGTATTCAGCAATATTCAAAATCTGCTTATACTTTTTGAGATTCTCCTCGATTTTCTTTTTGCGAAGCAAAATGTCACTGCATAGTCCAGCGCCGATCTGCCGCCAATGCCCCGGGAGAACCAACACCACTTTCCGTTGCTAATTCGCAGGGAGTCGTGCTCTTTGGTGCAGTAGGTGTTTCCGGATACATGGACGAGCTCTTGAGGTTCATAATTGCGGAGGTAAGTCAAAAGGTCCATTTCTTTGGCCTTGGCAACATCCTCCGCGGCAATATAGCGCATAGGGCATCACCTCGCTTCACGCCGGTCTCTCAGAAAATCGGCCCGGATGACCGCATTGGCTCGGCACTCGATGGTGTCACGGATGTTGTCCATGTGGTCGGTCTCCCGCTTTTCAAAGTCCTTGAACACATCCGCAAGCGGACAGGGCGACTTCAGGAGCGCCTTGCACTGCTTATCGGACAAGTCGTATTCCTCCAGTGCCAGCACAATGTCCTCCCGTACCGTGTACTCGTAGCAATGGTTCAGGATTTCGTCGGGCGGCTGGGAAAGCAGCCACTCTCGATACTTCTCCTGTTCTGCGAACACCTTCTTATATAAGGCGGTGTTCAGTTCTT
>OHBE01002079.1_pt1 | contig 15525 bp, 18 predicted proteins | sample 1577231 | NCBI WGS metagenome assembly OHBE01 (sample SAMEA3541506, study PRJEB24748) | human gut metagenome | biome: human gut; feature: human-associated habitat; material: faeces | place: China | collected 2012 | reverse complement strand
CGCAAGGATTCCCGTTCCTTCCGATTTTACGTAAACCACGGCCGTTACCTCTCCGATTCCTTCGATATTTGCAAGCAGCCGTTCGATTTGCGACGCATAATATTCCGCATATCCGGTGTGCCCCTCCGATCCCTGCGGCGTTGCCGCTGCAGGAGCTTCTGTCAGGAAATCTGCATTTATGGGAGATCTTTTTGGTATCCCGTCTTCCGCGCCTGCTGGCGATTCTTTGTACCGGTGTGGGAATGAGCGTGGCCGGACTCATTATGCAGCAGCTGTGCAGCAACAAATTCGTGTCGCCCACAACTGGCGCCACCATTTCTTCGGCCCAGCTTGGCATTCTGCTGGCGCTGCTGTTCATGCCGTCGTCTACTTTGTGGACCCGGGCACTCTTTGCCTTTGCGGCAGCGATCCTGGGCACCTGGATCTTCGTCTGGTTCATCCAGCGCATCCAGTTTAAGGATGCGGTGATGGTCCCGCTGGTGGGTATCATGTGCGGCAATGTCATCGGCGGCATTACCAGTTATCTGGCCTATAAATACGAAATGACCCAGGCCCTGTCCTCGTGGCTGGTGGGCCATTTTTCTCTGGTGCTGAAGGGGCGGTATGAGATCGTCTGGCTGACGGTGCCGCTGGTGGTGCTGGCCTTCCTCTTCGCCAACCATTTCAACATTGTGGGACTGGGCAAGGATTTTTCCAAGAACCTGGGTGTCCCGTATAACCTGGTCCTCTTTTCCGGACTTACCATCTCTGCCATGATCACTGCCAGCATCGTGGTGGTTGTCGGCTCCATCTCCTACATTGGTCTCATCGTGCCCAATGTGGTGGCCATGTATAAAGGGGACAGGATCCGGGGCACGTTGGTGGATACTGCCCTGTTCGGCGCCATTTTCGTACTGGTGTGCGACATGATCGGCCGGGTGGTGATCTTTCCTTATGAACTGCCCATCGAACTGATCGTTGGCATACTGGGCAGCCTCATCTTCATTGCCCTGTTGTTTTACCGGCTTAAATATGGACGCAGGGCCATCCGGCTGGGCGGTACAGGGACAGGCTGCTGCTCCGCCATGCCCGGTCTGAAAGCCTGCTAATAAAAAGTCAAGTGTTTTTTGAAGAAAATTTCAAAAATCCGATTTGATATTTTAGGGTACAACTTTTAAGCCACCATGAATGCCGGCTTTGAAAGAGGTGGTATGAAAAACAGATGTTATGATTCCTGCTCTAAGTTACGCAGACACTCTTTGACTTTGCCATAGTAGATACGCAGGAACTTATTCGCTCCAGCTGTCATGTAGACATAGTATGGCTTTCCCTGGGATCGTTTTTTATCAAGGAAACGATACACCGGGTCATCTTCCGGGGCATTCTGCAGCAAGGTCGTCATGATCTGGAACAAGGTCTTGCGCAGTCTTGCAGAACCAACTTTGGAGGCACGGTTGCTCTTGGATTTGTGCTGGCCGGATTCATCTACACCGGGATCAACGCCGGCAAAGGCAGTCAGCGCTTCCCTGTGGGTGAACCTGGACACATCGCCGATCTCGGCGATGAGCTGTGGGCCATAGGTCCTCCCCACGCCATAGATGCCCATTACTGTGCTGTATTCAGGGAGTGTGGATGCCAGTTCATTCATTTCCCTGCGGAGCCGTTCCACATGCCCGGAGGCAAGGTTTAACTGCTGGATGCTCTGCTGGATCAGCAGCTTATAGGTTTTCTCCTTGGGAAAGACAGCTGCCAGCTCTTTCGAGGCGTTAAACAGCTTCTCTGGCTTGTCTGCCTGGAAGATGTAGTGGTGTCTTTTACAGAAAGCCTGGTAGCGCTCTGTGAAGGCTTTCAGACCAATCCCACGGACACAATCCACATGCCAGAAAGAATAAGCGTAATCCACCCATTTTTCACTCCCGTCTTCACGGACAGGGCTGTCAAAGAGCTTGTTCACACCAGGATAAGTATTATCTAGGAGTGCGATAAGGTTTGCTTTCACGGCAACCTTCTGCTTCATGAAGAAGCTGAATTGTGAATTCAAAGTTTTTAACTGAGTATGATGTTGTATAAATAAAGTTGACACCTTATTCTCAAAGAATTCATGTATAATAAAGAGAATAAGGAGGAACTTTCAATGTCACGTACCCAACGTAAATACGACCACGAATATAAGGTCCAGGCTGTCAAACTTGCCAGAGAAATCGGCGGTGCTAAGGCAGCCAAAGAATTAGGTATTCCAGAAGGAACCATCCATACATGGCTGAAAGCAGTTAGAGCAGGCACTTTAGATATTGGCGACGGTGCACATACTCCAGAAAGTGCGATGAGCCTTGCTGAGGAGCTTGCTATGCTCCGCAAACGCGTTAAGGATCAGGATAAAGAAATCCGGCGTCTGAAAGAGGAAAATGAATTTCTCGAGGAAGCAAGTGCTTTTTTCGCAGCCAGCCGTCGGAAGTCAGCAAGAACCAAAGAATGATGTTCATTGCCATAAAAACGGAAGACGGCATGATTAAGGGAAAACTTTCATTCTATTGCCGGATGCTTGGCGTTAGCCGCCAGGGGTTCTACAAATATCTTGCTCATAAAGATCGCCCCTGGAAATATCAGGATCTCGCTGATGCTATGAGAGCAATCAATACAGAGGATGAATGTAATGATACCTATGGGCGTATTCGCATGTATCAGGCACTTCTCCTTAAGAAACCGGAAGGACTCAAGATTCCTAGTGAGCGAACCGTCTACAGGGTCATGGATGAAATTGGCCTTAGTCATCAACCAAAGCGTAAGCCGAATGGTATTACCAAGGCTGATCGGGAAGCTCGTAAGTCAGATGATCTTCTGAAGCGAGATTTCAAATCTGATAAGCCACTTGAAAAATGTGTAACTGACATCACAGAAATCAAGGCTAAAGATGGAAAACTGTATGTTTCAGCTATCTTTGACTGCTTTGATTCCAGTGTCCTTGGTCTGGCAATGGAAACCAACATGAAAGCAACTTTGTGTGAGCATACCCTGAATAATGCCTATCTGGCATATCCTGATCTGCGAGGGGCTATTGTACACTCTGACAGAGGAACACAATATACCAGTGAAACTTATCGTAAGGCTCTTGCTAAATACGGTATTATTCAAAGCATGAACCGTGCTGGTGGCAGGTGCCACGATAATGCCCGATGCGAAAGCATGTGGGCCAGAATGAAAAGCGAGCTTCTCTATGACCGCTACAATACGGAGACTATGACCATAGAGGAACTGAAGGTTCTCATTTGGAGATACTTCATCAGTTACTGGAATAACAGGAGGATCTGCTCGGCCAATGGTGGGCTTCCTCCGATAATTAAGCGACAGAGATACTACCAATCTCTGGAACAGGCTGCATAGGCAGTGATATCTTTGAGATAAATGTGTCAACCAATATTGACAATATCATTAGGAGGAGGTGAAAACGCATGGCAACCAATCCCCCCAGCGGTGACGGACATAGAAACGGTGCGGTAAAAGACCGTTCTCAGACTTTCAACCCTGTTACAAAACAATGGGTAAAGCGAGATAGTGACACCGGTCGTTTTATGGATGTCAAAAAGGATGGCACTCCTTTTAAGGGAGTCCGCAAAGAAAAGTAAATCCAGAGACAGGAGAGCGAGGCGGGATTTCCCGCCCCGCTATTCCTGCTTTTACTGATATTTCCGAAAGGAGGCAACCATGGACAAATCCTTGTACTTAGAAAAGAATATCAGCCAACAACCGGCCATTGATCTGCTGCGGTCCATGGGCTATACCTATATATCCCCGGAGGACTGCGAGGCGCTGGGCGAAGCTCTTGCGGCGCAGGGCGCGGCGGTGCGGGCGGGACTCCACTGTGCGCCTCTGGCGCACCGCACGGCGGGAACGCTGGAGACGGGCACCGTGCGGTGCAGCTTTTCGGCCTTTAACACCACCGCGCAGGTGGAGCACTTTGCCCATATTTTGCGGCAAATCGTTCGTTAAACTGCAAAACTGTTCACATAATTTTTTGTTGCATTTTCCCAATATTTTTTATATAATGTTAATATCTATTTTTATGCCCGCAACAGGAAGGGTGGTAACGTGGATAAGGTACTTTCGTTATTAGAAAATATTGGGAATTACTTATTGCTGATACGGATATCGGATATACTGGACATCGCCATTATCGCGTTTCTGGTATACAACCTGCTCCGTATGGTCAAAAGTACCCGCGCCGAGAATATCCTCAAGGGCGTGGTGGCGTTTCTGCTGGTGCTTTGGCTGGTTGATATATTGCAGCTCAACGCCATATCGTACCTCATGCGGAACCTGGTGCAGGTGGGGATCCTGTCCATTATCGTCCTGTTCCAGCCGGAGATCCGCCAGATACTGGAGAAGGTGGGCAGCCGGAACATCAAACTGCTGCGGGCCTTCAACGATCCCAAGCAGCAGTCGGAGCTGGAGGCGGCCATCGATCAAACCGTGATGGCCTGCAAGGAGATGTCCCTGAGCAAGACCGGCGTGCTGATCGTCTTTGAGCGCGACATCCATCTGGATGACATGGTGCGAAGCGGTACGACGCTGGACGCCGCCGTGTCCTCCGAGCTGCTGAAAAACATCTTTTTCGTCAAGGCGCCCATGCACGACGGCGCGGTCATCATCCGCCGCGGACGGATCTTGGGCGCGGGCTGCATGCTGCCTTTGAGCAAAAACGTGAACCTGAGCCGCGACCTGGGTATGCGGCACCGGGCCGGTATCGGCATGAGTGAGAACTCCGACGCGGTGGTGGTCATCGTTTCGGAGGAAACAGGTTCCATCTCCGTGGCTATCGGCGGTATGCTCAAGCGGCACCTAAAGCCGGAGACGCTGGGCAAGCTGCTGCGTAATGAGCTGATGCCGCCGGAGGAGGAAACGGAGGACAAGCCCCGCCGTACACTGGCAGAAATACTGGGCCTGAACAGAAAGGGGGATAAGGACGATGTCGGAATGGATATCTGATCGGGAGCCGAGCACCAAGGAGGAAAAGCCCCAGTTTAACCGCAGCAAGACCGTGCAGATCATCATCTCCATCCTGGTGGCTCTGGCGCTGTGGGTATATGTAGATGTGGAGAAGGCGCCGGAGAGGACGAAGACCATCCGGGATGTCCCGGTGGAGTTCTCCGGCGAGAACACCACGTTGGCAGACAAAAATCTGATGCTGCTGTCCGGATATGACACCACCATTGATTTGACGATACGCGGTCCTAAGCGGGAGCTGGTAAAGATGAACCGGGACAATGTGCGGGTCATTGCCAGTACATCCAGCATCGATTCCGTGGGCGTACACCAGTTGGATTGGACCGTCAGCTTCCCTGATGGAGTGGTACGCACGAATGTCAGCGTGGAGAAGGCCAGCCTGAGCCAGATCACGGTGACGGTGGGCGAGTTGTATACGAAGGAAGTGCCGGTGGAGTGTCAGGTCATCGGCGAGGTGGCTGAGGGATATTTTACCGGCGATGTAGTGCTGGATCCCGAGGTGCTGACGCTGCGCGCCCAACGGGACGATCTGCTGAATGTCAGCTGCGCCAAGCTGACGGTGGATATCAGCGGCGCGACCCGATCGGTGGTGCAGACGGTGGACGTACAGCTGTACGACTACGACGGCAATCTGGTGGAGAACAGCAACATACGCACGAGCGCCAGCCTGATACAGGCCAAGGTGCCGGTGCTGACCACCAAGGAGGTGGCCCTGGCCATAGAGTTCGAGGGCGTGCCCGGTGCGGCGGCAGACAGCATCGTCTGTGATATCGCGCCCAAGACGGTGCGGCTGAACGGAGAGGCCGACGTGTTGGCGTCTATTGACAAGCTCGTGCTTGCCACGCTGCATGTGGACGATCTGGGGCTGCACCAGCAGAATAGCTATGTGGTCACGCCGCCGGACGGCACCTGGCTGGTCAACGGCAACGAGGTGGCCACGGCGGACATCACCCTGGACGGTATCAGCGAGACGACGCTGACGGTGACGGATCTGTCCTTCACCGATCTGCCGGCGGGGCTGTATGCCGTCGTGCCAGAGGGCGGATTGACGGTGCGGCTGTGGGGGCTCAGCGAGGAGATCGAGGCCATTACCGCCGAGAACCTGCGGGCCACGGCGGACATGAGCACCGTGACCGGACAGGGGAGCTTCACCGTGCCGGTGACCGTGACGGTCAGCGGGTTCAGCGATGTGACGGTGCGCGGCACCTATGAGCTGACGCTGACCATTACCGACACGCCGCCGCAGACGGAGCCGGCGGTACCTGCCGGTGGAGAGGGCCAAACAGCCCCCGAGGTGCCGGAGACATGAGTATTCCCGAGAGGTGAGATAATGACACAGATCGCAACGGTTGAAAAGCTATTGCCCGGCGGGTATGCGGAGATATCCGTACCGCGGAAGACCGCCTGCGGCCACGACTGCGAGGAATGTGCCGGCTGCGGCATGACCGGCGCGGCTATCAAGGCCCGTGCCAAGAACGATCCCAACGCGCAGCCGGGAGAAAAGGTCGTGGTGGAGAGCAGTACGAAAAAGCTGCTGGGTGTGGTGGCGCTGGTGTATGTGCTGCCTGTGGTCGGGTTCCTGCTGGGGTATTTCCTCAGCGAAGGGCTGCTCGAGGGCTGGCGGTACGGGATCGCCGTGGCTGCGGCGGTGCTGGCATTTTTGCCCAGCGTGGCCTATGACCGCTACGCACGGCGGAAAGAGCTGCTGACCTACACCATATTACGGGTGTTCTGAGAGATGTTCGGCTATGTGCGGCCTTCGGATGATCGGCTGACGCCGGCGGAGCGTGAGACGTTCCGCGCCGCCTACTGCGGGCTGTGCCACGCGCTGGGTGCGCGGTACGGCTTGGTGGGGCGGATGATCCTGAACTATGATCTGACTTTTTTGGCGATGGTGCTGTCGGACGGAGCAGGGGAGAACTGTATGCGGCGCTGTGCGGTACATCCGCTGCGGAAGCGCTGCTGTACGGCAGGCGACCCGGCGCTGGACGCGGCGGCGGACATGAGCGTGATACTGACCTACTGGCAGCTGCGGGACGGTGTGGCCGACCACGGCTTCTGGGGCGGGCTGAAGTATCGAATCGCATCGGCGCTGCTGTATCCGGCGTACCGGAGGGCGCGGGAACGCCGTCCGCGGTTCGACGCGGGGACCCAGGCACATCTGGCGGAGCTGGCGGCGCTGGAACGGGACAGATGTTCCTCCCTGGATGCGCCGGCGGACACCTTTGCAAAGCTGCTGGCACTGGCGGCGGAGGAGGTCGGCGATCCGGTGCGGCGGCGGGTGACAGCACAGCTGCTCTACCATCTGGGCCGATGGGTCTATCTGGTGGACGCGGCGGACGACCTGCGGGCAGATATAAAAAGCGGCGGGTACAACCCGCTGGCTCTGCGCTTTACGCCGAAGGATGGCGTGCTGGCACCGGCCGACAGTGAGGCACTGGCCCTGACACTGGATGGTTCTGTCCGGACCATGGCGGCGGCCTTTGAACTGCTGCCAGAGACAAAGTACACACCGGTCCTGCGTGCTGCGGTGTACGAGGGACTGTATGCCGTGGGGGCGGCCGTGCTGCACGGTACGTTCCGTAAGCGGCAGAGGCGAGAAGAACCTATACGAAAGGCGGACACGGACTATGCGTGATCCCTATCAAGTGTTGGGGGTGCCCAGCACCGCCACAGACGAAGAGGTGAAGAAGGCTTACCGCGACCTGGCGCGGAAGTATCACCCGGACAATTATCACGACAACCCGCTGGCTGATCTGGCGCAGGAGCGCATGAAGGAGATCAACGAGGCCTATGAGGCGGTGCAGTCCCAGCGGAAGGCCCAGCGCAGCGGCGGGTATTCTGCCTCCGGTGCGGGCTACGGCACCGGATACGGCGGGTATCAGTCGGCATATCAGGGGCCCTATCAGGGCAGCAGCCGCTATCAGCGGGTGCGTATGGCCATCAGCAGCGGCGATCTGAACCTGGCGGATGAGCTGCTGAACGCCCAGACCAACCACGACGCCGAGTGGAATTTCCTCAAGGGTGCGATCTGCTATCGCCGTGGCTGGCTGGACGAGGCGCGGCGGTATTATCAGACTGCCGTTACTATGGCGCCGGACAACCCGGAGTACCAGCGGGCGCTGGATATTCTGGAGGGACGCGGCACGGCCTATCGCCCTGACGGGTATGGTAATGTGACCACCGGCACCTGCGGAAACAGCGACTGTCTGCGCCTGTGCGGCGCCACGCTGTGCTGCAACGCGCTGGGCGTGCCCGTTTGCTTCTGCTGAATTTGTACACAACAGGGGAGGGTTTCCCTGTTCTACTAAAATGAAGGAGTTGATCCCGTGGTCAAGAGTATGACCGGTTACGGCCGCGCCCGCGAGATGCGCAGCGGCAGAGATATCACCGTGGAGGTGCGTTCCGTCAACAACCGCTATCTGGACTGCACTGTGAAGCTGCCCCGCGCCTATATTTTTGCGGAGGACGCCATCAAGACACGCGTACAGAAGGCGATCTCCCGCGGCAAGGTGGATGTGTTCGTCACCATCGACACCTCTGCGGCGGATGTGGCGGTGGTGCAGGTGAACGAAGGGCTGGCGAAGGGGTACTATGACGCGCTGATGCACCTGAAGAACAGCTTTGCGCTGCCCGGCGATGTGACGCCGGAGGTGCTGGCCAGGTTCCCAGATGTACTGACGGTCACCAAGGCGGAGGAGGATGTGGAGGCTATCGCCGCCGATATCTGCGCCGTGCTGGATGATGCGCTGGCGGCCTATAACGCCATGCGTGCCGTGGAGGGTGAAAAGCTGGCGTTGGATGTGTCCTCCCGGGTGGATACCATCGAGGAGACCGTGAGCAAGGTGGAGGCGCAGTCGCCCCAGACGGTAGCGGCCTATCGCCAGCGGCTGGAAGCCAAGATGCAGGAGGTACTGCAGTCCACCACCATCGATGAGAGTCGTATCCTTACCGAGGCCGCTATCTTTGCTGATAAGGTGGCTGTGGACGAAGAAACGGTGCGCCTGCGGAGCCATATCGCCCAGTTGCGGGACATGCTGCAGAGCGGCGAGCCCGTGGGCCGAAAGCTGGATTTCCTGATCCAGGAGGTCAACCGCGAGTGCAACACCATCGGCTCCAAGTGCAACGATCTGACTGTGGCACGGGATGTGGTGAACATGAAGGCCGAGGTAGAGAAGATCCGCGAGCAGGTACAGAATATGGAGTGAGGAGGCCGGTATGCAGTTTATCAACATCGGCTTCGGCAACCTGGTGTCCGTCCAGCGGCTCATCGCCGTGGTCAGCCCGGACTCTGCCCCGGTAAAGCGCCTGGTGCAGGAATCCCGTGACCGTGGGATGCTCATTGATGCTACCTACGGCCGCAAGACGGCCTCGGTGCTCATTATGGACAGCGACCATGTGGTGCTGTCCGCCCTGGCGGCGGAGCGTCTGGCACCGCGCCTGGGATTGTCGGTGGAAGAATTGACAGAGGAGGATGAATGACTCTTGCATAAGATAGGAAAGACCTTTATTGTCTCCGGGCCCTCTGGTGTGGGTAAAAGCACCGTGCTGCACGCCCTGTTTCAGGGCCGTGATGACCTGTATTTCTCCGTATCCGCCACTACCCGTGCACCCCGCGAGGGTGAGCAGGACGGCGTGGATTATCACTTCATCCAGGCGGATGCCTTCCGCGATATGATCGCCGCCGATGCATTTCTGGAATATGCCGAGTATGTGGGCAACTTCTATGGTACGCCCAAGATGTATGTGGACGATGCCATGGCCCGGGGCAAGGACGTGATATTGGATATCGAGCGCCAGGGCGCCGTGCAGGTGTGTGCCAAGCGGCCGGAGACGGTGCGTATTTTCATCGCTCCGCCCAGCTGGGATGAACTGGAGCGCCGCCTGACTGCCCGGGGGACCGATACGCCGGAGAAAATACAGAAGCGTCTGATCCGCGCCCAGGTGGAACTGGAGATGGCCGGCGACTATGACTATTTTGTGGTCAATGATACGGTAGAGAATGCCGTGAATGAGCTGCGGGCCATTATGTGCGCCGAGCACTGTAAACCAGCTGAGCGTATGGGCGCCATCCTCAGCGAAAAGTAAGTATGTGAACCGACGCGGCCTGTCCGCGTATTTGGGCCGCCCCGCCTGGGCGCAGCCATACAAAACGAAAGGAATTGATCGTTATGTCTATGCTTTATCCCGCTATGAACAAGCTGACCGAGTACATCCCCAATCGCTACATGATGGTGAACGTGGTGGCACGCCGCGCCCGTCAGATCGCCGCCGAGGCCGAGGTCACCGGCGAGCCTCTGCCGGAGAAACCCGTGACGATGGCCATCGGCGAGGTGGCCGAGGGCAAGTACGTCAGCGACCCCGTTATCGAGGAAGACGAGGCCTGAGGTGGCGGTGATCGCCAAGGTGGCCGTACAGGCGGCTACCTACGCCATTGACAAGGTCTATGACTACCTGCTGCCGGAGGAAGTCGGCGGACAGATGGGCTGCCGGGTGCTGGTGCCCTTCGGCCGCGGCAACCGGCTCACAGAGGCGATGATCCTCTCCCTGCATCAGGCGGTGCCGGACAAGCCGCTGAAGGCGGTCCGATCCCTGCTGGATGAAGAGCCGGTCATCACGGAAAGGGAGCTGCGGCTGGCGCTGTGGATGACACGCCGGTACTTCTGCACATTTTATGACGCGCTGCGTACCGTGCTGCCTGCCGCCGTATGGTACCATTACCGGGAGACTTGGTCCCTGGCACAGCCGCCGCTGGTGCCCACACGACAGGAGGCAGCGGTATGCCATCTTTTGCAGGATGGCCCGCTGACCACGGATAAGCTGCGTCAGGCGCTGGGCGACGATGTTGAGCCGCTGCTGCGCCGCATGGCCAAATCGGGTGCACTGCACTGCAAAAAGGAGCAGAGCCGCAAGGTACGCGACAAGGTGGTGCTGTTCGCCCGTCTCGCTGTTCCTGCTGAAGAGGCGTTGGCTCTGGCCGGTAAGTCCCAGCGGCGGCGCGAGGCAGTGATGTTTCTGGCTCAAAACGGGGAGACAGCACTGCACGATGTGACGTATTTCACCGGCGTATCTCGCCAGACACTGAACGCCCTGGAGAAGCTGGGGGCGGTGGCATACCGGGAGCAAGAGGAATACCGAATATCTGAAAAACAATACACTGTAAAGGCGGATAGCTTGACGTTGAATTCCCAACAGCAGCACGTCTGTGACACGCTGCTGGCCCAGGTGCGGACGGAGACGCCCGGCGTCACGCTGCTGCGCGGCGTTACCGGCAGCGGCAAGACGGTGGTGTATATCCGGCTGGCGCAGGAGCTGCTGAAAATAGGCAGGTCCGTGATGATCCTGGTGCCGGAGATCGCCCTGACGCCCCAGATGATGGCGCGGTTCACCGCGTATTTCGGCCGCGAGGTGGCGCTGCTGCACAGCGGCCTGCGGATGACGGAACGCTATGATCAGTTCAAGCGGCTGCGCCGGGGCGAGGCCCATATCGTGCTGGGTACCCGGTCGGCGGTGTTTGCACCGCTGGAAAATCTGGGCCTCATCATCATGGATGAGGAGCAGGAGGGGTCCTATCAATCGGAAAACGCCCCTTGCTATCATGCGCGGGATGTGGCAAAATACCGCTGCGCCGCCGAGGGTGCGCGGCTGCTGCTGGGCTCGGCTACGCCCACGGTGGAGACGTTTTACCACGCGCAGCAGGGTGAGTACGATCTGCTGGAGTTGACGGAGCGTTACAACCGCCGTGCCCTGCCTGAGGTCCGCATCGCCGATCTGCGGCAGGAGCTGCGTGCCGGGAACAGCACCGTTATCAGCCGCCCGTTGCAGGAGGAACTGGCAAAAAACATCGCTGCGGGAGAACAGAGTATTCTGTTCCTGAACCGCAGGGGAAGCAGCCGACAGCTGCTGTGTCCCCAGTGCGGCTATGTGCCGGAGTGCCCGCGGTGCAGTGTATACCTGACATACCACAGCGCCAATGACCGGCTGATGTGCCACTACTGCGGTTATTCACACGCTGCACCGACGGTGTGCCCGGAGTGCGGCGGCACACTGAAGCATATCGGCTTTGGCACCCAGCGGGTAGAGGAGGAGCTGCATGAGCTGTTCCCGGGAGTCGAGGTGCTGCGGATGGATGCGGACACCGTATCCGTGGGACATGAGGCACTGCTGAAGGAATTTGAGGAGAGGCAGATCCCCATTCTGCTGGGTACCCAAATGGTGGCCAAGGGGCTGGATTTTGCCAATGTGACGCTGGTGGGTGTGCTCAGCGCCGACCTGTCCCTATATGTGGATCACTACCGGGCGGCGGAGAGGACCTTCAACCTGCTGACACAGGTGGTTGGCCGTGCGGGCCGAGGCGACAAGGCCGGGCGGGCTGTGATACAGACCTACACACCGGAGAATGATGTGATACAGGCGGCGGCCGCCCAGGACTATCAAGGGTTTTACGATGCCGAGATCGCGCTGCGCCGCCTGCGGCAGGACCCGCCCTTTGCAGATCAGTTCACCGTTACGGTGACGGGACCGGAGGAGACGCCGGTACGTCGGGCTATCGAGCTGCTGCGGCAGGGGATCGGGAATACGGCGAAGAAGCCGCCCTACGACACGCTGGGGATACAGGTCATCGGGCCTGCGCCGGCGCCGGTGGTGAAGGTCAACGGTGTATACCGTTACCGCCTGCTGGTGCTGGGGCAGAATATCGCGCCGATTCGGGAGTTGCTGGCGGGGTTCATGCGAGCCTTTGTGCAGCGGCCCGAAAACCGAAGACTGCATATTTATACGGACTGCGATAAAATGGATTAGATCCAGGAAATACGAGGTAAGATTATGGCTTTACGAAAGATCGCGTTGGAGGGCGAGGCGTGCCTGAGCAAGGTGTGCCGCCCGGTTACAGATTTTAACAGCCGGCTGCATACGCTGCTGGACGATCTGGCCGATACGCTGGCCGACTCCGGCGGCGTGGGTCTGGCTGCGCCCCAGGTGGGCGTACTGCGCCGGGTGTGCGTGGTGCTGGACGAGGAGGATCAGCTGATCGAGCTGGTGAACCCGGAGATCATCTACACCGAAGGGGAGCAGACTGGCCTGGAGGGCTGCCTGAGCGTTCCCGGGAAATACGGCGTGGTAACGCGGCCTGAGGTGGTGCGTGTCCGTGCCCAGGACCGGGACGGCCAGTGGTTCGAGGTCGAAGACGAGGGCCTGACGGCCCGATGCTTCTGCCATGAGATCGAGCACCTGGATGGTCATCTGTTCGTGGAGCATACCGACCGGCTCATGGAGGGCGAGGAGCTGCAAAAGTGGCTGGAGGCGCACGCCGACGAGTACGAGATCGAGGAAGAAGAGGACAAGTAATGCGTATTCTGTTTATGGGAACGCCGGATTTTGCCGTGGCGTCCCTCAAACGGCTGGTGGCCGACGGACACGACATCTGCGGCGTGTTCACCCAGCCGGACAAGCCGAAGAACCGCGGCATGAAATTGATCGCGCCGCCGGTGAAGGAATATGCCCTGACGCAGGGACTGCACGTATATCAGCCGTTGAAAATGAAGGACGGTACGGCGTTGGAGCTGGTGCGGTCCCTTGCTCCCGAGCTGATCGTGGTGGCAGCCTACGGCCGTATCCTGCCGGAGGACATCCTGAACACGCCAAAGTACGGTGCCATCAACGTACACTCCTCCATCCTGCCGAAGTACCGGGGCGCGGCGCCCATCAACTGGGCGATTCTCAACGGCGACGCTGTGACAGGCGTGTCCATTATGTATATGGCGCCGGAGCTGGATGCGGGAGATGTGATACTGTGCCGCGAGACGGCCATCGATCCGGACGAGGACGCGGTGGCGCTGACGGCGCGGCTGGCGGAGCTTGGCGCGGAAGCGCTGCATGAGGCCATCGGGCAGATCGAACGCGGCACCGTTACCCGGACGGCGCAGGATCACGCGGCGCACACCTACGCGCCCATGCTGGATAAACGCATGAGCCGAATCGACTGGACGGCATCGGCCGCAGCGGGTGCCTCCTCCGTACCGAAACGCACGGCCTCGTAGAGTGTCCGCAATTTATCGAGTGCGAGATCCCGCTCGAGGGAGCCGATCTCCTGGGTCTCATTCCAGCCTTCAACAATTTCCGAGAGCTTGCGCAATTCGCTCCGCACGTATTTCAAATCCATAATCCGCACACTTTTTGCCTCCAAAGATAGCAAAAATTTACGAACACACCGTGCAAAACCCGAGATAATATCCCCGAGGGCCTGCGGTGCCGCTGCGGGGCACAAAAAACGGGGATCGACACTCAGCCGATCCCCGTCCGTATGCGGGCGCCGCCCTACTCTCCGAAAATGTGCCGCGCATAATTATACCCGCAGGCATCGTAGATCCGCGCCAGGCGGCGGACACGGTGCAGATAGCCGGCATAATCCTTCCGGTCGAGGCTCCACCCCACTTCGGCCAGCGCGCTCAGGCGCGGCAGAAGCATATATTCGGCATGGGGCCATGTCGCGATATACTCCGTCCACAGGTTGGCCTGCACGCCCAGAATACAAGCCTGCTCGGCAGGCGTGAGCTGCTCGTAAGGATCGAGTTCATAGACCTTCTCCACGGGTACGTACCCGCCGATGGCAAGGGGTTCGCGGGCCGTATCTCGCGTCTGGTAGTAATCCAGGTAGCAGTTCGTGGTCGGCGCCATGATGGCATGGTTGCCCTGCCTGGCGGCTTCGATGCCCCCTTTCGCACCGCGCCACGACATGATGGTCGCCGTCGGGGTGACATCGCCTTCGAGTATCTCGTCCCAGCCGATCAGGCGGCGTCCGCGGGCATTCAGGAACTTCTCGACGCGTGCCGTGGCGTAGTTCTGCAACTGGCGCGGACGCCTCAGCCCTTCGGCCTTCATGCGCGCCTTGCAATGCGGGCACTTCTCCCACATCACCGTCGGGCATTCGTCGCCGCCGATATGGATGTATTCCGACGGGAAAAGGCCGACGACCTCTTCCAGCACCCCCTCGATGAATTCGAAGGTCGTCTCCTTGCCGATGCAGAACACCCTGTCGTCGATATCCCAGGTCTGGCGCACCTCGTATTGTTCGCCCGTGCAGCCGAGCCACGGATAGGAGGCCAGCGCGCCCACGGCATGTCCGGGGAATTCGATCTCGGGGATCACCGTGATAAAACGCTTCGCGGCGTAGTCCACGATGTCGCGGATCTCGTCCTGCGTATAGTAACCGCCATAGGGCGTTTCGTCGAACTTGCAGTTTTCGTCGTACTCGCCGCCCGGGTCGCGGCCGATCAGCGTACGGCTGCGTACGGAACCCACCTCGGTCAGTTTCGGGTATTTCTTAATCTCGATACGCCATCCCTGGTCGTCGGTCAGGTGCCAGTGGAACACGTTGAGCTTATGCAGGGCCATGATATCGAGCGCCTCCTTCACTTCGTCGACCGTGAAGAAATGGCGGCAGACGTCGAGCATCATGCCCCGGTAGCCCAGGCACGGTTTGTCCTCGATCGTCACGACGGGCAGCTCCACGGCCCGCACGTTGGCCGCACCGTAAGCCGCAGCGGG
>OHBE01002078.1_pt1 | contig 15536 bp, 13 predicted proteins | sample 1577231 | NCBI WGS metagenome assembly OHBE01 (sample SAMEA3541506, study PRJEB24748) | human gut metagenome | biome: human gut; feature: human-associated habitat; material: faeces | place: China | collected 2012 | reverse complement strand
AGTTGATTTGTGCGTGCCTGTGTGTGCGCCGAGCCGCCGGACTGTTGCCGCAGTCGCGGCGGTTTTTGTTTTGCGGTCGGACTGGTGTGCACCCCTCCTTTGCTTTGCAGCTGAGTCTTTTACTTTCATCTGTGAGCTATCTTTTTCGCCTCCTCCGTGTTAGAATGATTTATATAGCCGTGCCGTTGGAAACGGCACATAGCAAAAGACCGTGCTCCCGGGAGCACGGCCAGAGATGGAATGACCTTCCGAGCGAATCGCCGTATGGCAGAGAGCGCACATGCTCTCATGGGGTGCTCTGTCAAAGGCCATGTGGGTTCGTCAGCGCGGAGACCGTGCCGTACCGAACCAGGGGCAACCTCACCCGGGTGAAATTGTCCTTCTACTATTACTTAGAGAAAAATCGCAAAATCGGAAGGTCCAAAATTGTAAACTTTTTGTAAACGCAGAAAGAGTGGTGAGCTCATGTCTTTCAAGGATACCCAGTCTTACAAAGAACTGCAGTCTGACTGGCGCTGGATACACTCTATGGACCCGGAAGCTGCCGCTGCCGCAGATCAGTGGGTGAAGGAGCATCCGGAGGAGTGGAAGAAACTGGAGCACATGCTCTACTACAGCGAAGCCAACTTTCACAAGCGAGTTGCGCCGGATACTCTGGAAGATGTGGATATCAAACAGCCCCGATCTTACAATCCGGAAGCGTTCCTGCCGGAGGAAGTGCGCAACGCGATCTACGATGATATGCGCTGGTTTGACCGGGCGAAGTATCTGCCAGAGGGATCTGATGAAGACCCGCTCATGTATGTGCGCAAAGAAATTGACGAGGGACTGCGTGAGCTGACTGAACTACAGCGGGAGGTTCTGTTCCGCACCGTCATCAACGGCGAGTCCACCGAGTCCGTCGCACAGGACAAACAGTGCTCGTCCAGAAACATCCGAGATATCCGCGCCCGTGCGCTTCGACAGATACGGGCCAAAATCAAAAGACATGAAGGCTACGGCAGGCCCGACGTTGCCATCATTATTTTGCTGTTTATGCTGCTTGTTGGTGTTCCGCTTGTTTGCTGGGGAGAACAGCTTTGGACCGCATATCCCTGGCTGGAGCCTGTGGCTGCAGTGCTTAGCGCATTGGTTGTGGCTGTCATGTTCCAAGATTCCTTTCGCAGAGAAGCAGAAAGTCTGCTGCGCCAGCACTGGGCCAGCCTGAATGGGGCGCAGAAAAAAGAATAACAAAAAGGAGTGAGACACCATATGCCTCACTCCTTTTTGATTAGTTGAATAGCGGTATCAAGACTTGCCTTATGGAAGAATCACTTGGAACCTCTCGCACACCATAACCAACTATCGTTCCATTCGCGTGCTTTCTCAAATGAGGTAATACGAATTCATTATAGAGGTCTGTAGCGAATGTGTAGTCTCCTCGACTCATAAGATGCTTACGGAGATAACAATTCATTATACCTACTGCGTAATCAGCCAACTGAATTCCTGTGCTTTGAGAGCTACATTCTGTCAGCACACCGTGATACACATTTTCGTATTTCACGAAGTCACCTTCGACCGTTATCCGATGACAGGCATCTTTGAGCTGCTTGACTTTATCCTGATTTAGCTCATCCATAATCATTGTGGCAAAGCCGTCGGGACGGGTATCCATCTGGATACGCTGAAATGCCTCTTGCATGTGAAATTTCAGCACCTCATTCTCCGCTTGATAGCATGGCTGGGTGTATACGCAGGTCACTGTGAATATGAACAGCAGAGAGGGCTTGTCCACCACACGGTTGAAGAACCGGCGATAGTACCCTTTGAGCTTGTCAGGAGTAAAGGATTTCAGAAAATCGACACGGTATTTTCCTTTTGAGATTTCCCACAAATCTGACCACTTGATTTCTTCGCCAACCGGGACACCATACTTAGTATTGAGCTCCTGAATCTCTTTTTGGAACACACGATAATCGCTGGCAGATAAACGGACATTTGCCCGTATGTAGAAGGGGTGGCTGCGACGGAACGACTCAGATGGCCGCTTATTATATGCACCAGCTTCATCAGTAAAAATGTAGTATGCTTCGGCCACCAGCAACGCTCCTCTCTGTTTATGCGTTTTCCAGTCTAAACAGTTCCCATTCCGGTTGCATTTCTTTAAGTGCCTGGCTATTGCGAATTTCTTGTGCCAGTGCTTTTGCAGCCATATCTGTTTCATTAGCAATATATGGTTCTCTCTGCTCTAAAACCTTGCTGTCAAATGTCCCTAAATGGCGATGGATATAGGTAGCAAAATCTTCAGCATCCTCATTGCTGTCAAATAGAAGGACGACATCCAGCAGTCGTCGTGTTGCATACTGCGCTTCATTTCCATTGGCATTTCCAATGTGGTGTTCCAGAAACCGCAGCAATAAATACAGAAAATCAGAAGTCACATAGTACCTTAAGCAAATGTTTGGATCGCTATAGTTTCGATATGGAATATACTTCGTTTCAGGGCAAGGCGCAGTCATTCTATGTCCATCGAGTTCGGTTATTTGACAAGAAAATAGCTGCGTACTGTAATGATATATTTTCAGAACGCCATACTGTGTTCTTGTATCTGTTTGCAGGTGATGGTAGAACACCCGGTGTCCCTCTTTGCTGATGCCGTCCTCATCTTCCTCGTATTCAATGGAAATCGTATATTGCGGAAACAGTTTGTGGTAATATCGCGAATCTTCCTCTGCCCATTCATCCGGTTTCCGCAGCAGAATTTTGACCTGCTCCAGTGGTGTTTGCAACAAGCCGAAACGCTTCTTCCAAAGATACTCCACATCACGAATATCCGCACTCTTGTCAATGGGCGTATTGTTATCCATCACTCGGGTGTAGATATGGAACGCCTGTACCGTTTTCCCCTTCTTTGGAGGATCCGGCTTGTACTTTTTGTCCGTGTAACTCTCGATCAGATAGTAAGGAACATCGGTTGAGTTTTTGATAATAAACACGTCTACTTCGTGACCTTCCAACCGAATTGTGCGCACTTCTACTCGAGGGCGTATTTGTCCTGCAAACTCTTTTTGACTTAGAAAGTCAACTATGTTCTGTTGATTTCTTCGTTGAGGGTCATTCTCGACACCCATGATTTCAAATGTCTTATCACGAACACCCAGAATCAAATAGGTATCTCGGTCTGCCCGGTTGTTCGCAAGGCAAATGATATCATGCAGCAAAGCAGCCCTATCCTCGTGGTAGCATTCTTTGAAATCCCACCAATCATCCTCCCGCCCAGTGCAAATCAATGATTCTACTAATTCAGTTAAATCTTCGTCATAGTCTAACATCGAAGCACCCCATTTATAAAACACAAATCAACCTACAAAGTGGTTGCTATAGGATCTAACTAATTCTCCACGGCGATAGTACTCGATATAGATTTCCTTCTGCCTATAGTTGATTTCATAATATACGCCCAATACATACCGGCACACATGCTCTGGCAAATTATGATCCCACGCCCACACATCATCAAACGAATCTTTCGTAAGAGCAATAAGCCGTTCACGGTCTTTTTGTTTCTCCGCTGACGGAGCATTGGATTTTTTCATTTCAATGGCGATTAGGTTGTCTTGGTCTACATTTTCACCTCTGCTGTGAAGGATTAAATCACAATTTATGGGGATTATTTCTTCTTGCTGCCCTCGGATGGTTTTTCGAATGGTCTTGATACCACCCGCATTTCTGTTATACTCCACATCCGCGTAATATCCCGAATAAGAGTCATCTTCCTTGATGATATCGTGGATATGTAGCATCAGCGCACCACACAATGTCCGTTCAGCGACCTCGGTTCTAAATAAGCTATGTTCGGCCTGCAAGAACGCAAGGTTTGCTTCTTCAAACAGAGAAACCAGTTCGTCATAAGTTTTCATTACGTTCCCTCTATTTGAGACTTCAGCGAATCAAATTTTTTCTTTCGATCTATATGCTCCAATCGCATGAACGCAAGCAAACACATCTGATAGACCTCGTCATACCAATACTCCAACTGTTCATCTGATAGGTCGCCAACAGGTTTTTTATACTTTGTTCCCAATTGGTCTATATTGTTATGGCGTATATGAAAGTTATTGAATGTATAGAATAAGTCGCTGGAAAATGTTTTATCAATTCTTTCGAGGTTTGTTCTCTGCGGTTCGAGCAAATTCGCAAGATCAAGCAAAGTCGTTTTCTTTTCTGCCAGATTACCTTTCATCGAATAATGGTTATAGGAAATCAGCCTATACGACAAGCTCTCTGGAATAAATTCACCTTCAGCAACAGCTATTGCAGCAGGGTCTTTCTCCACAAAAATAGTAAGGTCATTCTGCTTCGCCTGCATATATCCGATTTTTTCAATCACCTGGCTGATTTGCTGTAGATAGAATTGAACATCAATAAGTTTTGTTGGCATATTCCCATATCCATAAGGATAACTCAGGGGAACACATTGGTATGCTATAAGTAGGTTTTCAATATATTCGCACAACGAAATTAAATGGTCAATATTGAAATTAGTCGGATCTTTTTCAAAATGAAATCCATGCAAATCATTAAATTCATCTAACGAAAGACATGTCCCTCTAAAGCAAAAAGCGATAAAATATGTGCTGAGCTCATCATAAACGGATATCCGGTTTGTGTTTGACACAGGAATGCTACGATCATATAACATTCCATAAAGTTTTTGATATTCTACCTTAATATCTATCTTTGCATCTTTTAAAATCTGCGCAAAATTTTGTCTCATGGATTCACCTGCTTTCATTCCACCGTAGCTTGTCCGTTCATGAGCATGGGGAGCAGCCAGTCACGGAGCTTTGTGAGCTCTCGGTTTTCTTGCTCTGCTACTCTGATTTTTTGCTCAATCGGTTGCACCATTTCCTCGAAAGATTTTATCTGGTCTCTTCTGGGGATAACTACCTTCATCTCAAAGAGAGTATCTTTTGTAATAGAACCAAAGGTGGTTCCATTGCCATCCATCACATCAAAAAGTTGCTTAAATCCTGAAAGGGTATACAGCAAGTGAAGCTGAGACCCAAATTTGCTGTTTAGTGCAGCAAGGCCACGGCCAATGCAGCAATCCTCCATAGCAATATTGAGCGTACCCACCGGAGCGCGGACACTCATAAGGATGTCACCAGCTTTAGCAAATCTGGTTGGTGCAGATGTATACACCCTTGGAACAGGAAAGCGTGTACCGAAGTCTGTACAGCCTTGGTAAAAGATCGTTCCACTCCCATTTTCGTTATAGGTGTCACCCGATGGAGATTGCCCCATCGTTATGTTGGCAATATCAGACAGCTGCCCCGCGCTCCATCCCTTCGGGATTTTGCGCTTGAGCTGGTCATTCCAGACCATCTCATCGCCGGAGGAACAATAGGGCTTGCCGTTTTCATTCGGAAAGTCAAACTGCGTAAACCAGTAGTCGTAGAGTGTTTTGGCCATGGCTTCCAACTCCACACAAACAGAAAAATTATTTTCGATTTTTCCGTTCAGCGCAACAATCGTTTTTGCAATTTTCTCTTGTTCCGTTATATCCGGCAGGAAAATTAACATTTCCTCTGCAGAGTGAACATTGAAGTGCTGCTGAATAGCCCCCACCTTGTTATTCTGGATTTGCCGCTGACCCCAAAAATTGATATATGCAGCCAAATAGTGCGGATTAACAAGTTCTGTATTTGGGTGAACAATAACAACATCAGAGCAGTTACAACCGTCATACTCAGCTGGGACTACGCAACATGTGCCAGGAATTCCGGTTCGGACAATTACAACATCACCTCCATGCAAAATCGATTTGGAGAGGCTATTTGAAAACTCGGCAGAAACATATTTCATATCATCGCTTATGATTTTGAAAGGCTTGATATTAAGTGAGCGGAGGAATGGAATGCCTTCGTCTTCATAGTGCTTCGCCATCGTTCCAACAAATCCTACGGTCAATTCTGCAATGCTTGACAGTTTGACGAATTTACTCATATCGCACCCGCCCCAGCTGCGTCTTAATCTCGCTTTCTAAGCGGCGACTTTCTGCAAACATTTCATCTAATCGCGCAGTAAATCCGGTCATCTTCTCGGCAAATTCTTCCGGCGTCAGCTCCACATATTCGATCTTGACTTCAAAATACTGACCGGCAGAAAAGGAGAGCTTCTTTCCCTCAATATCAGCATAGCTGACAGTTACACAGAAATCGTCCTCATCCTTTCCGGCATTAAAGGTTTTGATGATATGCGTGATCTCATCAACGCTCAACACAGTACGCTGATTTTTGCCATCGACCTTTTCTTTCGTCCCCAGTTTGGATGCATCCATCAGAATCACATTTCCGTCTTTGTTTTCTCGGTCGATGAACAAAATGGACACATTGGTACCGGTGGTGGCAAAAATGTTGGAGGGCATAGAAATAACGCCCCGAAGCATCCGTTCTTTCACCAGATGCTCCCGGATCTTCTTCTGGATACCGGAACCAGCGGTCAGAAAGCCTGTGGGAACGACCACTGCTGCTTTGCCTTTGGGGCCAAGGGAATAGATGATATGCTGCAGGAACATCAGATAAATCGCCATCTTATCCTTGTCCTTGTTGGGAATGTTCGGAACGCCTGCCCAGAAACGTTTCTTATAATTATCGCCAGCCAATGTATCCCTACTGTCAGAGAAGTCCATGTTAAAAGGCGGATTGCTGACAATATAGTCAAAAGTGGCAAGCCCGTCGCCTTTGGCGTTTTTGTGATAAGGCCGCAACAAAGTATCGTCATGTACGACATTGGGCAGCGAGTGGACGAGATTGTTGAGAATCAGGTTCAAGCGCAGGAACTCGTTGGACTTCTGGGATATATCCTGGGTATAGATGGTGCAGTTGCTTTCGCCGATTTCGTGGGCCAACGCCAGCACCAGTGTGCCGGAGCCTGCGGCTGGGTCATACACCGTCACATTCTTTACACCGTTAGGCACCATGATTTTTGCAATGATGCTGGCGATGGAATGTGGCGTATAGTATTCGGCGTACTTACCGAAATCCTTATTGTAGTCCTTGATCAGATACTCGAATATTTGAGCAAAGAAATCGTACTTCTGCTCAAACACACTATCGAAGCTGCATTCAGCAATCTTGTCGATGATAGCACGGCAGAAATCGTCCTTCTTCTCAGCCTCAATCACATGCTGGGAGATACCGCTGAACAAGCGCATCTTGGACTGGCCGCCAGTCCGGACAGAAAAGATATCAATGTTGTATGTAGCAATATCCAGCAGAGTATCATCAAAGACCGTATGAAAATTTTCTTCATTTTTTCGGTTGAACAGGTAAGAGATAAAGTGAGTCTGCTTCAGTTTTGCAGTATCCGGGCCAAAACCAAGCAGGAACAGTTCATAGTCATCATCGGTCATCTGGGCGAGTTGCTTTTCGGCATCTGCCGGGGACAGCTTTGCCAGCGCAGGCTCTACTCGCTTCGCTTCGAAAAGGAACTTGTCGTTGAGAAACTTGTAAAGGAAAACCTCAGTGATGATTTTGTATTCGCTGGAGGCATTGCCCAAACCGAAATTGGTACATACAGCCTTCAGGCTATCGATCATCTGCTTGGTTTGCAGAGTAATATTGGAATCCATTATGATGCAAAATTCCTTTCCGTAAAGTATTCGTTGGAAATACAGGTGCCGATATACTTGATTTGCGCAGCAGAGTATTTCAGATGCTGGGCGTCAAGCTCCTGCTTAATCATCGGGAACATGCCCTGCATGAAGTAAGGCTCATTGTCCATCAAGTGACTATTGGAAAGCACCTGGGAATCCACCCGGTGCTTCAGGTGCGTAAGGACCTGATGCAGTGCGACATCCCCAGCAATGGGAGGCGGCGTTTCACGCAGGCGTTTATGGGTACGCATAAATTTCACATCGCCATCGTATTTGGCAGCCAGCATCTGGTCAGCAAGATTCTTTTGCTCGGCCAGCTTGCGGATGCGCTCCAAGGCTTCGATATCCGCTGTCATTTCGTCAGCGGTCAATTCCTCGATATTCTTCTTAGCCAGCAAACGCTGCAGTTCTTCCAGTAGCGTGATGTACTCAGGGTCTTTTGGGTCGAGCGTATGCAGAACGGCCTTGCGGGTCCGATTGAGGGTATCCTGATATTTATCAGCAATCACCAGTTCTTTCTCGGAAACCTTGCGGAAATGGAACTCAATTTCGTCCATAGCAAGGTTCAGAATAGCGCTCATATCCTGGGCTTCTTCAAGGAGCTTCTTCTGGTTAATAAGTGCAATTCTATTGCAGACCTCGCTATAAAGGGCACTGATGTTGTTCAGGTCAAATTGGTCAGCCAGTTCGTCATAGCCGAACAGTTTTGCAACATTGAACAATTCTTTATACAGTTCTAATGCACGGCGGAGCTGTATGAGATCCTGTTTATCGTCTATGGCAGAAATCTGCTGTGAGAACACCTCCGCATTTCCAGTATCATACAGGAACAGTACGTCCTTAATGTCCTGCAAGTCTGCTTCAATTGTCTCCGGGGATTTGAAGATGTTATCATACTGCTTGAACTCATCGCCCAGTTCGGCCTGAAGCTCATCGAAATATGCTTTATTGGTCTTATCAAATTCCGCACGGATATCCGCAAAATCGACCACATAACCGTATCGATAATTCTTGTAGGGCCGGTTAACCCGGGTCAAGGCCTGTAACAGATTGTGGTCTTTGATCACACGTCCCAAGTAGAGTTTCTTCAGCCGAGGAGCATCAAAGCCGGTCAGCAACATGTTGTAGACCACGAGGAAGGCAATCGTGCCTTTTTTGAAGGCGTCTATATTGTCTTTTCGGGTCTCTTTGTCGTCTGCATCATGCAAAATCAATGCCGCAGAATAGGGATAGGATTTTAACTCTTCAAAAATCGCACGCGCCTGCTCGGAAGAATCGCAGACGATCATACCACCGATGGATTCATCGTTCATGGCGATACGGCTCTTGCGGAAATCGTCCGTAATATACTCGACCAAGGCAGAAACATATTTCGGATGCGCGTACATCTCTTTCTTATCGAGAGAGCCTTTGAGCATCTCAATTTCTTCCAATGCTTTTTGCAGCTTTTTCTTATAGGTAGTTTCAATGCCTTCGCGAATCAATTTGAGAGTATATCCATCAGCAATAGAGCGATTGTAGTAATATTTGTGGATATAATTACCGAACACAGACTTGGAATCATATTTTTTGCCTGCAATCGGCTTTCCGTCATCATCGTAAATCGTACCAATCAGTGGCGTGCCAGTCAATGCGATCATAACCGCTTCTCGGTCGGAGGAAAGTAGATTGGCAAGGAAGGATCCGGTAGGTTTATAGCTGCGGTGGGCTTCATCCAAGAAATAGATGCGCTGTACATTTACTGCATAGTCGGACTGTTTCGCAATGGATTCCTTGGAGAACTTCTGAATATTGACCACCGTGATCGTAGGTTTGCCGGTGTTGTTGACTGTTCCGGTGGAATGGATGTTTTTGATGAAGTCTTCCTTGGAATTGATTTCCTCTACATGAAGTCCACGAGCACGGAACTCATTGGCTGCCTGTGTCAATAGGTCAAGACGGTCTACGATGAAATAGAATTTTGCAATCGTTCCATGCTTCTGATAGTAGTCAGTCAGATAACGGACATTGTAATAGGCAAGCGCTGTTTTACCACTGCCCTGGGTATGCCAAATGATGCCGTTTTTTACCCCGGCATTCAATTTGTTTTCGATTGCTTTAGTAGCAAAGAACTGTGGATACCGCATCAGATGTTTTTCCAGATGGGTGATACCATTTTCATCTGTCCGTTCTACATAAGCGATTGCATATTTCAAGAAAGTTAGAATACGCTCAAACGAAAAAAGCGAAGTGATAATTCTATTGGTAGGCGAAACTGGGGAACTATTTGTTACATACTCCGGGCTATACTTGATGCTACTCAGATTGTTATCGGTCAGAATGAAATTTTCAACCGCCTCATCCTTCTCTGGCACGGAAGTCAAGAGCTTTTCGTCTTCCTCTCGGAAATGACTAAAAAACAGCTTCTCATAGCTGATGGTGGAGTAGAATGCTCCTTCCAGAGGGATGGCTTCGGTGTCATCATATTCGCTATTATTGGAGAACACCATGATCTGAGTCAAGTTGATAAACCGTCTAAACTTCTTATTCTTAACCCGCATCAACATGCGATCATATTCGGCCTTGATGCCGCCCTTGTTGTTAGGCTTTTTTACTTCGATAAAAGCCAAAGGAATACCATTGATAAGTGGAGTGATATCAGGGCGAAATTCATCAGAACCATTCTTGCAATTCATCTCTGTGACCACATGATAAGAGTTGACTGTCCCTCCGAAATCTTCAAAATCAATCAGTTTCAAGCCGTTGTATCCATTGATGAGAACTGAATAAAACTCCCTGCCCAAATCATCGTTTTCCAGCATTGCTTTCAAAGCATTGACAATTTTCTGGACATCTGTGGTAGTCAAGGAAGTAGCATTGATCCGATTGATTGCATCACAAAAAACATCGACCAAAATGTTGGTATCGTCGTCGATGACTCCTTCATATTTTCTCAGAGAGATGTATTTATATCCCAGACGAGTGAAATGCACCAATGCAGGAATTTTGACTCGAGAGTTTTCATTGTGCGGCATTGTGCAATCCTCCTTTGTGGCAGAATTAGTTTTTTCCTTATGATTTCAACTTATAAATGCGGTTTCGATTGCCGCCCTCTGTAACAATCGTTCCCTCAACGATCATCTCGCTGAGTATCCGTCTTGCTCTTGCGTCTTTAACGCCGAGCATATCGGAAATATCTGAGCATTTTGCAGAAGCATGATCTGTAAGATATTCAAGGATGGCGATTTTTTGTGAGGCGGTTTTTGTACCTTTATCGCCATTCTTTATCGCTACTTTTTTATCGCTACTTTCTTTTTTGAGTAGCGATAATGATAGAATAATTCTGTCCGGTTCAGAGAGCTCCACGATAACTGGCTCTTTCCACCCCTGCTCACGCCAGACACAGAATATATTCGGAATACCACTTCCAGCACGCTCACCAATATCGATCAGGTTGAACATCTTCAGCATGGTTCCGTTGCGGGGGTCAGAGACACCGCCGCTCTTTGCTGCGTCGATTTCGATACGGAACCCGCCGGGATTGGCCATGGTGATGCTGTCCCGCTTTTTGATGATGACCAGCCCCTGCCTGCCGTAATAATCAGCATTGACCAAACAGTTGGCCAGCGCTTCGCGCAGTGCCTGATGCACCGTAGTATCATCCACCCGAACGCCCCCGTCCATCTTAAACGGCACCTTGATGTCCTGGATCAGCTTGTTATAGACGCGGAAATAGAAGTCATACACATTACCGCTCCAGTCACCGGAAGACGAAATGATACGATCTGTCCAACGGGTATCAGCATCATACTGTTCTTGGTAATCCAGAAAGTAAGCGTTGAATTCCCGCACAATATCGTACTCGTTGCCAAACATGAGAAGTCCTGCGGAGGTAGGATGCTTCTTTCCGTCAGGGCCGATGCCCACAGCACCCAGCTTCAGGAGGAAATCTTCATCCTCCAAGGCTTCCCACACATGGCCGGGTCGGGAAAGGCGCATTCTCTGGCGATAGCTGCGGATGCTCTCCTGGTTGAACACGGTCATATCCATTTCATCGAGGACGAGCATATCCTGAGTTTTCACAGAAGCATCCCGCACCATAGCCTGATATTCCTCCTTGGTGCAGCGGTAGTCGCCCTCACCATTTCGGCGGTAGGTGCAGAGAGGATTACCGTCTACATAGACCGGCTTGTAGGAGCGTTTTGCCCGGGGGACATTGATGACCACGATATGATTGCCGTCCACCTCCTGGACAAATACATCCTTGGAGGACAGGACATTCACGCTGGTCTTATTGGGGTTATTGACGATGTCCCAGAACTCCTTAATGAGTCTGTCAGGGTCGGGCAGATCTACCGTGTGCAGGGATTTATCCGCCCATTCTTCCACTCCCAGCAGGATAATACCGCCGTGGGTATTGGCAAAGGCGGAATAGGTTTCCCAAATGCTCCTGGGTAGCCCGCCAAGGGCTTTCTTGGCCTCAATGCGGTTGTTCTCCCGATATTGCTCGATTTTGGAAAAGTCAATCATGATTTTCCTCCTTTACGAGCTCGATGATATCGCAGAAATCGCAGTCCAGAACCTCACAAATCTTCGTTAAGATTTCCGTACTGACATGCTGGTTCTTTCCCAGTTTGGCAAGGGCGGTGGTGGACATGCCAGTGGCTAAGCGGAGATCCTTCTTTTTCATGTTTTTATCAATTAAGAGTTTCCAGAGCTTATTATAACAAATCGTCATCATAACACCTCGTGTCAGAGTATACACTAATACAGGTTAATTCTAACACAGCAGCTTCAATTTGTCTATTGAAAATCCAGTTTTCAGATTCGTGATGTCCTTTCCAAACGAGAGATTTTGAATTATAAACTGGCAAAGGATAACCGCAGGAATGCTTTTTTGCTCTCCTGCGGTTATTTCTTTGTTTATGCGGCGCAATTTTTGAGGTCAGCCCATGATGCCGATTTTGTTGCCGTTCTCGTACATATCCTCGGCGTACTCGACTTGGTTGGGTCCCTGGCTTTCTATCCAGCCAAAGCCGGGGACATAGACCATATCCGCCAGTTCGTTATCATTAGCTATTGACTCCGGTGCCGTTTTTGGTTCAAGTTGCGCGGGCTGTACCGGAGTGGGATCTGTCTGCGTAGGAGGTGCAGATTTCTGTTCTGCCACGGGTTCATCTTCTATTTCCGGTGCAGGGACGGGTAGCTCCTCAGTGGTTGTTTCCGGGGCTGATTTAGTTTCCGGCATTTCCGTTTCTTTCTTTTCTGTTACCACTGGCAGCACCGGTTTCTCTGCTTCCGGAAGCGTCGGCTGTGGAGCGATCACGGCGGTCGTTTCGCTCGGTGTGGGTGTTTCCCCGACCGTTTCGGCCTGCGGCCACATGGCGGCGCACAGGGCCAGACAGGCGGTAATCGCCGCGGCGATGATGATACGCTTTTTCATTTTGTTTCCTCCTCTTTGGATGTAAAATGATTGAGTTCTGTGGGCAACTCACCTTTTGCGGAATAGCTATCAGAACTTCAGAAGACTATCCAGAATATTTGCCGCCTGCTGCAGTTCGCTCTGGGTGGCTTTATCAGGCATTTCCTCATCCTTTTTTGCTGTGCGGGGCAGATAGGGTTCATAGTTCTGCCGGGTGATCGTGGGGCGGTAGTGTCCAAGCATCTGCGCCAACTCCTTGGCATCCATGCCGTTCTTTAGAGCAAGGATGGCGCAGGTATGGCGGAGATCCGTGAATCGGATATGGTCGATGCCCGCTTCCCTGATGATCTCCTTGTGCATCCGGCGCACCATCTGCGGCGAGTAGGGTTTCAGTGTGGCCGGGTGCATAAACATGAGTGGGCTGCTGGGGTGCTTGCTGTGCTCCATGATGAGAAGGTCGACCACCTCCGGGGTCAGCCTTATTGACCTCGTCTGGCTACCGTACTCCACCAGCTCACGCCGTTCCACCGCACATTTTTCCGCGATGGTCAGCGTCCTTTTTTTCATATCCAGGTCACTCCATTTCAGGGCGATGAGCTCGCCTTGGCGAATGCCTGTCGTCAGCGCCAACATGAACATGGGGAGGTAGCCCAATTGCTCGGCGGCGTCCAGATAGTCCTCCATCTCCAGAGGCGTCATGATATTCGCTTTCACCGTCATGGACTTGCGGTAGCGGAACGCCTTGGCAGGATTCTCTGTCAGGAGACCGTCCCGTATGGCTTGATCCAAGCATTGCTGCAGCAGGCGGTGGATGTGCCGCATGGTTTCTTCTCCCAGACCAGAGCTGCCGGGTCGATGATTGCCGAAGCGCCGCCGCTCCTCCAAAAATTCTCCGACCATCTCCGATGTCAATTCAGAGAGCGGTATATCTCCCAAGCCGGGGAGAATGTGGTTTTTGAACACATAGTTGTGTGCCGCATAGGTGGTCGGTCTGCTTTGGTGCCTGTCGTAGGTTCCCTGCCAGAAGATGATGTATTCCCGAAGTGTCATATTCCCACCTCCATACACTGGCGCTGTAAGTCTCGAAAGGCTACCCATGGGAGCCTTGCCTGTTTCAGAATCTTCTTGTGCAGATAGTAGAACTCGTGGAGCTTGTATGGCGTTCTGGTCTTGGAATTGAGGAACACGTGAGGCGAGTTGGTTTTGGGTATCTGTTCCAGAAAGTATACCGCCTTGTCATTGAGCGTCAGCAGACGCTGGCCTTTGAGGATGTACCTGTAGCGGACATGAAAATCGGCCCACGACAAGGTGATCAGTTCACATTGCCGCAGGCCGCTTGATAGTCCTGTATAGATGAGGGGAAGTACGCCGAGCTGCTCGGCTGTGTTGAGGTAACGCAGAATTTGCCCCAATCGCAGAGGAGCTGCTTTGTATTCCGCCACCTTTGGTTCCTGGCAGAGCCGTACCGGGTTGTATGGAATAAGCTGTTCCTGTGCCGCTTCATCCATGCACCGGCGCAGGAGCAGATGGACGCACCAGATACTTCTGGCGCTGAGTCCCTGGCTTCGCAGGGCATCGTAAAAATCGGTGACCGCCTGCTCTGTCAGGTCGGAGAGCGCCACGCTTTCGATGTTGGGGATGATGTGGCTGTAAATCAGGTTGCGGTACCCGCCCTCGGTGTTGCCGTTCCACTTAGGGCGGTTGGCAATGAACCACTGGCCGCACCACCGCCCGACTGTCATGGTATTTTCTTTCTGCATGTCATCGCCTCCTTTTGGCAAACGAACAATATCACAGAAAGCAGGAAATAGCTACTGGAAAGAATGGAATATTCGCAGAATAAAACTATTCCAAATAATGTCGCTATCGTTCGGAATAATACAGTTGATTTTATGCGGAATAGTGGTTATAATGTTCTTGACGAACTGCAATGGAGGTGTTCCAATATGACGATCAAAGAAGCGGCTTCCGCTTGGGGTATTACCGAACGACGGGTCAATGAGCTTTGCAAAGCCGGACGTATCTCCGGCGCATATAAGGAGGGCAGGCAGTGGTTTATCCCGGACGGTACTCATAAGCCGATGGATAAGCGCAGCCGCCGGAGTGCTGGGAAGCCCGCAGTGTCATCCGCACACAAGCCCTTGCCTATTGGTGTGTCTGATTACCGGGATGCCTGCAAGAACTACTACTATGTGGACAAAACCCTGATGATCAAGGAATTTCTGGATGAGCGCCCCAAGGTATCCCTGTTCACCCGTCCGAGACGTTTTGGCAAGACGCTGAACATGGACATGCTCCGTACATTCTTCGAAAAGACGACCGAGGACACATCCGTTTACTTCAGAGACAAGAAAATCTGGTTTTGCGGGGAATTCTACCGTGCCCATCACAGAAAGTATCCTGTGATTTTCCTGTCTTTTAAGGACGTGAAATATACTTCTTGGGAAGAAACCTATCAGACGCTCCAAAAGCTGATCGCACAGGAATTCCGCC
>OHBE01002073.1_pt1 | contig 15571 bp, 14 predicted proteins | sample 1577231 | NCBI WGS metagenome assembly OHBE01 (sample SAMEA3541506, study PRJEB24748) | human gut metagenome | biome: human gut; feature: human-associated habitat; material: faeces | place: China | collected 2012 | reverse complement strand
TGATTTAAATTGTTAATGAATAATGTCAGCGAGGATCCCTGTCAGTGAAGCCCATAGGCAACAAAAAAAGAGAAAACCTCAAACAACGTCTTGAAGTCCCCTCTGTGTGGCTGAAAAACAGTCTTGCTCTTGGAAAGAAGAGGAAGAATTGCAATCTGTTGTATATGTAGCAAATATAGGAATATTATTCCATACACGCAAGAATATGCGAGAAATTTATCTGTATTTAACATTTTTGCAAAGTATTAAACTTTTATATAATAATGTAAAGAAGCACCCTTGTTTTGTAAAGATAGTTCTGAAGAAAAACGGTAATTTCGTTTTGGCGTTGCGAAAGCGACTCTTTTGCAGCGCAAAACCTACGCTTTTACCTTGCAAAAGAGCCACTTTTGGAATGCGAAACAATAGGTTTTGCAAGGCGTTGATAAATAGGCGGTTATGCGATATTTACATTTGTGAAAAATATTTACAGTTGTTGTGCGATTTGTTAGGTATGAATTGGTGATTTGTAAAAAGTAGGTTCATTTATATATATTGCTGTCCGGTAAAAACTGATTGAAAGTTCTACAAACCTTTATTTATCGGTATTACAAGCACATATAGCCAATAGGGGCTTACTTTTTGTTTCAAATAGTAACAGTTACTAAAAACTCTTATTTGAATGAAATTGGGGCGAAATTTAAGAGAAAAACACCCAGAATAATACTTTAGGAGCATTATTTATAATAATGAATTGGAGAGAAAAGTTTTACCGGACAGCAATAATTTATATAGAACCTGTATCAAATACGTGTTGATAGAGAGAGGTTGAAAATAAAAAATATGGATAAATACATCTAACACAACTTGATAAATGTATTTATCCATATCTATATAACTTTAATAATCGTGCAGATTGCTTATGGAAGAACCTTTATTGGTACAAAGTAATAAGTCTTGCCTGCGACAGGAACAGTCTTTAGACATCCTGACTTGAAGAGCTTTTCGAGTTCTACCAATCTGTTATACATATTCTTATAACATTTGTCCCATTCGCTTTCGTTACACTTCTTGCGGCGGATATCCTTAACACGGACAACATAGTTCAAATCGTCTGAACTTGGTGCACTGACACGATGATAGGAAACCTTAGATATAGAAGATTTTGACTTCAAGACCTTTCGGTAAGAAAGCCTATTAACCATTTCGCATTGGTGTTTATAGTTCTTCTTCAATACAGACAACTCTTTCTTGCCAAGGGATTCAGCTGGGAAGAAAAGCATCATATCGCGATAACCATCAAGAAGTTCCTGCATCTCCATACTATCGAAGAGGTAGCCCTCGTCGTAGGTTGAAAGTTGCTGTGGTTCAAGCAGCATCTCCTTGAATAAGAGGTCGTGGATATTGTTCTTTTCTAAATCTGTTACAGACATGGCGGAGCTGTCGCAGAGGTTTATGATTTCCTGTGTTGGAACAGCACGCAATGTACCATATTTGTTCTCCGACTTGCGTGAGATGTTTGCCAATGCATCATTGCGGTCAGCAACTTTTATGAAGAGAGAATCCAAAACTCTTGATAAGCCTGCATTGGAAAGTTCTGAATAAATGTTCGGATAAACAAATCCACCAGTAACAACGGTTTCCTTAGGAGCTTCCTGTAAATATACATTTTCACTGCTCGTACTAATATTTGTGAAGAAACCTCTCTTTGGCCATGTGGGCTCGCAGAGATAGTCAGTGGTAAAGTTTATATATTCTGAAATATAGTTTTCCAGCAACTCCTTTGATTGTAGGACAAAGTTCTGCGTCAGAAGTCTGTCATCAGAAAAGAGCTGTCCAATCAGTAGTGTGGTAGAGCGTGTATAGATTTCAGTATTAATATCTGGCGTGAATGTCAAGAGTTCATCAGTGCCCAGAATGATGAATACATTATTCTCAAACTTGACATAAGGTGTCTCGGCGAAAATGGTATTCATTGCAGCATGGAAACCAGCCCCGCCCGATATGGGAAGTGTGTTGGGGGCTGTTACCTTCGCCAAGAAGTCCATCCAGCTGCCAAAGTCTGAAGTCGGTGAGATATGTTTGTTTCCTTTATCTGATACTGATGTCAATGAGAACTTGACTTGAGTATCTTTTGAAACCTTGTTGTTCAAATCTTGCAAAGAATTGATGAGGTTACGCACGCGCTGACGGTCTTTATCGAAGAATATCAGATGGATATTCATCTTTTTGCAGCCTTCGATAAGCTGGTCAATGTCAGATACAGCAACGTCTTCGCCCTTGATATTGACCATCATACTCTTTGTTCTGTCCCATACAGACAATGGAACATTGACAGCGATTTTCTGGTTGGCAGATGTGTTAGCCCAATTGCCACCAGCAGTAAAGAGTAAGTTGGATCCAAGTGGGAGGTTGCAGAAATTCGGATAGGTAGTATCCAGAAGATAAACACGATTCTGTCCTATCATCGTAGCAAGGTCGGTTGGTATCCACCCCAATGCCGTTCTGGTTGAGTCAGAGAGTGAGGGACGGTCGGAAACGAGTACAGCCTGCTTACTTGCATCATACTTATAAGCATAAACAATTTGTCCTGAGAACAACTTCTCGTCTTTCTTTTCAAGGAAGAACGGGTCATTGTACAGACTTAACGTGTCTGATGTAAAGAATGTTTTCAGATTGGCAAGTCGGGAAATACTTGATGCGCCGATGCGATAGCGAATTGGAAAATTATTCTCCTTAGATACAAAGGAATGATTATATTCCAACACGTTATTCTTGTCAATCCAACCTACGAAAGGAGAATTTTTTGCATCTTTGAAGTGGTTCTTTTTACTATAAAGTGGTGCAAACATACCCTTTGGTTGACCGAGAAGGCTCTGATTGGCAGCAACTACCTTGTAAAATCCATTCTTTTCACCGATGATATAGAATGGAGCACCAAGTTTCTGTTCGCTCAGAATACGCTGTGCATAAGGGGTAGCATACGCCTTGTTGTGATCTCTGTCAGAGAATACGATGCGTATATCCTTGTTCTTATTTGTTTTATGCTTCTGCATATCTTCTGTTGGGTAGTTGAAACTTTTATTCCCGACAGACTGTATTTTATCATATCTTGCTACTTGAGCCTGCCCACTTTGGGTAGCGGTAAAGAAAAGAGCAAGTCCTAATATTGTATGTAACGCTTTCATTCTTACTATTCTTTATTTTCTTGTATTTCTTTGAGTAACTTCAATTTTGATAATATGGTGGAAGTCATCCACCTTTACATCGTCTATGGCTACACGGCCATGACGATTGCTTTCAAGGAAATGCAATCCTTGACAATAATCTGGGAATACACTATAGCGTTCTCCATTTACATGTACAATAACCTGATTGGCATTACCACGGAGATATTTGTTGATAATATAGTTCCTGTGCGAATAGAAAGTTTCGCGATCTCTTACGTCAGCATTGGCTATTGCCTGAAGGTGCTTCTTGATGTCGTTCTGCACCAATGCCAATGTATCTATAGGCTCTGCTGGTTCCTCTGGTACTGCATCCTCTGGCGTTACCAGAATATCTTCTACCTTTGGTAAGATTGTAATAACGTGTGATACAGGATATAATGTGGTATTGGTTTTCAGCTTGACAAGATACTTGCCTGGCTCATCATATTTATAAACCACCTGACGCTCAAAGGCGTCAATAGTGCCGCTCTCACCGAATTCCCAAAGCCAGCTTGTCATTCCGTCACCATCAGCTGAGAATACGAGTTTCTCACCAACATAGCCCTGTGTCGGACCAGCAATCTTTGGGATAGAGTCGACAGCAATAGTGTCTTTTGTGAGTTTGACAACGTCAATGGCCTTTTCTGTAATAACCTTACCATCAACTTGTAGAGTTACGAGATACTTACCTGCCTGATGATAGACATAGCTGATATTGGGATGCCCAACAATGCTATCACCATTTCCCATCTTCCATAGTACTCTTTTATCAGCTACAGTAGAAGAGTCATTGATGGTAAACTTAAGGGGCTCATTTACTTCCAATTGGTTATTCACATTTTGGTCCTGGATATAAAAGTCCAGTTTCCTGTCAACAGTCCGTGATGGAAGAAGCAAAGCCACCAATAATCCAGCTACGGCTAATGCCGAAACGATTGCCAGAATAATTTTTTGTCTTTCAGTCATAATTATAATTATTATTTAATTTGAGCCTTATATACTTCAAGTTTTTTCTCTCTATCTTCTTTGTTTTTCGTCGTCCAATACAGTTTCTCTTTTATTTCGAAGTAACCTTGGATAGTCTTGAATGACTGCATACAGTATAGATACTTCGGATTATAAGTATGTTGGCGATAGTTGTTTTGAAGTTGTGTCATTCTATGCTTGATGTCATTGATACGTTGCGACTGCTGTATCTCGAAATTAAGCGAATCAATATCCTTCTTTAATACATTCATCTGCTCTGCCATCTGCTGTTGGTCATTCAGAATAGTTTCTGCATCATTGATTTCCTTTACGACATTTCCTGTTAATGAGACAGGGAATTGCATAACATACTTACAAAGAAGAATATAGATTAATGTCACTGAAAAGCCTAACAGAAGTGTGAACTTTATAGTGGACCATATTTTTTCGTCTCTAGTCATAATAGTGAGTTATTTCTTATTTTTATCTAAAATGTCCTGTCCTTTCTGCATCTGTCCCATAATGTAATCAAGGCGACTTTTCTCATTAAAGTAGATAGCAGTTATTTCCTGCGTTTCCTGCAGTTGATTGAACAAGACATTATAGAGAACATAGTTGGTAGTATCAGCATCCGCTTGATTTATTTCGTCCTGCATCTCTTGCCTGTGACGGGTGATAATCATTTGGTACTGTGCTTTCTCATTGTCTGTACGTTCCTGTGTAGCAAGATTATTCATATCTTTGAGCATCTCATCTATACGGAAATTGTATCCAGCCTGCTTTCTGAAGATTTCATCATACCGTGCTTTCTTCTCGTCCAACATACTTATTCCACGCTCTGCTGTTTTCAGTGTACAAACGGCAAAGAGAGCAAAGAGCAGTAATGTGAAGCCAAATATGAAAGCAAAAGAAATCATTGCTTGTCGGCGTTCTTTTTTATTCTTTTCTGTCATAGTTAAACTTTACTTTAATCCCAAACCTTCCACGATTTTCTTTCGTTCTCAGAAGCCTTGCCATTATTATCCTCGCTGATGATGATATTCTCCTTGATAAGACCGACATATTCCAATTCGCTTAACTTATGGAAGAGAGTGTCAATGATATTTAGGAAAGATGCAATCTCTGTAAATAGAATATTTATTTCTAAATGGTTATATTCTAAATGTGCGATGCCACTTGTCTTGTGCATAAAGTCAGATGGCTTGATGTTTGTCCATTCATCAAAATATTGCAGAAGTGTTTCAAAGTCCTTTTCAGGTAAGGAACGTAGAGATGTCAGTATCAAATTGGCAAGTGCATTGGCAAGATGTACAATATGGATTGGCGATTGCTCTTTGACTATATTCTTCAGTTCAAATATGTGTCGTCCATAAAAGTTCTTAACCACATCGCATATGGCAAAGGTGTTGTCAGCCAACATACTGCGATGAGGGTTGGATACATTCTTGGAATATACCTTCAAGGCATTATCATGAATTCTTTCCAGCGTTGTTGTCATATACTCTAAGAAAGTTATAGCTTTTTCAGAGCTATCTATCCGCTGAATAGCTGGAATGTAATCAATATCGGTAGCGAATGCTCCACCATCAACGATAATTTTGCCAGCAATGATACTATTACCTTCAAGAAAAGCTTTGTTCAGATTTTGCTCTAAAACAAGCTGAATGGAAATCTCTGGCAAGACATACGGATGATGTAGAGGTGTTGTTTCTGGATCTGGAATTCCCACAGGAAGCATCTTGTAAGGATTTACTGTCAAGAGAATACATAGAACCTGTCGTGCAGAGAGGTCGATATCAACTCCATTCAATGTACACTCGGGGATGAAATCGCCATATAATTCTTTTGTGAACAGGATGTGGAAACCATTTCGGGTAACAGCATTGCATGACTTCAGTTGCACAGTCAGAGTCTCAGCTGTTTCGCCCTTTATGTCTAAATCAATAGAACTCTCAGCTGTTTCTAACTTCTCTCCAAAACCATAGTTGTAACTTGTAAGACTTTCTTCCCGATTCTGTCTTAACATCTCTATTACGTTGTAGTAGGTCTCAAAGAAATGAGAATTATTAATCTTTTGTCCGTTTACCCAGTTTATTGGCAAATGTTCAATCTTCTTCATGTTGTATGTGATTTATACTTTTTACTCGTTTTATATAAATAATTTGATCTTTCTTGATGTTATTCTCGGAAGCTGTACAACGTGGATCCAACATTCTAATGAATAATGGGTATTTAAACCATTTACTTGTATAGAATATCCAGCCACTTTCTGCATCATCCATATTAATGTCAATTTGGGCTTGTGGAAAACGGCGGTTTTGGTCTTCCACTAACCAGTCGAACCAGTCTCCCAAGGCTATACCCTCTGCCAATCTAACAGAAAGGATTGCATATCCATAATCGCCAACATTCCTTTTAAGTTTTACTTTTACTGTTGTGGCCTTAAACGTATCGAGCGTGTCCCAATAGTTGCGGTTAAAACCGCTATGATTAATTCTCCATAAATCATAAATAGGTGGTTGTATATTCTGAAAGAACTTAAAGCTTCGAAATACAAAATATGGAATCATGAACCAACATACTGCGGTCATAGCCCATGGTGCATAATCCAATCCATCACTGGTCCAGTCAAAAACAAGATAATAAATCCACATTCCAACACCTCCAGACAGCACAGTCACAAGGATTTCCATAAAAAAATCATCATTTTTTTTGCTGATAAACGTGCGTAACGCCCAGAGATAGGCAAAGCCTAAGATGAGGTAGGAAATGACTGTTAGCATAAGACCTTCCCAAACATACTCATTCTTCAAAAAACCGAAGAGAGAAGGAAGTCCGAGAAAAAGCCCAGCCAGTAAAGAGAATACGATAATTCGTTTTACACTTAGTTGCTGCCTAATAGACTTTAACGCCCCCATAATGAATACCATAATCATGGCAAGGAGTGGAGCTAATAAATATTTTAGAAAAAAAGGTATTAATGATTTCATAATTTCTTATTATAAGTTTGTGTCATAACCTAAATAGTTCTGGCCTAATAGGAATTCTGTATTTGTTGTGACTGTGTATATAATCTTTATATTTCTGGAAGATAGTAAGAAGAACGATAATACATATCGAACTGTTTCCATCTGCCGTTTCAAGATTTCTTCTTGAATGGTTTCGTAGAAGCAGAGTTTTACCTCGACATCATCTAATTCGCACAATAACTGACCATCAAGTCCAGAATCGGCACCTAAGATGCAGTCGCCTAAAGAACCATAAGGCAACTTGTCCTCATAATGGTAGACGTATCTTATCTGTGTGTCGATGTTGCAGACAACAGAAAGCAGTTCTTCTAATGCAGGAAGATTCTCTTTGTAATATTCGCTCCTACGTAGACACAGAAACAATCTATATCGTTCAGCTGTTGTCAGTGGAGCTGTTTTAGAGAAGAAAAAGTTGGCGACCTTCTTAAGTATGATATTCTCATATGGATTATCGAACAGAGACAGCTGTCGCTCGAAGATTCGTACACTGTCATTGAACATAATCGTATCAAAAGGAGAGAAGAAGCGGTTTGCTTTCTCGGCCGTCTTGCGGTTCTCACGAATAGCCTCTACAACCTCCTTGTTGCTCATTGCTGGAGAACTGAGAGAAATAGGATGAAACAAGAATTCGGGCAACTGATGGTAAAAACCATTGCGGGCAAGATGTAAAATCAGCCGTTCTCGTAGTTGTCCATCTTTATATACTTCTTCTTTCTGTAAGTCTATAACATCCTGGGACTTCACACGACTATTCATGCCATGACTCTCGACAACGGTTTTGTCAAGCAATTCTTCTCCAGCAACAAACTGCAATTCGGCATAGAAGACTTCTGCAATGAGGTGCCGTGCATCGCCATTGCAGAAATCTTCTATGTTTCTATTTGGAGTTATTATGCGTGATTCCATTGCAGATTTCCGTCTTTGTAAGTTGCTATTATGTGGTCGCCTGGTTTGATGGCTTCTGAGACAATTAGCTTAGATATTGTTTTCTTCAAATAGGTTCTTACGACACCAGCTATCGGACGGGCACCATACTGTGGTGAGAAGCCTTTGGATGTCAGATAAGCTATCGTTTCCGGTGCCAACTCCAATTGAATATCTTTCTGTTCCAACAGCTGTTTCTGCAAACGTGAGAACTGAAGTAAGAAAATTTGTTGAGCAACAGCTTCTGTAATTGGAGAGAACGGTACAACCTCTGTCAGACGTCCAAGGAATTCTGGTCTGAAATACTTCGACATAACCTCTATCAGTTCGTTGGAAGTTGGCTGGTGTCCTTCTTGAATCTGTTGAGTAATCCACTGACTACCAATATTTGATGTAAAAATGATGATTGCATTGGAGAAATCTCCTTCACGTCCTAATTTATCATGCACCTTTCCTTCATCCATAATCTGAAGGAAGATGTCATAAACGCTGCTGTGTGCTTTCTCTATCTCATCAAAGAGAACAACAGAATAAGGTTTCTGGCGTATTTTCGTTACAAGAAGTCCACCTTCCTCATAGCCCACATATCCAGGAGGAGCACCATAGAGCAAAGCTGCAGAATGTTCTTCCTTAAACTCTGACATATCAAAGCGAATCATTGCCGTATCATCATCGAACAGCAAGCCAGCAAGCGATTTTGTGAGTTCTGTCTTACCAGTACCAGTCGGACCGAGGAAGAAGAACGAGCCGATAGGCTTTTTAGGATCGCTAAGTCCGCTACGCGATTCAATAATTGCATCTGAGAGTGTACGTATAGCTTTGTCTTGCCCTTTCACTCTTTCATGCAATTTGGTTTCTATACTCAAGAGTCTATCCTTTTCCTGTGCCTGAATCTTTCCGATTGGGATTCCCGTGTCGTCTGCCACAACTGATTCTATCTCCAAAGAACTTACACTCTCTATGCCTTTTTGCGAGATAGTTATAAGTTCTTTGAGCATTTTCCCCAACTTGTCCAATTTCTTTTGAGTCGAATCATCGTCAGTCAAGACAAAATCGTCCTCTATCTTTGATGTCAGAACAACACTTACTTTGTTGAATATGGTGTGATAAAGAAGGTGAAGGTCATAGTCATTGACCTCATCTATTGCCATTCCCTTGTACTTCTCATATTGTGCAACGAGTTGTTCAACAATGCCTACTGCATTTTTATTGCTCAGTCTTACTGAGGCTGCCGTACTATCAACCAAATCTAATGTTGCAGCAGGCTGACTCCTTTCCTTATAATATCTATTGGAAAGATTATAGGCACTGATAAAGGCTTCTTCCGTCATAGGCAGACTGTAATATGCCTGCAACAGAGTTCTATGCTGCAACAAAGCACTGCGCAATATGTTCGGCTCCAACTCTTCTACGTCAATGATATTCAATCGGTTGGCAATAGAATGCTTCTCTATGTGCTTACGATAGGCATCTCTTGAAAGAACCAACAGCAACGAAACAGCACCATCGCAAATCTGTGCATCGAGATTGTTGAGAATATACGTTGCTGCTGTCGGGTTTCCACTTTCCAGAAGTAGTTGCAAATCATCAATAACCAAGACACCACGGCTTTTTGCCTGATTCATCTTTTGCAACAGAGTTGTAATTTTCTGTGTAATCTCTGTTTCGTTGGAAGACTGCGCCAATATCTTTGAGGTATTAAGTCCAATCAATGATGTCTGATTAATAATTTCATCCTGATTGATTTCCATCTCATGTGCAAGTGCTCTAATCACTCCTGTCTTACCAACTCCTGGAGCACCCACGAGAAGGATTCCCTGTCGATCTGAGCGTTCTAATGTCTCTAATATCAAACGAATTTCCTTACTACGTCCAATAATAGATTTTCCTTCTTCCAACAATTCTGCACGGCGAAGGTCTGACACATATTGAATAGAGCTACCCATATCCATTTCTGCAACAGGAGATAGGGGAGAGGTCGCTGCGTCAAAGTATTCCATGACCTCATTCTCTGACACGCCAATAGACTCTATTTGCTGATGAGAATATACCACGCCATCTCTGATAATGGCTGTAAATACACAAAGCGCATCCACCGAATCTGTGCCCAGTTTTATTTTCGAACGTTCTGCCTCGTCAAGTATCATTTCTACCTCATGGTCGGGAATGATTTCGCCAGAGTCATGTTCTACAGAGACATACATTTCTCGGTAAGTTTCAAACCAATCGCTAATATATGACACCTCTTTTTGCATAGAAGTCAAGATGTCGCGTAGGCCTGTCTGCTCCGTCAGCATGGCGATGACAAGATGTGCTACTCCATACGACAAGTGTTTATCTTGATGTGCCATTGCCTTTGCCAACTTAATGGCAGATAACAAGCTGTTGCTATAATTCTGTGTGTTCATATGAAAAATATCTTATAAGGAGTATTACTAACTGAACGCTTTAACAACTCTTCTTCCAAGAAATTTGTCATTGCGGGCAAATCTATATTTTCTGCTTTACCTCCCCGTGAGAGGTAAATCTTTACTTCTGTTGTTCGGACAACACCTCGTCGTACATCTTGCGAAATGGCGATGCCGTCTTCTATTTTTATAGAGTCTATCCATTGCCCTAACTGGCATAGCAGAAAACTCTTTACGTCCTCGCGCGTTACTATACGCTCTCTTGTTAACAAACCATAACGCAAACTATTGATGAGATCCTGGTCTCCGCTATGTGAATTACCTTGTTTGGATTCTGTCTGAAAGACTAATCCACTGGAAGAGAACTTCTCATTATTATATTGATATATAGAGGCACGGCTGTCTAAGCCATTGGCAGCCTCTGCGTCTGTAACCCAATAGCTTACCTCTGCTTCATTAATACCTTTATAAGGTTGAGTGAATAAGAATGCACGCGAACTATTTTTGTTTTGGACAGATTCATAAACATTCTTCTCTATACTTTCGATATTATGGTAAAGTTCGTTCAATTGTGCTGTAAGGGTATCTATATCTAAGGCTTTAAACGCACTGCCATCTTCACGAACCAATTGAAGAAGTTTATTAATTAATGTACGTGCATTATCGGAGTCGAATCTTTCAAGATTTCCAAAATAGAGATTGTATGTACCCATTGGATTTTCACCATAATGCTTGGAAACGTCCATATATTTATGGTTGAAATCATCTTGTAATGATTCAATATTCAAAAGGAAACGGTTACCCTTACAAGGAAGGGAAACAATATTACCTTGCTTAGCAAAATTATGTCTTCTCGTAACTAAACTACGATTTACTACAGGATAGGTGTTGAGCAAAAGTCTTACCTTCTCAAAGTTTACATAATGGAATGCTAAAGGAAATTTCAGCTTTATCCATACCAACTTGTCCTTTTCTTTTGTATCATCAGAACCAACCCATTCTCGAGGAAATGTACTGCATGTCGGTGTGTCAAAGTCTATCTGAATATAGTTGTTAGCGTAGTAAGCACTGATATTGTCAAAATATTGATACTTATCACTATCTGCAAGTGGAAAACTTGGAACAGTAACGTTCAAAGCCTTGCCTTCTCCGTCATAAGCCTGTATATCTTTCAAAAAAGGAGCAAGACGGCCATCTTCAGGTAGAATACATAATACAAGCTGCTGTGAAGAACGCAACATGCTTTCTGACATTGATAATCCAACCCATACTACATTATCCTCGTCCTTCTTGTCTATATCAGGAAAAACACCCGCTTGTTGTCCATCTTTCGAGTTGTATATTATTCGTCGGTCAAAAGATATTGCTTTGATTTCTGCATTGAACAAAGGGTAATTGCTTAAAGGAGAAAAATCCAATTCTACCCAACCTTTATCAAATATCATCTTCCTTGTATGGAAGAAGTCCATAGGTGTCAGTAAACAAGAATCATCATCTTTGGGCTCAACGCTCATCAAAGCGTGGGAAGGTGAAGGGAGAGACCATTTGTGCGGCACTAACAAACGTGCCAGACGCTGCAAAATGCTTGAGTCTGAATTGTCAATGCTTTGATAAAGTCTGCTACTATTGTATGCTATTACGTCAAGAATCAAATCAATAACAGGGTCCATCTGCCTTGGGTCTGCGATATTCCACAAATCCATTGCAAATTTTTGAATACGTTCCTTAATGATTTGTTGTCTTTTATCAATCATGATCAACTTTTATATAGTGTCATTAATAATCTTACGTTTATTATTTTTTGCCGCCCTATTTGCCCATAGAGTTGAAATGCCAGAATTATAAGCCGACAGATGGATGAACTCATAGCGAATCTTTTTAATGAGTTCTTTCTCATCATCATTGCCAACGAATTTGACAGTTCTTTCACCATTTTGATTTGTCTCCCACTTATATAGGGACTGATTGGCTTTCACTTTAGAAATTATCAAATCTTTTAGTGCTCTTAATTGAAGGTCATTCCTTCCTATGCTGCATTTTCCTTCTATAACAGGTTTATATGGCTGATTAGTTGATAGCTGGTACATGACATAACAGGGGATTCTTGCATAATCATTTCTCACCTTTCTCGTCTTTCGATACTCCGTGCAACTATGGCCGAATCTGTCAAGGCTATGTATAGGCTGGTTCCATCCTATAGGTAGCCAACCTTCACTAACCAACTTGTCATACGACATATACCCTCTGCATTCTAATTTTCCATCAAAATATTCTCTATACCGCATATTGCGTGGCAGCGTATCATACATTTTCTCCTCTTCTATGTCGCGGTAGCCACCACCAATATCACTATGTGCACCTGGGAGGATAATCTCTCGTCCTCTGTTTCCAGCAGAAGAAATATCGGTAAGGGAAAAGTTCTTTCTATACTCGTCTGCTGCTACCAGATGTACAACTCTTTTCACACGAGGAGAAAAAGTTGGTATACGTAGCTGTAAGTCATTTACATCATCGTTAAAATTATAACCATACGAAGATACGGTGTCAAATAATCCTAAAAATCGAATTGTAATATTAGTCTTTTTCGTATAAAAATCATACATCGACAACCATTGGGACAGCGAGACTTGAAAGTCCTCAGAATTCTTTTCCCGCTCTTTATTCAAAGAGTATATAGTAGAAATGAAACTACGGGCAGAGGCTGCCCCCCGGCTAAAGCCATAGACATCAAGGGTCAAATTCTTTAGAAGTTTCTTCTCGCCTTGACAAACTTTAGAGACAACACGTGTAATCAACCAGCAGGCACGTTCTATCTTTGCATTTATACCAGTGTCAGACATTCCTAAGCCTGCTCCCTTTAGCTTATCACTCTTTTGAGAAGATACCCAAGGGCCGTCTTCGTCCTTATCAAGGGATTTTTGCTCCTTCTTGTACTGTTCTGAAGACGGATCGTTTCTGGAAATCAATAATGGGGAAACCGTGCCAGGCCCCTCTATATATACTTTAAAGCTATCTTTATTGTTGCAATTATAATATCTCCATAACTTGACAACATTGGTGTATGCATTCCTATAGCTGTCGTCTATGGATTCTGTAGATGCCCATTGCGTATTATATTTATTGTTGAGAGTACCATCAAAGGAAACGCCTATTGTCAAATCAATAGTCGCTTCTTCAGCCTTATTATCAGAGCTTGGCAAACCGACAACGCATAATCTATTAGTAAATTCTCTCATGATAATCATTCTCCTATAAAATGAATATTCTTAGAATTTATCTCGCGATGATTATTATATATAATCTGTGCGTTAAAATCAGTTTCATCGACGTGTCGCTTGAAGACGTGTATTTTAGTGTTCTGTAACTGATAACGTTTCGTTCCAGAAACCAAACTGATCTTAAAAAGGTTGTTGTATTTACTTACTTCTATATTCAACTCCCCAGGCTTCATCTCTCCTGCATCACCGAACACTTCAGGATATGCTTTAAGTATCTCTCCCTCATCGAAAAAGAACTCCCCATGAAAACTTGCATCACCTACGCACCATGAAAAGATGAACTTTTTAAGTGCGGCTCTCTCTTGAACACCTCTATAAGATTTTAACTCATAAAGTTCTCCTGTGGGGAAATAGCACGTGGCATCAGCATCAATATCCGAAGCCCATGCACTTTCTGATTTTAACATTGCCTTGCTATCTTCGAAGGTTATTTTTATATCGTATGGATAGCGGACGGCATATTTGTCCCATAGCCCTACGGGAACTCCATTCTTTTTAAGATTTTCAAGAGCACCTTTGCTGCTTGATAAACCTACAACACAAAGACTGTCCAAAGTTTCAAATGCATTATAATAATCTTTATCGAAGTCCTGCAATGCCATATTTGTCTCTTTTGCCTGTAAACTGTCACATACTAAAGTGTTATGTACTAACCCTGAAACAGACAGCCATATCTTGCCACCTGGCAATAATGTAACAACGAAACAATCATAATGGCTCTCACCATGATTGTACCCCTTCTGGAACAACTGTAGAAGCCGCTCTTGAACACTCTTGGAGAAACGTTGCTTAAAGTGATAATATTTTTTCTCGGCAAAAGACAGCCACAACAGGTCTAAGCCTGTGGGCATCTCAAGTCCCCCTTGTCCCTCAGAAAAATCGACAGTGCTGAATCCATTTCCTACACCATAGCCAACATTCGTATCACCCATAGATATTTTCATATCCGTACCAACCATAACATGTGCATACTTGGCTTCTATTAGGTAATATATTGGAGCCGTCAAAGCGGGTTGCCATACAAAAAGTGAATCTTCTTTCATACTGTCTATTGTCTTTTTACTATTACACGAAGTGCAGTAGAATAGTAGAGCTAAGAGTGTAAAAGACTGGACTATAATGTTTCGTCTCATACTTTTGAATCTTATAAAATTCTCTTTTATTTTGTTATCTGTCTATTGCGAGATGGGGCTTATATAAAGATGAGTGCTGAAGTTGAATTGCTGATCGTTTCTGACCATAACGCCATTTACCCATACACGGACACGTTGACGAGCATTAGGAAACTTGTTTCTAACGTCCTCTTCAACCTCTGTAAGCTCTACTCTTACGTGAATATCCTTAAGCCGAGACTCATATTTCGTTATTGTTGCTTCGAGCGATTGTCTGACTTTCTCTTCCCAGTCAGCATTCTTGAGGACTTGATTAAACTCTAAATCCCAAATAACGGAACCATAGTCCTCCTTTCCTTCTACTTCACCGTATCGGGAAACTATCAACATCATAATGTGTTGAGCTATGGATTCTTCATAGGAACAACGTTGCATCTGCCCGTTCAATGTCCTGGATAAGTCTAACGGCAATTTTAAGTAATTCATTCTTTTTTAATATGATGTGCAAAAGTATAATATTTTTTACGAATATAAGCATCTTTTTTCATTTTTAATATTTTGTAAGTTTTCACTTCCTTTTATTTGATAACTGTTAAATACTGAGCGCAAGTTTACTTACACGTAAATAAATATTTTTCTACGTGTAAGTAAATATTTCTTTACGTG
>OHBE01002068.1_pt1 | contig 15584 bp, 14 predicted proteins | sample 1577231 | NCBI WGS metagenome assembly OHBE01 (sample SAMEA3541506, study PRJEB24748) | human gut metagenome | biome: human gut; feature: human-associated habitat; material: faeces | place: China | collected 2012 | reverse complement strand
CTGGATATTGGGTGTGGAACTGGAGAACTCCTTTTAAGAATGGCAAAAAATTTAGAATTATTGGCAAAATAGGTGTAGTTTTCTGCTCTTTTGATGGTTTTATATTCTGAAAAATTATTGAAGGAGACAAAAGTATGAATTTATCAACCTCAAAACATGTAATTATCATTTTAACAACATTACTGATGCTATCTAACTTTCCTACTTATATTTATGCGGAAGAGTACACGGATGATCTTATTCTAAAAGAAACAGGAAACATACAACCATATTATAATATTATAGAACAGCCTTTCTTGAGTGTACAAGCTAATAGTATTGAGGTTTCTTTAGTAACGTATAAGTATGCTTCGTTAAAAATAAATTTAAAGGTGTATCAAGAAAAAGGAAGTTCTTGGTCGCTTGCTGTTAATAAAACATTTTCAGAAAATGGAGATAGACTATCTGGTAAAATTAATTATAATTTTCAGTCGGGAGGAACCTACAGAGTTATAGCTGAATTTTATGCTGATATGGAATATGATGAAATAGAACGATACTATATGCCTTAAATCACAAAGCAAAGAATCCCCTTGTTTGAACAAGGGGATTCTTTGTGATAAAGGGGGATGTATTAAATGAGGTTGTATAATATAAAGAGTGAAAATAATACTATAAATTAACTTGACTTTAATTTTATTTCAGTTAAAGAGTAATGGGGAGTGTCTTTAATATAAAGCACTCCCCATTGTTCCTATTTTTCTTTTTGAGATAAAATATGTTTTATCTCATTGAGATCTTTCAGGGCATCAGAAAGGTTAGCAATAATATTTTGATATTTTTGCTCACGTTCATCCTGTTTGTCATCTCTTTTTTCCTGAGCCTTTATAATATAGAAAATGAGGAAAAAACTCAGAATAGCCCATACCCCTTCTGGGGCAATCATTTGTAGAAGCTCTGTTAAACTCATAATAGATACCTCCTTGCTATTAAATTTGCTGAAATTTTATAAATAACAGCAGATAATAGATAAAGATGAAATATTAGGACATATCTTAACTAGATTTTAAAATAAATAAAGAAGTTATTCGATAATTTTCTGGTTATATGATTAAAAGTTCTAAAATTGTATAAAGGTAGGTGATTTTTAATTGCCTGCCTTTTGTGTTAAAAAAGACTAAAAAGATGCCGCTCCCCACCTCCTCAAAATTTGAAAACCATACATTTTCAAATTTTGGAGGTAAGGGATATGAGTAAAGGTAAAAACGATTATCATCTTTACATAAATGGACAAGCAATCCCAGTAAGTGAAGAAGTCTACCAAGTTTATAAACACTTTGAGCGAAAAGAGGAGTATTTCACCTATGACCTCAAAGCAGAAAAATTCAGTAAGAAAACAGCATCCTTTCTCCCAAGCAGGGAAGACTCCTATGAGCGTCTGCTGGAGGCAAACCAGCAGTTTGTGATTCAGGAAGTAAGTGTGCAGGTTCAGGTTGAGAAGCTCCTGGATGCAGAGATGGTCAAAAAGGCACTGTTGTTTTTAAACCCAGAAGAGAGGGAGCTGATCAACCTGCTGTTTTATCAGGAAAAAACAGAACAGGAGGTAGGGATACTGCTTCATATCTCCCAGCAGGCAGTGAACAAAAGAAAGCAAGCAGTACTGATAAAATTAAGAAAACTTCTGAAAGAATTTTATGAGTTTTAAAGCAATATTAGGTTGTAAATGAGCCTTCTGAACGGGAAAATATATGAGAGGATTTTCATTTTCGTGTACTTTGATAAACAGTGGCAGAAGGCCGCTTACATCAGTATGTAGGTTATAAAGTTCATCATGGCCTGTATTGCAAACAGAAAGCGAAATAAGCGCAGGCGCGACGACTACCTGTGGAAAAGTGATTCAATTACTGATTCGACAAATCAAAGGTAAGAGCGGTAACCTGAACGTTTATACTCCGGCACCGGCAGGTCGGATACGCCATGACTCCATGATGAAGAGGACCGTAAAAAGCCCGTACCGCAGGGTAAAAGGGGGGTATCGGTGAAAAACTGATATCACGGTGTCTGTTGCCGCAGACAGGTCTGCATATTCCCAGTATCGGGGGACGAGCAAGAATACGATACATATAATAAGAAGATAAAACAGCCACACCGGAACTTTCAAAATGTTGGTTCAAGGTGTGGCTGTTTCCTATATTTGAATAGTTTTGTTTGTGGTGGTTCATACTGTTATTGCAGGATTTTTTTCTTTCGTCGAAAGGAGAAGCTATGATTAGAACTGAAATCAAAACAAAATCTTCGATTGTTCGCATTCATGATGAGTACTGCAACGCTCCAAGCGAAGGCTGTATCTCTCATCTTAATCAGATTGTGAGCAATTACTACAAAAGAAGGAATACAACAGAGGAAGCGGTTGCTGTTCAAGATGAAAATACCGTCTCGCAATAAAGCTGCGGATCTTTCCAGAATTTAGCGTGATCCGTATCATTGACGGGAAAATATGTTTCACCTTATAATGAAACCAGAAAGGGGGCCCCAGATGGAGCAATATGTAAAATATCTTCGTAAGTCGCGTTTTGACAGGGATTATGCAGAGCTGAGCATCGAGGAAACGCTCAAGCGCCATGAAGCAATTCTGGACAAGCTGGCTGCACAGCGAGGGTATTATATTGCAAAAACCTATTATGAGGTCGTTTCTGGTGAGTCAATCGCCGCAAGACCGGAAATTCAGAAGCTGCTGGAAGAGGTGAATGCCGGATTTTATGCCGGAGTTCTTGTTGTCGATGTTGAACGTCTGGCAAGAGGAAACGGAGCCGATCAGGCGTATATCAGCCAGGTGTTTCAGTTTTCGGGAACAAAGATTATCACTCCGACCAAGATCTATGACCCATCCAACGAATTTGATGAGGAATACTTCGAGTTTGGCTTGTTTATGAGCCGAAGGGAATATAAGACCATCAACAGAAGATTGATTCGCGGACGGGACAGCAGTGCATCAGAGGGAAAATGGATTGGAAGTATCGCTCCTTATGGATATAACCGGGTTAAGCTTCCAAACGAAAAAGGCTATACACTAGAGCCACACCCAGAGGAAGCACCGATTATCCAGAAGATTTTTGAGATGTATCTCAATCATCAGGGAACCAAGATGATTGCAAACTATCTGAATGACCGAGAAGTTCCAACCCGACATGGTGATCTTTGGACCTATTCGACCATCTCTCAGATTATTACAAATCCCGTCTATATGGGAAAAATTCGAAGAGGATGGAGCAGGCAGGTCAAAAGTATCGAAAACGGAGAGATTAAAAAGCGTATCAAGCGTAAAAAGGATATGAGCTCTTACGATATTTATAATGGATTGCATCCAGCACTGGTCAGCGAAGAAGACTTTATGAAAGCGCAAGAAATCCGGCTGGACCGAAAGCCAACAGCACCGGTTCGGGAAGAATATCAGTTGATGAATCCTTTTTCCGGTTTGCTTTTCTGTTCGATATGCGGCAAGCGAATCGGTCGAACAACCATGACAGCAGCAAGAAATCATGCTCCACGCCTTCGCTGCACCAATTCAAGAAACTGCCATAATTGCAGCGCATACTTTGATGTGGTGGAAAAGGAGATTATTGGAGCACTGAAAAGCTGGCTGAAGGGATATAAGGTTAAAATCGATACGGTCGGTTATACGGACGATATCGAGATTACCAGAAAACAGCTGATGAAAATCGAGCAGGAGCTTAAAAAGTTATCCAAACAGCTGGAAAATACCTTTGACTTGGTAGAACAGGGAGTCTATTCTTTCGAAGTATTTCAGAACAGAAGAGCAAAGCTTGTCCTTTCGATGGAAGATCTGGAAGCTCAAAAAGCAGAACTCCAAAAAAAAGTACAACGGCTGGAAGAAAGCCAATCCTCCAAAGCAAGCCTGATTCCTCAGACAGAGGAGCTGCTTGCAAGCTACGACCATATGACCAACCAGGAACGAAACGAACTCTTAAAGGAAATATTGGAACGAATTGAATATTTTAAGGGAGCCGACGGACAGATTGTCATCGATCTTTATCCTCGACTCCCTAAAATTTGAGGGTTTGTAGGTATCGTAGACGTACTCACACATGAGTCACCGCCCCAACCAACATGCCGTCCTGAATGATGGGGCTGCCGCTCATACCTTGAACAATTCCACCGGATAATTCCAGAAGCTCTGGGTCGGTGATTCGCAGCACCATGTTTTTAGTAGGTTCATCCTGAGAAAGCGATACCTTTTCGATATATGCGTCAAACAGACGCGGCTTTTCACCTTCCACAGTGGTCATGATTTGGACAGGACCTTCCTTCACTTCCTGACTTTGTGCCATTGGGATGGTCTGAGAATAAGGAGGCAGAGAAGAAAGTTTGCCGTAAACACCGTTGTAGCTGTTCTGATACAGCTGACCGACCGGGCTGTCTGCGACAAAAGCTCCTTGAAGCTGTCCCGGAGATCCGGCGCTGCCTGCCTGTACCCCGATAATGGAGGCTTCCACAATTTCACCCTGGGAAAGAGGCATGATCTGTCCGGTGTCGACATCACAGATTGCATGTCCAAGTCCGGCAAAACAGCTGTTGTTGGGGTCAAAAAAGGTCATGGTTCCGATTCCTGCGGAACTGTCCCGCACCCACAGCCCCAGATGATAGTCGTTGTCCATCGAGGACTTTACGGGAGACACGGTCAGGTTTTGCAGATCGTTTCCGCGACGGACAGTTATGGAAATAGGGGTGGCACCGCACGTGCTGACAAGTTTGGTCAGCTGTTTTTTGGAAGAAATTTTTTCCCCGTTGACAGAAAGGATGACGTCTCCTTCCTGTATTCCAGCTTCTTTGGCGGGATTGACCGACTGGCTCTGCATATCGGTTACATTGCCGGTTCCCACTACCATAACACCGTCTGTTACCATCTTGATGCCAAACGGTGTACCACACAGAGAAACGACGCGACGATCAACCACCTGAACATTGATATCCTTAATGTTGATTAGTCCAAACAGCTTTAAATCCATCTGAAAGGTGTTCCCTGTAGAGGAATAGACAGAAAGAGGATAGGAGCTGCTGCTGACAGCTTGTATCATCTTGTTGTCCCCGATGGAAAAGGTTTCTCCTTTGGCAAGGTAGTAGCGGTCAGGAAGCTGGGAGGAAAGATAAAGCGCAAAACAAAGGCTGCCCATAACAAGAACAGAAAACAACGCACTGAATATGCGCCAGGATTCATAAAAAAATCTCCTGTGGGAGATCCTTCCGGAAAAGACAAAAATTGGTTTCACCTTGAAATTCCTCACACTTCATAAAGTTTTTTTATTTGGAAATCCTATTTCATATAAAATCGGTCATTGTCCTTGATGTCCTTTTTAATGTTTGCAGAAATAAAAAAAATATTTGCGCCAATTTCAGAGGAGAAAAGAAGATTCTGTGGGTTTTGGAAGAGATTTTTGATATTTTAAATAAATCCTTAATTATTTTGATGCAGGCGTATGCTTCTTGTACTTTACGGAAAAATGTTCTATAATGAGAATAAAAATGAGGATGAATGGAGGAACCCTGCCATGCCAGAGGATTTTGAATATAAGGTGCGCAGAAAGATTGAAGAGCTTTCTCGTTCCAAAGAAATGGAAAATATCAAAAGAGACTTTAAGAATATGGCAGACGATGTCAAGAGAGAGTTTTCTTCCTATTGTTCAGAAGGTCGTTTTAACAATGAAAAGAACGGTCGCTCCGGAACATGGGGGTCTGACCCGTATCAAAAGAAAGAAAGTGCAGACCGTTACCATGCGGAGAAAAAACATGTGTCCAAAAGCGACTATGCACAAAATAACAGCAATTATTATGGGTCAAATCAGAGCAAAAATACAGTCAAGATACAGCCGTACAAAACATTCAGTGTATCCGGTGTATTGTTCACTGTTTTTGGCGGAATTGGTCTGGGAATTTTTACCCTGTTTTTGCTGGTAACAGCATGGCTTACTTCCATTATGCAGATGTTTGGTACTTCATTTTTTGTGGTAGCAGGGATTTTGCTTGTTTTGATTGCCGTTTCGGGCGGGATGCTCGCCAAGGGAATCTCGCTTCTTAACAGGAGTGCCCGCCTTAAAAAATATCTGAAAATTATTGGAAAGGGACAGTTCTGCCCGATCGATATGCTGGTTCAGGAAAGCGGCAGAGATAAAGCATTTATCTTAAAGGATCTGCAGAAAATGATCCAGAAGAAGGCATTACCGCAAGCACATCTGGACGATGAAAAAACCTGCCTGATGCTCACCGACGAAATTTACCAGCAGTACCGTTATGTCCAGCAGCAGGCAAAACAGCGCCAGCAGGAAGAAGAGCGGCAGAGAAAAGAGCGTGAAGAAGCACAGAAGGCAGCGATGAAAGCTCAGCAGGAACGGGAAGCCCAGGCAATGGCAAAAAGTCCGGAGCTTGCAGCGGCAATTCGACAGGGCAGAGAGATGATCGAACAGATCCGTCAGGCAAATGACCGCATCGAGGGCGAGGAAATTTCAAACAAGATGTTCCGCCTTGAGCAGATTGTGGACAAGATTTTTAGCCAAGTTGAGGACCATCCAGAAAAACTGCCGGATATCCGCCGACTGATGAATTATTATCTGCCGACGACATTGAAATTATTAAATTCCTATGAGGAATTTGACAATCAGCCAATTCAGGGAGAAAATATCAAAACTGCTAAAGAACAGATTGAAAAAACGCTTGATACCATCAATCTTGCGTTTGAAAATCTGCTGGATCAGCTTTTTACCGATGAAGTTCTGGATGTAAGTTCCGATATTTCTGTGCTGGAAACCATGCTCAAACAGGAAGGTTTGATGGGATCGGAGTTTGATCAGAACGTCACCAGAAACTAAAAGAGTTTTGTTTTAGGAGGAAGCTTTTATGAGCAATACATATGATCCAAACAATTCTGTACAGCCAACATTGACCTTTGATCCGTTTCCGGAAGCACCTGCCCCGGAATTGGTGCAGGCGCAGCAGACACAGGCTCCAGTAAAAGAAGAACCGAAGCGTGTTTTTGATGAAAGTATGCTTACCGAGCAGGAACGCAAAATGGTAAACGATTTTGCAGCACAGATTGACCTTACTAATTCCAGCATGATTTTGCAGTACGGAGCTGGTGCACAGAAGAAAATGGCGGACTTTTCTGAAAGTGCGCTGGAAAATGTGCGCACCAAGGACCTTGGTGAAATCGGTCAGATGCTTAGTGGAGTTGTCACCGAGCTGAAGAACTTTGACGAGGAAGAGGAAAAGGGCTTCTTTGGTTTCTTTAAGAAAAACACCAACAAGCTTAATTCCATGAAGGCAAAATACGCAAAGGCTGAGGCAAACATCAACCAGATCGTCAACGGTCTGGAAAATCACATGGTAACCCTGCTTAAAGACGTGGCAATGCTGGATAAGATGTATGAGTTAAACAAAACCTATTTTAAGGAAATCTCGATGTACATTCTGGCAGGTCAGAAAAAACTGGCAGAAGTGCGCCAAACACAGCTTGCCCAGTTGATTGAAAAGGCAAAACAGACCAATCTTCCAGAGGACGCGCAGGCAGCAAATGATCTGGCAGCTCTGTGCGACCGCTTTGAGAAGAAGCTGCATGATTTGGAATTGACCCGTATGATCTCCATTCAGATGGCGCCGCAGCTTCGACTGGTGCAGAATAATGATACCCTGATGAGTGAAAAGATTCAGTCCACCATCGTCAACACCATTCCGCTTTGGAAAAGCCAGATGGTGCTTGCTCTGGGCGTGACCCATTCCCAGCAGGCAGCACAGGCACAGCGTGAAGTGACCGACATGACAAACGAGCTGCTGCGCAAAAATGCACAGACTTTGAAGATGGCGACCATCGAAACAGCCAAAGAATCCGAGCGCGGTATCGTGGACATCGAGACACTCAAGGCAACCAACGAATCGCTGATTTCTACTCTGGACGAAGTGATGAAAATCCAGGAAGAAGGCAGACAGAAGCGCAGAGATGCGGAAGTGGAGCTGGGACGAATCGAAGAAGAGCTCAAGCAAAAACTGCTCCAAATCAGAGGATAAATAGAAAAGAGGCAGCCGCAGAAGGCTGCCTCTTATTATGATAAACAGATTAAACGAAAACCCGGCATACTCTTGCAGTATGCCGGGCTGTTTTTATTTATCGGGAAATTGGCTGTGTTTTCTTTTCCAGCCATTTTCTTGCACGTTCGCTGACCAGAGGGGAAACCTTTTCATAAACATGTTTGTGGTAATCGTTGAGCCACTGGATTTCCTCGTCATTCATCAGGGCAAGATCCAGACAGTCGGTATCGATTGGAACAACTGTAAAGGTTTCAAAACGATAGAACTGACCGTACTCTGTCTCGATATCCTTGCGGACAACAACCGAGTTTTCGGTACGAACACCATGGCTGCCTTCGGTGTAAACACCTGGTTCGATGGTGATGAACATGCCTTCTTCCAATGCAATGGTGCGGTCACGGAAGTTCGGAGGTGCCTCGTGAACGTTCAGGAAGTAGCCGACACCATGTCCGGTACCGCAGCGATAGTTGAGACCATCTCTCCAAACCTGACCACGGCAGATAGCATCCAGGTCAGAACCGGTGGAACCGGCAAGGAATCTCTGACGGGAAAGTGCGATGACACCTTTGAGAGAGGTTGTGAAGTCGCGGCGTTCCTGAGCGGAGATTTCGCCAAGAGCAAAAGTTCTGGTGGTATCGGTGGTACCTTCGTAGTACTGACCGCCACTGTCGTTGAGGAACAGGTGTGCACGTTCGAGTTTCTTGCAGTTGTCAGGAGTTGGTGCATAGTGCATCATAGCAGCATTGTCGCGGTATGCCATGATAGCGGTAAAGCTTTCGCTGACATAGTTGCCCTGTGCAGCACGGAAGGAAGCGATCTTTTCCGAGCAATCCCACTCGGTCAGAGTTTCTCCATTTTCCAGAGCCTCAAACAGCCATCCAAAGAATTCTGCTTCTGCACAGCCATCTTTGAGGTAAGCTGTATAGGTATTTGCAATCTCAGTTTCGTTTTTGATTGCTTTCATCATTGGGATTGGGCTGGTTCCCGGAACAAGCATCAGGTTATGATTTTTCTCCATTGCGTTGTAAAGCATGTAGTTAACTTCTTTTTCATCGCAGAGAACAGTTGCCTGAGTGTTCAGATTTTCCAGATAGGAATAGATTTCCTCATACTCTTTTACGCAGATGCCATTTTTGGAGAGAGTTTCTTTTGCTTCCTCCGACAGGCAGGAAAGGCTGAGGAACAAAACAGCAGAATCTTTGGAGATAAATCCATAAGAAGTTGCAAGCGGGCTGGTTGGAACGTCCAGTGCACGAACATTGAACAGCCAGTTGGTGTTGTCCAGACGGGAAACAACCAAAGCATCACAGCCACTTTCTGCCAGAGCTTCTCTTACTTCGGTAATTTTCTGTGCAGCAGTTTTGCCGCTGTATTTTTCGTCCAGATAATATACCGGAGTGAACTCTTCTTTTGGACGATCTTCCCAGACATCGTTGCCGTAGTCTTTGGTGATGTCGATGGAAATATCCTTGTCAGCAAATAGATCTTTCATCTGGTTGATTTGATCAACGTTAAACAGTTTACCGTTTAATGCAACAACGCTGTTTTCCGGCAGAGTATCATGCAGATACTGTGTATAGCTTGGGCAGTCTGGCTCGGAAGCACGGAACAGTACGACTTCGGTTCCAGCAAGCTGATTTTGTGCCTGAACATAGAATCTTCCGTCTGTCCACAGACCGCTGATTTCGGTTGTAATTACCCAAGTTCCAGCTTCACCGGTGAATCCGGAGATATAGGTGCCGGTTCTCCAGTGGTCAGAAAAGTATTCGCTCATATGTGGGTCACCGCTTGGGATGATCAGAGCCTGAACCTGATCGCGCTTCATCAGTTCCCTGATTTTGGCGATCTTCTCGTTGGTAGTCATGGTAAATCCCTCCTGAGATAATTTCATCCTGTATGTAAATGGATGGTTTTACAGTTCAATCAATTCGTGGGTGGTGGAAATCATATTTTCATATCCGTCTTTGGTAATCAGGATCTGATCTTCAATGCGGACGCCACCCCAGTTTGGAATATAAATACCAGGTTCAATGGTTCGAACCGAATTTTCTTCCAGAAGCTCGGTGCTGTTTGGTCCCATAAATGGGATTTCGTGAACGAACATACCGATGCCATGTCCAATTCCGCTGTAAATGTATTGATAGTATTCGGTGTCTTTTATTGCCTGAATGGAAGCTTCATATACTTCTTTGAGCGGAACGCCGGCTTTCATTTTTTCCAGAGAATCTTCAAGCATTCTCTTTTCCAGCTCGTATACTTCGCGCTGTTTGTCGGTTGCGCGTCCAACCACAACGGTACGGGTCATATCGGAAAGGTATCCATTAAACTGACAGCCAAAATCCATCAGAACAAAGTCGCCGTATTCGATTGCTTTGCCAGATGGAATGCCGTGCAGCAGGGAAGTTCTTGCACCGGAAATCAGGATGTTGCCGTATGGCTGGGTATCAGCACCTTCCATAACCATATAAGCGGAAAGTTTTGCAGCCAGTTCTTTTTCGGTAACACCGACGCGGATGTCGCCCAGGATGTGCTCAAATGCACGACAGGAGATTTCGCAGGCAGCGCGCAGATACTCGATTTCCTGCGGGGTTTTGATGGAACGGAAGGTTTCCACAACATTGGTGGTTGGAACCAGTGTTGCATTTACGTTCTTTTCCAGCTGGGAATAGAACAGGTAGTTTAAGGTATCTGCTTCAAAAGCGAGGGAGTTGATGTGTTCTTTTTTCGCGATTTCAGCAACACATTCTCCGATGGAGCCGTAGTTTTTCCACAGCACAATTTCATAATCCGGACATTCAATGGAAATCTGCTCGGTATAGCGAGGGTCTGTCAGGAAATAGAAATGATCTTTGGTGATGACGAGATAGGAATCATCTCCGGTATATCCACTGATGTAGCGGATGTTCTGTTTTTTTGCCAGAAAGAAAGCATCCATATCATGCTGTTTCATATATTCCAGCAAAGCGTTTACTGATTTCATAATAGCTCCATCCCTTCTGCGATTTTTTCATAAATACATAAAATATTTTAAAAACATGTGAAATATTGTTTCCTGAAATATTTTTAGGACCATTTTCATTATAATGTCATTCCTTATAAAATTCAATCCTAAAATAATTTTTTTTGATAATATTTGTTAACAGAAAAAACAGCCGGCATCTGTATAAGATGCCAGCTGTTTGGATGAACAGGATGAGGCTACATGATTTTGGTAATCAGGATGTTTGCGTTGGTTACTTTGGTTGTTTCGCCTGAAGTGTTGGACAGAGCGATTGTTCCGGTCGTTCCGCATGGAACGGTTACGATGGTAGATGCACTCATGGAACCAAGTTCGCCGGTAGAAGCAACAGTGGTTGCTGACTCGGAACCTGGGATGACGGAACCGCCGGAGAGCAGTCCCATTGAGAGTGTGACGTTGCTGCCGCTGTCCGGTTCAACGTTGGCATTATACTGAATTAAGTAAACACCAGGACAGGTTAAAGTAAAGTTTGCAGTACCTGCTGTATGCTGGATGCAGTTACCGCTTGCCAGTCTGTCAGTGGAGAACAGAACAGGAGACTGGGTAGTTACAGACTGTTCTGCTTCGTTGACGGAGTTTAAATAGCTTGGAGCGCAGGAAGAACAATTGTTGGTGTTCTGTGTGCAGCCCTGAGAACAATTTGGCAGACAGTTTGGCAGACAGGGGAAAGAAGGAAGAGTGGTTGGACGGTTGCAGCCGCACAGGTAGCCGGAAGGAATGAAGGAAGAACAGATGGTCGAGCAAGCAGGCATGGTGTCAAGATCATAGGAAAGCTGATCGTAACGTGCGAGCGTGCATCTTGCAAAATCATTCATCGTACCGTTTGCACAGATGAATGCCGGCTGTGTGCCGGAAGCAGCGCTTCCACCACAGTTGCAGGAGCAGCAGGGGTTGGATTGACATGGGTTGCAGCATGGGTTACAGCAGCATGGATTGCAGCATGAATCGTAGTATGACATGGATTCCACCTCGTTTTCATAGATTACTGGTAACCAGTGCCGAAAATACTTTACGGCATTACCACTCTATGCTGAAGGCGAAAAAAGTGTTTCTGTATAAAGTAAAAATCCGCGCTGATTGCAGCACGGATTTTCAGGAGAGTATTATGAAGAAAATATTGAAGATATCAAAATAAATCTATACGGAGATAAAAACCCCGGCAGCTAGTGATACATCACTAGTACTGCATCAAATCCCATTTTGTGGGAGAGAATAGTTAGTCTGCCCCGCCCACTATGCCGGTGTTCCGTCCACATAATGGGCTAACAGTTGTTCTATTTTTTAAAAAAAGAACCGACGAAGAAAAATATATCCATATAAAAAATATTAGAAGGAAGAATAATTTATTCCATCAACACCTCTTTTCTTTTGTTTGACCTAAGTATACTGGCAAAATATGTATTGTGTATAACCTGTATTTAAACAATAGTGGTCACTTTTGTAAAGAAAGATTGAAGAAGAAATGATCATAATTTGTACGAAAAGTGGTTTAAAAGCTTCCCAAAACATAATACTTTTTCATCTGGAGTAAATCCGAGTTTTTCCAAAACACGGATAGAAGCAGTGTTTTCGGGATAGGCAAGTGCATAAACAAAATCCCAGTGATAGTTCTTCTTAGCATAGTCTAAACAGATGCAAGCAGCTTCCGAAGCGATTTTCTTCCCCCATGAGGAAGGGTCAAAAGCATAGAGAAGCTCGACATCCTCTCCGTTTTCCAAAGGCAGAAAACCACAATGCCCGATCAGTTTCCCGCTTTCTTTTAAAACAACTGCCCATACACCAAAACCGTTTTTATCAAGACAATTCTGAAAATGAATCAGTACCTGACGGACATCTTCCGGAGTTTTCTCCTTTCCAGTGCCTAAAAATCAGGTGACCTGAGGGTTTGTCATAATAGCTGTGTAGTCTTCCAAATCTTCTTTAGAAAATTGACGAAGAATCAATCGCTCGGTATATAACGTATCCAGTTTCATACAAAACCTCCTTGTAATAAAAAAGACGATACCTTGTGAAAGGTATCGTCCAGAATTCTTAGAAAAATTAGCTGATGCGGATCTGAGCAGCTTTTTCCGGTTTGAAGTCATTTTCCAGGTCGTAGATGTTGTGGGTGGTGGAGTCACGCAGAACACGGCCATTGAGGGAATAGGTACGGATGAAACGTTTGTTGTCAACGGTGGTCCAGTACTCGGTATCCCAGGTCAGGTAGCCGTCGCCATCAGTTTCTGGTGCAGGAAGAACGAAATCTACCTGACGGCCAGCTCTCATTAATTCGATCAGTTTCTGGTAATCTACTTCCAGCTCAACTTTGTTTACGATATCTGTTGCTTTCATGTTGACACAGTCCTTTCCAGGAAGAAAGCGGAAGGACCCGCCGCGAAACAATCCGCTGTGGGAAAAATCCGCTACTCCAATACAAAATATAACTCAAAGTTATTATACTCTTTTTTGCGACAATGCACAATCCCCAATTTGCAGAAAAAGGACAAAAAGATTAGAAGCCACGCAGAGTAGCTTGAATATCGACGCCCATACGGGTAAATACCGCGGTGATCTTCTGGCGTGCAGCGCGGACATCCTGTTTTTTGTTGAGGATTTCGCGGTCGTTTAAATCACGGTTTTTCTCGCTGCGCTTGTCAGCTGGTGCATCCAGATCGTCGCGCAGGAAGTTTAAGCCGATGTAGATCACCTTCAGTTCGTTAAGACTCAACGACTGGCGGTTGTGTTCGAGCTGTTTGCGTACCGAAGCGATGAAGCCAAGGTTCTGCAAAGCGTTCTCCTCACTTACTTCCTTAAAGTTTTTGCGCTCCAGAAAACCGTTGATGTCTGCTTCCAGAAGGTTCAGACCCTCTTCGATACAGTCCAGATCAGACTGATACAGAGCGTTGGAGGTGACATCCTTTTTTATATTACATTTCAATGAAATTACATCCTTTCTTTAAGTGATATCCACAGATATTTTATCACACTTCTGCGATAAACACAATCTTTGGCAAAATTTTTATGAAAAGCGTCTGATAAGTGGATTGATTATTGCGGCAAAACGTATTATAATAAGCTATATTGTGGACGAGAAGTCCCTAGAATCCAGTTTGTGTCTTTCATATTTTTATGAGGATAAATTATAAATGGAGGTAAAAACGATGCAAAGAGTAGAACTGAGAAAGCTCGCAGCCAGCAAAGAAGAATATGCAGATAAGCAGCTGACTGTGGCTGGATGGGTCAGAACCATCCGAACATCCAAAAACCTGGGCTTTATCGAATTGAATGACGGTACCTGCTTCCAGAATCTGCAGGTAGTATTTGAAAATAGCAAGGTGGAAAATTTTAATGAAATCAGCAAGCTCAACGTTGGTGCTTCCATTGTTGTAAAAGGTCAGCTGATTCTGACACCGGAAGCAAAACAGCCATACGAAGTCCATGCTGACGAAATCACAATCGAAGGACTTTCCACCCCGGATTATCCGCTTCAGAAAAAACGTCATTCGGTTGAATTTTTGCGCACCATCGCTCATTTAAGACCAAGAACCAACACCTTCAGCGCAGTATTCCGCGTTCGTTCGGTAGCAGCATTTGCAATCCACAAATTCTTCAATGAGCGCGGCTTTGTTTACGCACACACTCCACTGATTACAGGCAGTGACTGTGAGGGCGCCGGTGAAATGTTCCATGTTACCACTTTGGATATGGAAAATCCACCACGCACCGAGGATGGCAAGGTTGATTACAGCCAGGATTTCTTCGGCAAACCAACCAGCCTGACCGTTTCTGGACAGCTGGAAGCAGAGTGTATGGCAATGGCATTCTCCAATGTTTACACCTTCGGCCCAACCTTCCGTGCAGAAAAATCCAACACTACCCGTCATGCAGCTGAGTTCTGGATGATGGAGCCGGAAATCGCATTTGCAGACCTCAACGACATGATGAACCTGGCAGAGGACATGATGAAATATGTTCTGTCCTATGTTATGGAACAGTGTCCACAGGAAATGGCATTCTTCAACCAGTTCTATGATAAGGAACTGCTCGAGCGTCTGCACCATATCGTAAATTCCGACTTCGTCCGTCTGCCATACACTGAGGCAGTTAAACTGCTCGAGGAGCACAAGGATGAGTTTGAATACCCGGTATACTGGGGCTGCGACCTTCAGACCGAGCATGAAAGATATCTCACCGAGAAGCTGTTCAAGAAACCAGTTTTCGTTACCGATTATCCAAAGGAAATCAAAGCGTTCTATATGCGCTTAAACGACGACAACAAGACTGTTGCAGCAGCAGACCTTCTGGTTCCAGGTATCGGCGAAATCATCGGCGGCAGCCAGCGTGAAGAGCGTTACGATGTCTTGCTTGATCGTATCCGTGAGCTGGGTCTCAAAGAAGAGGACTACTCCTGGTATCTGGATCTGCGCAAATACGGCGGCACAAAACATGCAGGCTATGGTCTGGGCTTCGAGCGCCTGATCATGTATATCACCGGTGTGGGCCACATCCGCGA
>OHBE01002057.1_pt1 | contig 15655 bp, 16 predicted proteins | sample 1577231 | NCBI WGS metagenome assembly OHBE01 (sample SAMEA3541506, study PRJEB24748) | human gut metagenome | biome: human gut; feature: human-associated habitat; material: faeces | place: China | collected 2012 | reverse complement strand
ACTACCTTTGGAAACTGCAAGCTTTTGAAAAAGCTTGAGCAAAACTTTTAATTTTCATCGAACTAACATTATATAATATATTTTATACCGTCTGTATATTTTTCTGATTGATAAAATTCTATTTCAGGAAATTCCTTACTTAATTTCTCGCACAAAACAGGCACAATCAATTCCTCACATTTACTGTGTCCAACATCGAATATCGCAATATTATTCTGTCTTGCAAATAAAACTTCGTGATGCTTGATTTCTCCTGTAACAAATGCTTGTGCATTTTTAGCTTTTGCAAGGAAAATTCCTTCTCCGCCTGCACCCGCAACAAGTGCTACTCGACCAATTTTCTCTCCACAATCAGAAAAACGCAAGCCGTCACAATTAAATTTCACCTTGATGAAATTTGCAAATTCATTTGCAGACATAGGAATTTTCAAGCTTCCGATAAGCCCACCGTCAATTTCAAGCTGTTCCATATCTTGAAGTTCAAGAGCGTTGAACATTGCAGTATTAGTGCCATAACTGCTTAAATCAAGGTTTGTATGAGCGGAAATTACAGATATTCCGCTCTGTGCAAGCTTATAAACAACGCTATCCGCAGAAAGCCTTTTAAGCGGATTGAATATAACAGGGTGGTGGCTGATAATAAGCTGTGCAGATTTTTCTTTCGCCTCGGCAACAACCTCATCGGTTACATCAAGTGTGACAATAGCACGAGTTGGCTCTGCGTTGTTATCACCAACAAGGATTCCGACATTATCGAAATCCATAGCTGTATCAAACGGTGCAAAACTATCTATGTAGTTATAAATATCGACAATTTTAGTCATAGCTTAATCCTCGATTCTTGTATTAACTCCATTTACATTTTTATATTGCCTTTTTTCATTTATTTCGATTTTTCTTTCAATTTCACTTTCTAAATCAATTCCTAAAATCTCGGATATACCCAGTAAATATATTGCTATATCAGCAAGCTCAGAGCCTAGACCCTCATCTTTTTTTCTGTATGCTTCATATGCCTCTGCAATCTCGCCATATAAAAGACAAAATTCCTTATTTATGTCGGTAACATTAAAGCCTTTATCAACTTTATTTTGATATATCCGCTTTTGAATTTCAACTATGTTCATTAAGCACCTCGTTTATAGCTTTCAAATCCGCTTCATAAATTTCTGCTTCGGCGATATTTCCAGATGCTCTTAATCCGTTAATCTTCTTTTCGAGTTTTCTAACAACTGATGCTATGTAAATATCCCGTTCCGAATCGACTTCATCAATCAATAAGCCTAAGTATTTAAAGGCTGGTGAACATTCACGAATAATTCCGTCATATTCGCTGACAATAACAGAATAGACCTTTTTCGAGCTTATGCAGGCTTTCTCGGCAATTATATTAAAGCCCTTTGCATAAAGAAAAGAACGCAGCGAATCTGCACGAGTCATAGGCTGAAGAATAAGCCTTCTGTTACCCTCGCAAATCCACGGCGTATTTTCGATTATAGCTGCGATAAGCTCACCGCCCATTCCGGCAATGACAATATCATATGCGTCCTCTGGCGAAATATTTTGTAAACCGTCAGAGAGAACGGTTTTTATATTCGTTACACCATATTTCTGAATATTGCTTTCAGCACTTTTCAAAGGCTTAACTCGAACATCAGCCGCCACCGCACTCTCTATTTTTCCGTCTAAAGAAAGACGAATAGGAAGATAGCCGTGGTCTGTGCCGATGTCAGCAAGTCGTGTTCCTGGGCGAACGAATGAAGCACAAAGCGAAAGTCGCTCATCAATCGAAAAATCTCTTTTCTCGCTATTCATTACTTATCAGCAAGATGTGCGTTAAGCTTTGCTACGAGCTCGTCAGCGTCTACGCCGTGAACCTCGCAAGCCTGCTCGATTGTTTCGCCTCTTGATGCTGGGCAGCCAAGGCAGTGCATACCCATCTCAAGGAAGAATGGTGCTGTTGTTCCATCTAAATCAAGAATATCTCCGATAACTGTCTGTCTATTAATCTGTGCCATTTTTATCAATCCTTTCAATTTATGAAGAGTTTGTCCCTATTATAATACTATTCTTCCTTTTTTTCAAGTGAATATGTAAATAGGAATATAAATGCTATTTTCATATAAAGCTATGCTAAGCTCTTTGCCTTTGAAAATGTCTTTTTGCGAATTATGAAGTATGTTGTTAGCATTGCGACACCTGTTATAACCCAAGAAATTGGATATATTATCAAAAGCGTTTCATAGCTCTTGAACTGCTGACAAACTGTATAAACCCATATCAGACGCAATGCACAAGTTCCGAGAACGGTTATAACCGCTGGTGTCGTAGAATAGCCTATTCCACGAAGTGCCGCACCGCCAACCTCATATGTACTTGCAATCAAGTTTATCATCAAAACTATAAACATACGAATCTCTGCATATTTGATTACTTCTGCATCAGGTGTAAAAATTGATATAAAAAAGCTGTGTCCTGCCGTAATTGATAAGCTCATACAACCTGTTGTTATCATACTTGCTATCATACTTATTCGGAATACCTTTTTACATCTGTCATATTCGCCCGCACCATAATTCTGGCTTGTAAATGTAACTGCCGTCTGGCTAAATGCAGTAATAACAAAATATGTTATGCTTTCGTAATTGAGTGTAACAGAAGAACCCGCTACAACATCTGCACCAAAGCTATTTAATGCAGACTGAATAACTACATTTGATATAGAGAAAACCATAGATTGTATACCGGCTGGTATGCCGATTTTAAGCATCTTTAAAAGCTCATTCTTTGATATACTGAGTTTTTTCCACGAAAGATTGAAAGGCTCAGCCTCCTTAGTGAGAAAGTGCCAAACCATACAAGCACTTATAATATTTGATACTACCGTTGCAATAGCAACACCTGCAACATCAAGATGAAAAACAATAACAAGAAATAAATTTAAAGCACTATTCACAATACCTGAAACAAGTAAACAGTATAAAGGCCTTTTAGTATCTCCGATACACCTTAAAATTGCTGAACCAAAGTTATAAACCATAATAAAGGGCATACCGAGAAAATATATCTGCAAATATATTACCGCATAATCTAAAACTTCTGCTGGTGTATTCATAAGAGTTAATAGTGGCCGTGATATAAATAAACCAAGAATCGTAAGAAATATACCGCTTATAATCGCAACAAGCATTGCCGTATGAACGGCTTTTTTGATATTTTCTGTCTTTTTCTGACCAACATATATGGATATTATTACATTTGCTCCGATAGATATGCCGATAAAGAGATTTATAACCATATTTATAACAGGGCCATTACAGCCAACGGCTGCCTGAGCCTGACTATTGGCAAAATGTCCAACAACAGCAACATCTACCGAATTGAATAACTGCTGTAAGATACTGCTCGCCGCCAGAGGAAGTGCAAATAAGATGATGTTCTTTAAAAGACTTCCACTAAGCATATCTACTTGTTTCTTAGATGATTTTGTAGCACTCAATTTTGCATATCCTCCATTTAATATACTATGTGACCTTATTATATATTTGTAGATTGATAAATTCAAGACCTATGTTTTTATATGTCGGGTATTGTTTTATCTTGATAAAGCTAACATAAATAAGAGCCATACTGCCGAGTGGCTTTCGGCAATATGACTCTTTATCTATTAAAAAGCGGTAGGGGAATTCCACACCCCGCAATACATACTATGCTGTTTTTAGCTTTATTGACAGCATCTAAGGCTATTCTTTATCAGATTTTTCTGAATCATTTGTTTTAGAGCTTTGAGAATTTCTTACAGAATTAGCAGACTTCTTTCTTTCACCATAAACAACTAAAATGCAGAGTATCAATGCTAAAAGTGCTACACCCTTATGTATCCAGCCATAAATGCCAGAATACATATCTATCGCAAGAACTTCATTGAGCGTTTGCCATACTCCCCAAAAAAAGAAAAAGCCCCCAACTGCAAAAAACGCTTTATTTTCCTTTCCCATCTTAAAGACGAGTATCATTCCTACTATAAACCACAAAGCTGCATAAACATATCCCATAAACAGATGCTCCTATTCTATAAAATCTGCCAACTTTTGTTATTATAACACATATATGTACTTTTAAATTCTGATAAAGAACTAAAAATCGTATATCTTAGCACAAAATGCAAGCAAAAAGACTGCCGACACAAGGTTGACAGTCTTTTCTTTTTATTAAAATAAAGAGAGAGAATTTATTTAATAATTCTGAACTTACCAATAATAGGAAGCTCCTTTGCCTTACCATTAGCAGCATTGATAATACCAAGAATAAGGAAAGCAAGTGACGGAATTGCAAGAATAAAACCAAACAAACCAGAAAGGAACAAGCCAAAACCATTTGTAGCATAAACGCCTGTGCCAATACCAAAATAAGTAGTAATCTCTGTACGGAATATAGCCTTAATGATTGCTTGAAGAATACCACTAACAATGCCACAAGCCGCAGAAGCAATCAACATAAGAAGAGCCTGATTTGCGTGGAAACGGCCATATCTTGAGTTGCTATTAACTGCAAGTGGAAGCCAGAAAAGAATCCAGAAATAGCTGGCAATAGTAATGCCCTTGCTATTTGCTATATCAGCCGGGTCATACTGAGCTGTATAATCAGGTGTATTTAAAATATCCTTAAAGAAGTTACCTGTTTTAGGTGCCTGATATGGTGGAATCTGTGTGTTTTGACCATATACTGGTGGCTGCTGTTGTTGTGGTGGAACTTGTCCATAAACCTGCTGCTGTGGTGGAACCTGTGTTTGTTGCTGATAATTATTGGGAGCAGGATTGAAGCCAGGAGCATTAAAGCTTTGGTCATTATTGGGCTGAGAATATTGTGGAGCTTGTGGCTGGCCAATAGTTGCACCGCACTTAGGGCAGAACTTCGCACCATCATTCATCTGAGCACCACATTGGTTACAGAACTGCATATATTTTTCCTCCTAAAAAATAAATATTATAACTATAATTATACACTCTCAAAATCTTACTGTCAATCTAAAAGCTGAAAATATAGCGATATTATATACATAAAAGTAGCATCATAGTATAATTGTTTTAGTGTATATTTTATAAATAAAATAATAATTATCTTTCATTAAGCTCTTTATATTCTATTCTTTCGTGGATAGCTTTATATGCAGGACGAATAATTTTGCTTTGGTTGACAAGCTCCTCGATTCTATGAGCACTCCAACCAGCTATTCTTGCTATTGCAAAAATAGGTGTGAAAAGTTGTGGTGGAAGGTCGAGCATACTATAAACAAAGCCACTATAAAAGTCAACATTGGCAGAAACACCCTTATAAATTTTTCTTTCCTCAGAAATAATAAGCGGTGCAAGCCTTTCAACAGAAGAATAAAGCTGAAATTCGTCCATTCTTCCCTTTTCTAAAGCAAGCTTTTCAACAAATTTCTTGAAAACTCTTGCACGAGGGTCTGAAAGTGAATATACAGCGTGCCCCATACCATATATAAGACCTGCTCTATCGAAAGCTTGCTTATGAAGTAAAGCTCTGAGATAATCACAGATAGCCTTTTCATCGCTATAATCCTTGATATTTCGCTTCATATCCTCAAACATACGGACAACCTTAATATTAGCACCACCATGCTTAGGGCCTTTCAGTGAGCCCAATGCCGCCGAAATAGCTGAATAGGTATCTGTGCCTGATGAGGTTACAACATGAGTTGTGAATGATGAGTTATTACCACCACCATGCTCTGCGTGGAGAACAAGTGACATATCAAGAAGCTTAGCCTCAAGATGAGTATACTTTGAGTCTGGTCTTAGCATATGAAGAATATTTTCTGCTGTTGAAAGATTTGGGTCCGGAGCATGAATAATAAGGCTCTGACCATCATGATAATAGCTTGATGCCTGATAGCCATATACCGAAAGCTGTGGAAAAAGTGCAATGAGCTGTAAGCACTGTCTTAAAACATTAGGAATAGATATATCATCAGCATTTTCATCATAAGAATAAAGCATTAAAACACTTCTTGCGAGAGCATTCATCATATCTGGGCTTGGAGCTTTAAGAATAACATCACGCACAAAAGAGGTTGGCAAGCTTCTATATGAACCAAGAAGCTTATTAAAGTCGCTAAGCTCATCTTTATTTGGCAAATAACCAAAGAGCAAAAGATAGACAACTTCCTCAAAGCCGAATCTATCATCGTGAATATAGCCTCTGACTATGTCCTCAACATCTACGCCTCTATAATAAAGCTTACCATCACAAGGAACAGTCTGACCATCTATCACGCAAGATGAACAAACCTCAGATATTTCGGTAAGACCAGCAACAACACCTTTTCCGTTAAGGTCACGCAAGCCACGCTTAACATCGTGTTTTGTATAAAGATTTGGGTCAATCTGGTCACATCTCATACAATATTGACTTAGTGCAAAAATCTGTGGTGTTACTTTGCTGAAATCTTCTGTTTTCATATTTTGTTCTCCTTTATTCTATAAATTTGGTTTAGAAATCATTACTACATATTATGTTTAGTTTATTGTTAGATTAAAATTGCAAAATCATTTTATGTTTTGCAAAAGTATATTTCAATTATTATATCATAATTTTAATAATCATTCAAATACTTTTGTGAAATTTGTAACAAAACAACATAATTGTTTAAAAGACGAATTTCATTCGCCTCTAAGGGTACAAGACAGGTTAAGGGCGTTGCCCTTAAACGGCGAGCCGCCGCCGCCAAGACGCATAATCGTTCGGCAAGCCTCACTCGACATCTGCAAGGGAAGTTTATTATTGCGAATAAAGTAATTACCAATGAGTTACCAAAGGCTCTGCCGTAGGTGACTACCTTTGGAAACTGCGAGCTTTTAGTTGTCTTAGAGAAGTGCGTTAGCTAAGCGGTAGCTCATTGGGAATTTCCCCGACCGCGTCAACTATCTTCCCTTATCCACACCGAGCGAGGCAAAGCCGAGCGATTCCGCGTCTTGTCCTGTGCGGTCACGCACCGCGTCAACTATCTCCCCTAACTTACCACGAGCGAGACTTGTCGAGCGATTCCGCGTCTTGTCCTGTGCGGTCACGCACCGCAAGAAACTTTTAATTTTCTTAAAAAAATCTATCAACAAGAAAGGAAAAGCCTGATAGCTATACTATCAGACTTTTCTCAATAAAATTATGAGGGGTACATTGAGGAGGGTAGAACATATACTCCTGATGGTTGCGGCTCCATCATTTTGAGTACAAGCTATAGTATAACTATAATATATGAACATTATATGAATAGTTCTTAAAAAAATTATAATATAAATTATGTTTTTCTACAAATTATATTATTTTTAAAAATATTTTTTATTATCAAGGCTTTTATTATTGAAATTATGAATTTATAGTAGTAGAATAAACTAAAAATATTATGGGGGTTATTTTAAAATGAAAAAAATAGTATCTCTGTTGCTTTGTGCAATGTTAGCGGCTATGGTGGCAGGTTGTTCTAATTCTGATAAAAAAGCAGAACCATCAAGCTCCACTACTTCTCAAACATCATCAGCTAAAATTGAAACAAATAGTAAAGCCTCAGAATCTTCAGAAGCTGAGGTTTCAAAAGCAAGAGATTATACAAAAGAAAAAGCCGAAGGCGAAATTACTGATGACGGACTTCTTATTGTCAAGCAAGATAACCACTGGAGAGCTATGGAGCAATTCGGTGGCGGCTCTGGTGATAGCTATGTTGAAAGCCTTAATAACCTAAGAGATAAGCTTGATAGCAGCGTTAAGATTTATTCTATGCCTGCTCCTCTTGCCTGCGAATTTTATACACCATCAAACCTTTCTGATAACTATGTAAGTCAGGCGGATTGTTTTTCGAGCATAGCTAAAAGGCTTAATTCAGAAATCACAAGCGTAGATATTTGTTCAGTATTAAAACAGCACGCTGAAGAAAACATTTATTGCCGTACAGACCACCACTGGCAGCCACTTGGAGCATACTATGCTGCTAAAACCTTTGCTAAGGCGGCTGGAGTTTCTTTTGATGATATAAGCAAATATAACAAGGTTACTGATGAGGGCTATGTTGGAACACTTTATGCATTCTACGGCGATGAGCGTATAAAAAATGACCCTGAAAGCTTTACTTATTACGAACCAAAAACAGAATACTCTACATACTATTATGACCAAAGCTTTGATTATCAATATGAAGGCTCACTTTTATATGATGTAGATGTTGCAAACTCATATATTCGCTTTATGGGCGGAGATGACAGCTCCGTAAAGATTAAAACTGGTGTAAACAATGGCAGAAAGCTCCTTGTTGTTAAGGATAGCTACGGAAATGCTGAAATTCCATTCTATACAAATTCATTTGAAGAAATCTATGTTGTAGATATGAGATATTTCAAGTGTAATCTTGTCAACTTCATAAATGATATGGATATAACAGATGTTCTCTTTACTATGGCAGCATATTCAGTTGTCGGTGGTAATGCAGAAAATATTGATACGCTTATAACTCAAGATGCAGATAATCGAGTTGTTGATGGTCAGCTCACTGCAAGTACAGAAGATTCCGAAGAATAAATTATACAAAAAATGACACAGTTTTAAAACTGCGTCATTTTTATTTTACTTATCTTAAATCAATTATGTAAAGTCATAAACCTGATTAATATCATCAACAGCATTATCTCCATCATAATATTTATCTGGAATATAGCCTGTTGATGGAGTTGCTTTAGCATTTTTAATATCATTTATTTCAGATTCGCTAAGCTCTACCTTTGTATTGCCAATCTTTGAGATTGAGAAATCAATCTTAGCACCAAAACTATTAAAAGCAAAACCACTTAAATAACCTGCGTTATCAACTGTAATATCAAATTTTAGATTTATACTATTCAAATAGCTTTCTGCCTCTGGAAGTTCATTTTTAAGCTCATTATACTTGCTCTTATCCTTGAAAAGTGGCTCTATCTCATCAACAATAATTGAAATAGTTTTGTATGTGTTTATATCAAAGCTGTATTTTGTACCATTATCAACAGCACTTTCTTTTATACCAAGAGCCTCTTTTCCATTACCATTCTCAAATGTATTCTTGAGCGAGTTGGAAACTGCGTCTATTTTTGTTGTATCTATGTAATCTTTAAGATCAGCATCTTCAAGCAAGGAGTTCCAATCAAGCTCTTGCTCTGCATTTGTTTTATTAATGCTGTCAAAGAAATTATTAAGTGTTTCTTCATCAATCTCTGTATATGTTGTATTGCCGTTTGCTGTAGTTGCTGATTTGCGTACACCATCTTTGCAGTAGACAACACCCTTAAATGTATCACCTGAGTTTGAACCATTCATAACAAGAACGATTTCTTTCTTGCTTGCATCAAGCTCATAGCTTATATCGCACTTTGTTTTTTCTCCGTTTGCCTCTACACTCGCAGAAATCGTTGCACTGTTAGCCTTTGCAAGCTGTTTTGCACTGTCGGCTATCTTTGTGATAGGACCGCCCGATGGCTTCAACATATTTAATACCATTACGCCCGCAACTGCGACGGCTGCAACACCAACAACAGATACACCCGCAATAATAAAAGGCTTTTTAGAGCGTTTTTTAGGTGCAACAAGATTTTCACTTGCTGTCATACTGGGTGCATAAGGATTGATAGGTTGTGAAAAATCGTTGTCAGCAGAATTTTTCTCAACAGAATTAACTACGCCTTGTGTTGATTGATTATTAATATATGGGTTAGTCTGCTGAGTTGGTTGCTGTGGCTGTGCGTATGGGTTAGCTTGCTGAACTGGTTGCTGTGGTCTTGCGTATGGGTTAGCTTGCTGAGCTGGTTGCTGTGGCTGTGCGTATGGGTTAGCTTGCTGAGTTGGTTGCTGTGGTCTTGCGTATGGGTTAGCTTGCTGAGCTGGTTGCTGTTGTTGTGCAAGCGTAATATTAGTTCCACATTGACTGCAAAAGTTTTTGCCTGCGATTAATGGTGAACCACATTTTGGACAAAATTGTAGCTTGTTATTATTTTCCATAAAATTTCCTCCTTAAAATAGATGCATCTTTCATAATAAATCTAATTTTATCATATCATAAAAGCACCAAAATTTCAATGATTCATACAAAATATTTTATTAAAAACTATCAGCAGATATTTAAATTCTTACTTAAAATTTTTCTTATAATAATATACTCAATACTGATAACAACAAGAAGAAAAACCCAATCTACTATTGATACAACAGAATTTATAATTGGAGCTACATCAGTATTCCAGCTTGTAACTATATCTGAAAAAGATATATCCTCGCTATAAGCATTATATACTCCTGATGGAAAAATCTTTTCTACAATATTCATAATTAAAATAGCAAAAGCATTAACAACTATAAGCAAGCCTATATAGAATGTAGCCGAAAAAATAAGTCTGTGCTTATTAAATAATGAGGCAAGAGAAATTGCACAATATATAGACATAATCTCCTGAAAGGTTGATATTAATATATCTAAGAAAAGATAAAAAATTGCTTTTATTCCGTCTGCTGTTAATGATGATAAAATATTGCCAAAATATGAAAAATTGATAATATTGTCATCAACATTGCGGTTAAATATCATCAAAAAAATACCTAAAACTGTAAAGACGGACATAAGAAAGCCCCATATCAAGGCACAAAGAAACTCACTTATAATTATATAATCCACTTTAACGGGAAGCGTAAAAAGCAAATATCCCTCATCGCTTGAGGTATTTCGATAAAATCTCCATATTATTACAATAGCAGTAGCGACAAACATTGTTATAGCAGAGATTATAAAGACAAAAAGCCCCATACCATTGATAAAACTCCAAAGAGAGCCTTCATCAACCTGAAGGTCTATAGATACTCTTGAAATGATTGTAATTGCTATAAAAGCAATATATATCGGAACTAAAACCTTTGAAGTAGCTTTTAGCTCATACTTAAAAAGCCTTACTAACATCTATATTATTCCCCCTAAGCATATATAGGTTTCTCTGAAAATTTCATCAACAGATTTTCCATGTTCTTCTCTTAAATCTTCAACTGCAGAATTTAGTTCTATTTTACCTTCATTTAAGAAAATAACATCATCGAGAATTTTTTCAACATCAGCTATATGGTGAGTTGTAATGATTACACTACTATCTTCGCTATAATTGGATATGATTGTTCTAAGTATGTAATCTCTTGCGGCTGGGTCAACTCCAGCAATAGGTTCATCAAGAAGATAGAGCCTTGCAGCTCGGCTCATAACAAGAACAAGATTCAGCTTTTCCTTAGTGCCTTTGGACATAGTTTTAATTCTATCATTAACCCCTATATTAAGAAGCTTAAGCATTTCCGTAGCCTTTTTCATACTAAAATCTCTATAAAAATCAGCGAAAAAAGCTAAAATATCGTGAACCTTCATCCAGTTCGCAAAATATGGCCTATCTGGTAAAAACGAAACAATCGCTTTCGTTTCTATGCCAATTTCTTTATTATCAATAAGTATATCTCCGCTTGTTGCTGTAAGCAAACCTGCAAGAAGCTTTATAAGTGTAGTTTTTCCACTTCCGTTAGGTCCTAAAAGACCAACTATCTTTCCTGAATCGACATTCAGGCTTATGTTATCTATTACATTTTTTGTATGATATTTTTTTATCAGGTTTTTAATTTCAAGAATCGGCATTATTCATCCTCCATAGCCTTTTTAAGAAGTTCAACAGCTTCATTAAATGAATATCCAAGATTATTTACATTTTCAAGATAAAGCCTTGCATTACTTCTTGCAATATCCTCTCGAATCTCCTGAATAAGCTTAATATTATCTGTGACAAATCTGCCACTTGTTCCCTTAGCATAGAGCAAGCCTTTTTTCTCAAGCTCAACAAGGGCTTTCTGCATAGTATTCGGATTTACTCCAACCTGAGCGGCAAGTTCACGAACAGACGGGATATTTCCCCCAGGCTTATATACACCAGAAACAACATCAAACTGAATTTTTTCCATAAGCTGTAAATATACTGGTCTGTCAGATTTTATCTCCCAATCCATTCAGGTCACCTCAAAGCAATATCATACCATTTTAATACAATCATAACACATAAGCCTATTTTTATCAAGTATAAATCCCTTTACATAGCACTATCGGCACAACAACATTGTTTATATATTTAAAAATTCATTAGCTAAATAATTTATGGCGAACTGCGTTCGCCTAAAAGAAAAAATAAATGTTGGGCTTCGCCCAAAAGTGTTTCGCTCTCTGCGGAGAGCGACAAGGGCGTTGCCCTTGACCTACGAGCCTTTAAAAAGGCTCGAGCGAAACTTTTAAGGTCTTAGGAAAGTGAGATTGCTAAGACAAAAAACAGCCCAAGGATAATTTCCTTGAGCTGTTTTATTATGCTTATTTAAATCAATTACTTGATTACTCTTACCTTGATAACGCCATCAATAGCTTCAATAGCAGCTACATCAAAATCGCCTGTTACATCAAGTATTGTGTATGCGTATTCTTTTCTTGACTTGCTCTGCATATTCTCAATGTTAGCACCTGCAAGAGCAGTTGTTACTGCACTAATCATATTTGGAACATTCTTGTGAATAACACAAATTCTTGTACCTGTGCCACGAACCATAGAAACCGCTGGAAGTGTTACAGAATTCTTGATATTACCATTCTCGAGGTAGTCCTTAATCTCATCAGCAGCCATCTTTGCACAATTATCCTCTGATTCAGGTGTAGACGCACCGAGGTGAGGCGTTACGATTACATTCTCAACATCGAGAAGCTCTGGTGCTGCAAAGTCTGTTATATACTTTGCAATCTTGCCATCAGCAACTGCTGAAAGAACTGCTTCGTTATCAGCTAAATCTCCACGAGCAAAGTTGAGAATACGAACACCGTCTTTCATCTTTGCAATATTTTCCTTGCCGATTACGCCCTTTGTTTCTGGTGTGAGCGGAACATGAAGTGTGATATAATCGCTATTCTCGAAAATATCATTAAGAGAAACAACATGCTTAACCTTTGGTGAAAGTCCCCATGCTGCATCAACAGAAATGAATGGGTCATAGCCAAGAACATTCATTCCAAGTGAAACTGCTGCATTAGCAACAAGAATACCAATAGCACCAAGACCGATTACACCAAGTGTCTTACCCTTTATTTCAGGACCGACAAACTGGCTCTTGCCTTTTTCTACGAGCTTTGCTGCATCTGCATTATCCTTGAGAGTCTTTGCCCACTCGATACCCTCAACAATCTTTCTTGAGCTGAGGAACAATGCTGAAAGAACAAGCTCCTTAACAGCATTTGCATTAGCACCAGGTGTATTGAAAACTACGATACCCTGCTCTGTGCATTTATCAAGAGGAATATTGTTGACACCTGCACCTGCTCTTGCGATTGCAAGAAGGCTTGAAGGAAGTTCCATATCATGCATAGATGCTGAACGAACGAGAACTGCATCAGGATTTTCAACAGAATCTGCAACATTGTAATTATCGCCAAGACGGGAAAGTCCTGCCTTAGAGATTTTATTAAGTGTAAGAATATTATACATTAAAATCAACCCTCTAATGTTATTTGTAATTAGGCGTTCTTAGCCTCGAACTCTGCCATAAACTTAACAAGAGCTTCTACACCCTCATATGGCATTGCATTATAGATAGAAGCACGCATACCGCCAACTGTTCTATGTCCCTTGATGTTGACAAGACCTTGCTCTGTTGCTTCCTTAACGAACTTAGCATCAAGCTCATCACTGCCTGTAACGAATGGTACATTCATAAGTGAACGGTCTTCAGGAACAACTGTGCCTCTGAACATCTTAGAGTTATCGAGGAAGTTATAAAGCAATGCTGCTTTCTTCTCGTTAAGCTTCTGCATATTCTCAAGACCGCCGATTTCGTTCTTAATCCATTCAAGAACAAGCTTTGCAATGTAGATTGTATAGCAAGGTGGTGTATTGAACATAGAGCCGTTATCTGCATGTGTCTTGTAGTCGAGCATTGTAGGAGTGATGTCACGAGCGTGACCAATAAGGTCCTCACGAATGATTACTACTGTAAGACCAGCAGGAGCCATGTTCTTCTGAGCACCTGCATAAACCATACCAAACTTAGAAATATCAAGTGGTGTGGAAAGAATGCAGGAAGAAATATCAGCAACAAGTGGTACATTTCCTGTTTCAGGAATTTCGTGATAAACTGTACCATAGATTGTATTATTCATACAAATATAGAAATAGTCAGCATCCTTTGTAAATGTTGATGGGTCGAGCTTAGGAATATATGAGAAAGTCTTATCCTTAGAGGAAGCAACTACATTAGCTTCACCATAGCGTGCAGCCTCTTTATAAGCCTTTGTTGCCCATTGACCTGTAAGAACATAATCAGCCTTGCCTGAACCATTCATAAGGTTGAGAGGAATAGCAGCGAACTGTGTTGATGCACCGCCCTGGAGGAAGAGAACCTTATAGTTATCAGGAATGTTCATAACCTCACGAAGAAGGCTCTCTGCACCCTCGATAATTGTACCGTAAATCTTTGAACGGTGGCTCATCTCCATAACGGATTGACCGCTGCCCTCATAGTCCAGCATTTCTGCTGCTGCCTTTTTAAGAACTGATTCGGGAAGCATAGAAGGGCCTGCCGAAAAATTGTATACTCTGCTCATTATATTTAGCCTCCAATAAATTTGCGGTTTTTCCGCATAATATTATGATAAGTAACATCTTTAATTATAGTGCTTATAAATCGCCTTGTCAATATAAAGACTCCTAAAAAATCCGCATAAATTGACAGTGTTTCTTGCATATTATGCAGATTATGTTGCAAAAAGAATTATATTTACATCAATCACACAGATTTTTTAATGTAAATTTGCCGTTCTCATAAATCATATAGCTATGATTACTTCCGTTTTTTGGAATGGAAACTGAGCCTGGATTTACATAATAAAATTCTCCAAAAGCTTCATTTGCAGGAATATGCGTGTGTCCATTCAAAAGAATATCTCCGCTTTTAAGCATTGGTGGATTTTGTGGGTTAAATTTATGTCCATGTGTAGCATAAATAGTTTTATTTCCGTCATAAATTATTGCATACTCCGCCATAATCGGGAAATCCAAAACCATTTGGTCAACCTCTGTATCACAGTTTCCACGAACGCATATTATCTCGTTTTTCAGAGAATTAAGAATCAATATAACGCCTTTTGGATTATATCCGAGTGGTAAATCATTTCGTGGTCCATGATATAGTAAATCGCCAAGAAGTAACAGTTTATCCGCACTCTCTTCACGATATTTTTCAGCCATAATTTTACAGTAATGTTCTGAGCCATGAATATCTGATGCTATAAAAATCTTCATTTTAACACTCCTAACAAAAGCATTTATTACATAATACTCTCTACTTCTATTTTTTGTCAAGTTTAATGCGGCGAGCGGCGAGCCGCCGCTCCCAAGACGCGGAATCGCTCGACAAGTCTCGCTCGCAGTGAACAAGGGAAGTTAATTGACGCAGTCGAAAAAATTACCAAGCGGGCGAACACAGTTCGCCCCTACGATTAGTTGACAGATTTTTCTAAGACAATTAAAAGTTTTGCTCAAGCTTTTTCAAAAGCTTGCAGTTTCCAAAG
>OHBE01002055.1_pt1 | contig 15683 bp, 8 predicted proteins | sample 1577231 | NCBI WGS metagenome assembly OHBE01 (sample SAMEA3541506, study PRJEB24748) | human gut metagenome | biome: human gut; feature: human-associated habitat; material: faeces | place: China | collected 2012 | reverse complement strand
TTTATCCCCAAAATCACCCCTCTGGGGCGGCTGGTGACCCGGTTGAAATTCGTGGTGCCGCCGGTGTTCGTGGTGGCGCTGGTGGGAGCCTTCTTCCTCTCCAACCAGTGCCCCTATGTGTATGGCGACAACGCCGTCATGACCGTTCGCCGCAATGAGCATCAGGCAGCGACGGACCGGGTGGAAAAGGAATTCGGCACCCAGAATATCATGGCACTGGTGGTCCCCAAGGGGGACACCGCCAGTGAAAAGGCTGTTTTGAAGGAGCTGAGCGGACTGGACGAGGTGGATTATGCCATGGGTCTTTCCAATGTGGAGGCCAAGCCCGGCTACTTCCTCACCGACAAGCTGACGCCCCGGCAGTTCTCGGAGATGATGGGTCTTTCCTACGAGGAAGCCTGCATCCTCTACGCCGCCTATACAGCGGATCAGGAGGATAACTACGGCCCCATCGTGGGCGGCATCGACAGCTATACCGTATCCGCCATGGATATGATCCTCTTTATCTATCAGGAGAAGGAAAAGGGCTATGTGACGCTGGATGACGAGGATGAGCGGGAGATCAATGACGCCTATACGCAGATCACCGACGCCCAGACCCAGATGCTGGGCCCCAACTACACCCGCATGGTCATGAACCTGAATCTGCCGGAGGAGGGGACCGACACCTTCGCCTTCCTGAAAACCGTTCACAGCATCGTGGAGAAATACTACGATGCCGACGATGTGTACTTAGTAGGCAACTCCACCAGCGACTATGACCAGTCCGTTTCCTTCGCCAGAGACAATGTGATGATCAGCGTCCTGTCCGTGGTGTTCGTGGTTCTGGTGCTGGTGTTCACCTTTATGTCCGTGGGCCTGCCCATTCTGCTGATCTTGGTCATTCAGGGCAGTATCTGGATCAACTTCACCTTCCCCACGGTGCTGCACACCAACATCTTCTTCATGAGCTATCTGATCGTTACCTCCATCCAGATGGGCGCGAATATCGACTACGCCATCGTCACGACCAGCCGATTCATGGAGTTCAAGGACAAAATGCCCAAAAAGGACGCGATCATCGAAACGATGAACCTGTCCTTCCCGACGATCATCACCTCGGGCCTTATGATGGCCATCGCCGGTATCCTCATCGGCCAGATGACCTCCAACGCCGCGATTGCCGGTATCGGCGACAGCCTTGGACGCGGCACGATCCTCACGATCATCATCGTCATGTTCATTCTGCCGCAGATTCTGCTTCTGGGTGAGAAGGTCATTGATAAGACTGCGTTCGATATGCCCTCCGCCGTCTCCTCGCATCAGTCTGCGGGCCGCGTGCGCATCGACGGCATGGTGCGCGGCGAAATTCACGGCCAGATCAGCGGCATTGTACACGCGGTCGTGGAGGGGGACGTCAATATCAGCCTGCTCTCCGGCACGGCAGAGCCGGAAACCGCGGACGCGCCGCAGGCGCAGACGGAAAAGGAGGATGACGCGCATGAATAACAGAACGCTTCGGGCCCGCGTGGGTGCGGTGCTGCTGGTGCTGGCGCTTTGCCTGACCGTTCTCCCGGCAGCCGCGGCAGCGAATGGCGCGCAGACTGTCTATCTGGACTCCGCCGACGATTTTGCCGCGTTTGCGAAAAACTGCTTGCTCGATACCTGGTCGCAGGGAAAAACCTTCATCCTGCGCGCGGATATTTCGCTTTCCGGCGTGGACTTTACGCCTGCAGCCTCCTTCGGCGGCACGTTTGAAGGACGCGGACATACCATCTCCGATTTCAATCTCACGGAAAATGCCAGTCCCGCCGGGCTGTTCGGCACGATCCTGCCCGGCGGACGCGTGGCAAACCTGAATGTTGCGGGCTCTGTAGCTGCGGGCGGCGATAAGATCGCCTGCGGCGGCATCGCGGGTGAGAACTACGGCAAGATCGTCTGCTGCACATTCACCGGCATGGTGCAGGGCGATACGCAGATCGGCGGCATCGTGGGCCGCAATCAGGTGTCTGGCCAGATCGTCAGCTGCTCGTTCGAGGGCAAGGTGCAGGGCACGACCGCCACGGGCGGCATCGCGGGCCAGAATGCGGGCACCATCCGGCACTGCACGAATACAGGCAGCGTCAATATTGACAACATCGACTCTGCGCTGAGCCTCAGCGACATTCAGATCGACACCACGCTTGATCTTGCCAATCTTGCCACCACGCAGACCTTCCTCACCACGACCGCCACCGGCGGCATTGCGGGCCGGAATACTGGCCTGATCGCAGTCTGCGAAAATACCGGCACGGTCGGCTATGAGCACGTCGGCTACAACGTCGGCGGCATTGCGGGCGTGACGAGCGGGTATCTGCTCAATAATACGAACTCCGGCACGATCTACGGCCGCAAGGACGTCGGCGGCATCGCCGGTCAGGTCGAGCCGTATGTCGCCGTGACCGTCTCCGAGAGCACAAAGCAGCAGCTGCAGAACCAGTTGAAGGAATTGAAAACGCTCACCGATCAGGCAACCGCTGACGCAGGCGGTGCGGCAAGCGACCTCGGCTCCCAGCTGGCCGGGATGGGCGCGTATCTCGACAGCGCCTCGAATGCAGCCAATAATCTCCGCGCGACCGCGACCATCGATGCGGGCGCGCTGGCAAACGGCGGCGTGAGCGGCGGGGCAGACCTCACCGTCGGGGACGCGTCGGCAGGCATTGGCGCAGGCATTGGCATCGGCACAGGCGGGATCGGCATCGGTGCGGGCGGATACATCGACCCGTCCGATCTCTCAATCTCCGGCGGCACGGACGGCTCCGGCGCGCTCAGCGCGTCGCTGCAGATGAACGCGGATGCCTCCATGCCGGAGCTGGCAGGTGCGCTGAGCGGCATGGGCGCACAGATGCGCGCCATCGGCTCACAGGCGGCGAATCTGTCCGAGACGCTGCAAAAAGACGTGCAGGCCGTCAGCGACAAGCTGGACGAGATCAGCACGACCGTCTTTGACGCCATGGACAGTCTGGAAAACCGCGACTTTGTGACCGACGGCTCGCAGACAGATCCCGACAGCATCACCATGGGCGCTCTGCGCGGCTGCGAAAATACCGGCGCGGTGCAGGCCGACCGCAACGTCGGCGGCATCGCGGGCGCGATGGGCATGGAGGCTGGCGCTGACCCGGAAAGCGACGTCAGCCAGAGCCTGTCCACGACCGAGCGCAAGCAGTATGAGCTGCGCGCCGTTTTGCAGCGCTGCGTCTCCACGGGCGCAGTCACAGCCAAGAAGGACTGCGCGGCGGCGATCTGCGGCCGGATGGATCTCGGCCTGATCGACGGCTGCGAGGCCTACGGCAGCGTGGAGAGCCAGAGCGGCGATTATGCCGGCGGCGTCGCGGGCATTTGCAGCGCGGCGATTGAAAACTGCTGGGCCAAGTGTGCGCTTTCCGGCGGACGTTATGTCGGCGGCATCACCGGCACGGGTGTGACGGATAGCGTGACCGGCAGCGGCAGCACCGTCTCCGGCTGCGTGTCGCTCGTGTCCATCACCGGGTATTCCCAGTATGCGGGCGCGATCAGCGGCAGCAGCGCAGGTGCGTTCGCGGATAATCTCTTCGTCTCCGATACGCTGGCCGGGCTTGACGGCGCAAGCGCTGCCGGACAGGCGGAGCCGGTCGCGTATGAAGCGCTGCTGGAAAACGAAGCGCTTCCCGATGCGTTCCGCACCTTCACTGTGCAGTTCGTCGCGGGCGAGGAGGTGCTCAAGACCGTAGAAGTAAATTACGGCGAGTCCCTGCCGGACAGCGTGTACCCGGACATCCCCGCCGTCGACGGACAGTACGGCGAGTGGGACGTGCAGACGCTTGAAAATATTCAGTTTGACACCACCGTGACCGCGCAGTACCACGCCAGCATCGACGCGCTCCCGAGCGATGTGCAGCGTGCCGACGGCAGGCCCGTCTTCCTGGCCGAGGGCGCGTATACGAGCGCCGACCGCCTGCAGGCGCAGCCGCAGGCCATCACGCCCGCCGCTTTCGGCGAGATCTCTGCCAGCATCCCGGAGGCCATCCGGAAATACTGCGAGAATATCGCAGACGGCCATGCGCCCGCCGCGCACGTGGCGCGCTCCGTCGTCGAGCAGTGGCAGCTCCGCCTGCCGGACGACGGCGCGGACACGCACACCATCCGCTTCCGCGCGCCCGATGGGCAGTCCGGCAAGCTGGATATCTATCTGGAAAACGAAAACGGCGTCTGGCAGAAGGTGCCCACGACCGAGATCGGCAGCTATCTGTCCTTCGAGGCCTCCGGCCAGACCGTGCAGCTTGCGGCGCTGTCCACGTTCCCCGTCTGGTGGGTGTGGATCGTGCTGGCCGGGCTTGCGGCTCTGCTGGTGCTGCTGATCATTCATCTGATCCATAAGACCGGCAAAAAGCGCCGCCGCCAGATGCAGGCGCTGCGCAAGGCCATGCAGGACGAGCAGAACGCCAACGACGCCGTCATCGGCGCCATCGACCCGGACGCGCAGGAAGCGCCCGTCTCACCGGAGCAGCTGCAGAAAAAGAAGAAAAAGCGCCGCGTCTGGTGGATCATCGCGCTTGTGGCCGTGATTTTGATCGCCGCCGGGATCCTCATCTACCGGGCCAGTCTCAAGAGCAGCGTGGACGCGCTTCTGCTGCTGAAAAACCTCTCCGGCAGGAAGGAGCTGGACATGACCGCGTCCGTGCAGATGGAGCTTGGCGACGAGACGCTGCGAACGGACGTGCGCCTGTTCCGCACGCAGGCCGGTGGGGACACCATCCTCTGCATCGAGGATAACGGCGTGCAGCTGTATTATTATGACGGCGCAATCTATCTGGAAAACGGCAGTGCGTACCGTACGAACGGTCTGTTCCCGGACTATTCCACGCTCGGCGAGCATCTGCTGGAACTCTACAACGCGACCGATGTGACCTACGCCCGTGAAAGCGGTGAAGAGGTCTATTCCGTGACCGCCTACGGCAGCGACGCAGAGCAGGCGCTTTCGCTGCTGACGCCGACGATTGCGGATTCGCTCAGCGCCGTCGAGAGCATCGACCTGTGTATGCACGTTGAAGACGGGGAGATCCGCTCCATCGAAGCCTCCGGCAGCTGTGAAGCGGAAGACGACAGCGGCCAGACACAGCCGATGACCGTCTGGGCCGAGCTTACCGTCCAGCAGGACGCGCAGACGGCGCACACCGTCCCCACGGCGGTCGCGGATGCGATCGCGAACGGCGGCTATCAGGGCAAGCTGGAGCTGACGGAGGATCTGCTGCGCGTGCTGTCTGCCGCCTCCGAGCTTGGCAGGCGCGACCCGCTTGCCGCCCGCGTCCAGCTCAGCGCCAACTGCGGCCCCGTGATCTTCGATACGTCGCTGGATTATACCCGGACTGTAAAGGACGGCAAGACCGTCAGCTGCATCCGCACGGGCGTGCTGGAGCTGTATTTCTCCGGCGAAACGGTCCTTTCGAAGGACGGTTCTCCCGCCGTGAGTGAGCAGGCGCTGGTCAAGTGCGCGGATCTGATCGATCTGGCCTACCGCGCCTGTCTGGAGGACAGCGCCGCAAGCGAGCAGACGGAGACCGGCTGGCACTATACGCTCAGCCTCAGCGCCGAGCAGACAAAGCAGGCCGCCTGCGCCATCGCGCCGGAGGCGGAGAAGCTGGACGTGCAGTACCTGCCCGGCACGCTGGAGCTGGACGTGCAGGACGGCGCGATCACAGCCCTGCGCGTCACGACCGGCGGCAGCGTACAGGTCGGTGTCGTCGACACGCAGGTGTCGATCTCGGCCCAGTTCGACTTCCAGACCGGCCTGACCACAGACGACTGCCCCGTCCCGGCCGCAGTGCTGGAAAAGCTGTAACAGCCGTACAAAGATCGTACAAACCAAAGCCTTCCCCGTCGGGGCAGGCGGCCCGAGGGGCCGGATGAGGGCTGGGGAGCAGCTGCGATTTTGAGAAACTGCAAAAGAAAGTGCAAGTGCTGCTCACCCCTCATCAGTCTGCTCCGCTTCGCTCCGCAGCCAGCTTCCCCGGAGGGGAAGCCGTTGGGCGCTCCCGCGCCAGTGCACCGCAGAGCAGGCAAAACGCCCCGGTTTTCCGTTTGGAAAACCGGGGCGCAGTCATTTTATCCCGTTACGATCTCTCCCACGCCGTTCAGAATGTAGGTCGGGCGGTAGGGATAGCCGTTTACGTCGGTGCGGCTCGTGCAGCCGGAGAGGACGAGGACGGTAGCAAGGCCGGATTCCATGCCCGCAATGACGTCGGTGTCCATCCGGTCGCCGACCATGGCGGCCTCTTCGGAGTGGACACCCAGCAGATGCAGGCCCGTGCGCATCATGAGCGGGTTCGGCTTGCCCATAAAATAGGCCTTCCGGCCCGTCGCCAGCTCGATCGGCGCGACGAGCGACCGGCAGGCGGGCGCAATGCCGAATTCCGTTGGCCCCGTGAGGTCGGAATTTGTCGCGATCAGCCGTGCGCCGTTCAGAACCAGCCGGACGGCCTTGGTGATGACCTCGTAATTATAGCTTGCCGTCTCGCCGACGATCACATAATCCGGGTCCACGTCGTTCATCGTGACGCCCACGTCGTACAGCGCGTTCAGAAGCCCCGGCGCGCCGATCACGAACGCGGTGCAGCCCGGCGCCTGCTTTTTGAGAAACGCGGCGGTCGCAAGCGCGCTGGTGTAGAAATGCTCCTCGCCGATATCCAGGCCCATGCGCTGCAGCTTCTGCTGCAGCTCCTTGGGTGAGCGCTCGGACGAGTTCGTCAGGAACAGAAACTGCTTGTCGTTTTCGTTCAGCCAGCTTACAAACTCCCGCACGCCCGGCAGCAGCTGGCTGCCGAGATAGATCACGCCGTCCATGTCGCAGATAAAGCCCTTCCGGGCGCGTAATTCTTCCAGATTCATCTCTTTGACTCCTCTCCTCCCGCTCCTGCGGCGGGGTATCTCTTTTCATTCGCTTACAGGCTCAGTATATGGGATAAGATCTGGAAAAGCAAGACAATTTGCACAGATTTAACGAAGATTTGTTGTGGATTTTACCGAAGCAGGTCAACGCAGGAAGCCCTCGAGAATTTTCTCCTCTGCCTCCTCCGGCGTCAGGCCGAGCGTTTCCAGCTTCAGCAGCTGCTCGCCTGCGATCTTGCCGATGGCGGCTTCATGCATAAGCGTCGCGTCGACGTGGTTGCAGGAAATTTCGGGGATGGAGCGCACCTTTGCCGCGCCCATGATGATCGAGTCGCACGACACATGGCCGAAGCAGGGGGCGTTGCCCTGTACGCGCGGGTAAAAGACCTGCGTGGACTGCTCCTTCGCGACAGACCGGGAGACAACGCGTGTGCGCGCGCCCGCACCGTTCAGGATCACGTCCATTTCGCTGACAGCGTGCTGATCGCCCGCCGTCAGGAGCTTTTCGTTGATCTGCACCTCGGAATTCGCGCCGTTGGCCTCGCACTTTGTATAGCGCTTCGTATCGTCCACGCCGCCGATCTGGCTGGTGTCCATGACGATGGACGCGCCCTCTTCGAGATATACGATGGTCTGCGGGTTCAGAATGCGCTTGCCCGTACCCTCGCCCTCGCCGTAGTGCTTTTCGATATAGTGAACCTTCGCGTTTTTGCCGATGTAGAAGGTATGGATGCCGTCATGCTCGGAGTCGCAGTCGCCGCAGTTGTGGATGCCGCACCCGGCCACGATGGTCACGTCTGCACCCTCGCCGACAAAGAAGTCGTTATAGACCATGTCGTGGAACCCGGCTCTGCTCAGTACGACAGGGATATGCACGTTTTCGCTCTTGGTAAAGGGCGCGATTTTGATGTCGATGCCGTCCTTGTCGGTCTTGGAGACGATCTGGATATGCTCGGAGTTCTGGCGGAACGCCTTCTGTCCGTCGAGACGGATGTTCACCGCGCCGTCCGGGATGCCCGTCATATCCGAGACGGTCTTGAGAATGCTTTTCTGAATGTCGTTCAGCATATTCCGTTCACCTCCAGCAGATTGCAGCCCGCAACGGTCTGCGACAGCAGCTTCGGATAAAGCTCGTCCGCCGTGCCGCGTCCGGCGATCTCGCCGTTCGCGATCAGGATGATCTCGTCGGCCAGACGGATGATGCGCTCCTGATGGGAAATGATGAGGATCGTGCGGCCGCCCTTTTCGTGCAGCTCGCGGAATGTTTCCGTCAGCCGGGCGAACGACCACAGATCGATGCCTGCCTCCGGCTCGTCAAAGATCATAAGCCGGGAATTTTTGGCCAGCAGGGTCGCAATCTCGATGCGCTTGACCTCGCCGCCGGACAGGCTTGTGTCCACGTCGCGGTTCAGATAGTCGCGCGCGCACAGACCCACCTGCGTCAGATAGGAACAGGCCTCGTCATGGGAAAGCGCCTTGCCCGCCGCGATGGTGAGAAGGTCGGAGACCTTCATGCCCTTGAACCGGGGCGGCTGCTGAAAGGAATACGAAATGCCGCGCTTTGCGCGGGCGGTGATGGAAAGGCCGGTGATGTCCTCGCCGTCCAGAAAAATCTGGCCGCCGGTGGGGGTCGCAAGGCCCATGATGAGCTTGGCCAGCGTCGTCTTGCCGCCGCCGTTCGGGCCGGTAATGACAAGGAATTTTCCGTCTTCTACGTCCAGAGAGACGTTTTTGACAATGTCCGCGCGTCCCTGCGCGTCAGCCGCTGTCAGGCTGAGATTCTTGAGTGTCAGCATAGTTGCTCCTCTTTGTTTTTCTGATAATCTGTGGGTATTCTATCATAGTTTGTTCATTTGTGCAATGAATAGCCCGTTTTTCCAGAAAACTTTCTCTGTTTTTCCGTGAAAATTCCGCGCGGCTTTCTGTACAAACAGCATAATCTCTGCTATAATAGCCACAAAGGGCGCACTGTGTGCGCTCACGTGCCATTGGCACGAGACTTTTGCTTTGCAAAAGTCTTTGTGTTGCTGTTACAGCGACAATAAAAATCGGCGATGCCGATTTTTTGCACGGCTGCGCCGTGCATACAGCGCTCAGCGCTGTAATTGTGCTATAATACAGGCAGAATGTCTATCGGTGAAGGAGCGTGGGTCTGTTGTCTGATTTGTCTGCCGTCGTCTTTGTGCCTGACGATACCGCGAAAACAGGTTTTTCCCGCCCGATGATGCTGCAGGCGATCATGGGGACGCCGCTGCTGTCGTGGCTGACGCGTTCTCTGGCCGCGGGCGGGGTCGGGCGTTTCTTTTTGGTCTGCCACGAGCGGTTCCTGTCCGAAGCGAAGCACTGCTTCCCGGACGGCTGCGAGCTGAGCTGCGCGAAGCTCGAGGAAACTGCCGACCAGCTCCACGTCTTTTTGTCCACGGCCGACGAGCAGGAGGAGGACGTCATCGTCGTCACTGGCCCCGCCGTCATTGACCCGTTTGCCGTCGACGAGGAAGCGTTTTCCGGCGCACCGGTTGAAAGCGGCGTAAGCTCCGTGAGCCGTCAGGCGCTGATGGACGCGCTGGACGATACGTTCATCTTCACCGACTTCATGAAGGAGCACGGTATTCCCTATACCGACCGCGACGGCGTTTACGCCGTTTCGTCCATGCAGCAGCTGGCCGAGTGGAAGCCCGTGCTCAGCCGGGGCGTTCTGTACGATCTGGCCGCCGCAGGCGTGTCGATCTGGGACTATGACAACACCTATGTCGAGCCGACCGTCTTCGTCGGGGCTGGGGCAGAGCTGCTGCCCGGGACCGTGCTGCGCGGTACGACGTCCATCGCCGACGGCTGCATGATCGGCCCGAACAGCTATCTGGAAAACGTGAAGGTCGGAGAGAATACGCGTGTCAACGCCTCGCAGGTCTACGATTCCGAGATCGGCGCGGACACGACCGTCGGCCCCTTTGCCTACGTCCGTCCGGGTTCGCGTATCGGCTCGCACGTGCGCTGCGGCGATTTCGTGGAGGTCAAGAACTCCACCATCGGCGACGGCACGAAGATCTCCCACCTGACCTACATCGGCGACAGCGACGTAGGCAAAAACATCAACTTCGGCTGCGGCACGGTCACAGTTAACTATGACCGCGTGAAAAAATCCCGCACCGTCATTGACGACGACGCGTTTATCGGCTGCAACGCCAATCTCATCGCGCCCGTGCACATCGGGCAGGGCGCATATATCGCCGCCGGGTCCACCGTGACCGACGACGTGCCGCCCGCAGCGCTCGCCATCGCCCGCGCCCGCCAGCAGAACAAGCGCGACTGGGCCAACCGGCACAAGCTGAAGGAGAAAAAATAAGCCTCGTATCCCCGGCGGCGGGTGCCGCCATGATATAGAACACACAGAACAGGAACAGACCGAACAACACAAGAGAGAGGGTAATTTCATATGATTTCTCATGGTAAGAACGTCAAGGTATTCTGTGCCAATGCCAACCGTCCGTTTGCCGAGGGCGTGTGCCGCAAGCTGTGGCTGCCGCTGGGCGACTGCACAGTGACAACCTTCGCCGACGGCGAGGTTTCCCTGACGATCAATGAATCTGTCCGCGGCAGCGACGTATTTCTGGTGCAGTCGACCTGCAAGCCGGTCAACAACAACCTGATGGAGCTGCTCATCATGATCGACGCCTGCCGCCGTGCCTCGGCCGGCCGCATCACCGCCGTCATCCCGTACTTCGGCTACGCCCGTCAGGATCGCAAGGCCAAGGGCCGCGACCCCATCTCCGCAAAGCTGGTCGCCAACATGATCGAGGCCGCAGGCGCCGACCGCGTGCTGACCATGGATCTGCACGCGTCCCAGATCCAGGGCTTCTTTGACATCCCCGTTGACAACCTGCTCTCCAATCCCGTCTTCGTGAAATATTACATGTCCAAGTTCGAGCATCCGGAGGAGATGGTCGTCGTCTCTCCGGACGTCGGCTCCGTCGCCCGCAGCCGCACGTTTGCCAACAAGATGGGCATGAACCTCGCCATCGTCGACAAGCGCCGCGAAAAGGCCAACCAGTGTGAGGTCATGAACGTCATCGGCGACGTCAAGGACAAGAAGTGCATCCTCTTTGACGATATGGTCGACACTGCCGGTTCTCTGTGCAACGCGGCCAAGGCCATCGTGGAGATCGGCGGCGCAACTGAGGTCTACGCCTGCGCGACCCACGGCGTGCTCTCCGGCCCGGCCAACGAGCGCATTGCCAACAGCTGCATCAAGGAGCTGACCTTCCTGAATACCATCCCGCCGCTTGAGGGTGCGTGCAGCAAGATCAAGTATCTGGACGTTTCCCCGATCTTTGCCGACGCCATCCAGAGAATCTACGAAGAAAACTCCATGTCCGTTCTGTTCTGATTTTATGCTGTTTCAAAAGCCAACCTATGACTGGCTGATTGCGGGACTCGGCAATCCAGGTCCTGAGTATGAGAAGACCCGTCACAATACCGGCTTCATGTCCCTTGACCTGCTGGCTGCGCGCCTGCAGGTCAAGGTTTCCAAGGAGCGCTTCAAGGCCCTCACCGCGCAGGCGGACTTCGACGGCCAGCGGCTGCTTCTCATGAAGCCACTGACCTTTATGAACGCCTCCGGCATCGCGATCGAGGCTGCCGCGCACTTTTATAAGATCCCGCCGGAGCGGGTGCTCGTCCTCTTTGACGACATTTCGCTCCCCGTCGGCAAGCTCCGCATCCGCAAAAACGGCTCTGCCGGCGGCCACAACGGCCTGAAATCCATCATTTCCTGCCTCGGCTCCGACCAGTTCCCGCGCGTCAAGATCGGCGTCGGCGCGAAGCCGCACCCCGATTACGATCTGGCCGACTGGGTGCTGTCTACCGTCTCCAAGACCGAATGGCCCGACTATCAGGAGGCTATGTCCCACGCCGGCGACGCGGCCCTCTGCATCGTCAAAAACGGCTGCGAAAAGGCCGCGGCGGAGTATAACGGGAAGATGTTCTGAGTGCACCCTAAGGCATCGGCCCCTACAGGGTGCTGTGCAAATTCCCTCCCCATCTCACTTTCAATACCCACACCCCCTACGCATAGGAGACTCTCTCCTATGCGCGTTGCCTGTTGGGCAAAAAACTGTTTTTAGGAGAATCCCATGAACGTTCTGCTTTCGCTTCTGCAAAAGAGCACCGATTATAACCAGCTGCTGAAGGCCGTGGAGGCGAAGCAGGCCGTCGCTGTGTCGGGACTGAGTCAGGCCCCGCGCAGCCATGTGCTTGCCGCCGCGCACGAGCAGTCCGGCAGACCCCTCGTTGCCGTGTGCCAGGACGATATGGCCGCGAAGCGGCTGGCTTCCGAGCTGGGGGCATTCTTAGGCGAAGAGCCGCCCGTGCTGCCGTCGCGTGAGCTGACGCTGGCCGGGGCCATCGGCGTGTCCCGGCAGTGGGAGCAGCAGCGGCTGCGGCTTTTGTACGCGCTGGCGCAGGGACGCGTCCCGGTGCTGGTGGCAAGTCTGGACGCGCTGCTGCTGCGCACGCTCCCGCGGCAGACGCTCTTTTCCGCGTCCGTGACGCTCCGGGTCGGTGCGGAATACAGTATGCCGGAGCTGATCGAACGCCTGACCCGCGCGGGCTATTCCCGCGCAAGTCTGGTCGAGGGTGTGGGACAGTTCGCGCTGCGCGGCGGCATTCTGGACGTGTATTCGCCTGCGCAGGAAAAGCCGCTGCGCGCGGAGTTTTTCGGCGACGAGCTGGACACCATGGGCTATTTTGACCCCATCACGCAGCGGCGCACGGAAAACGTTGACGAGGCCGTCCTCCTGCCCGTGGCCGAGACGGAGCCGCACCTGCACCCGCAGGGGATATCCGGCCTGTGCGAGGACCTGCGCGCCATCATCGCGCGCCAGCAGCGGCGCAAAACGCCCAATCAGGCGTTGATCGAAACGCTGCAGAAGGACTGCGAGGCGCTCGAAAACGAGACGCTTTTCGCCAGCGCCGACCGGTATATGGCGCTGATCTACCCGGAATTCACGACCGCCGCCTCGTATCTGCCGCAGGAGGCCATCGTCGCCTTCTGCGACCACGGCAATCTCCAGCGCGGGGAAAAGGATCGTGCGGAGGAGTTCGGCCTCCTGCTCGATTCGTTTTTGACCTCCGGCACGCTCTTTGGAGAGCTGTGCGATTATTACGCCACGATGGACGATCTGGCCGCGTCACTGCGCGGCCGGGCTGTTATCTACTGCGACAGCTTCCTTGCCGCGCGGTACCCGGAGTCCCTGCCGCCTAAGCAGCTGCTTTCCTTTACGGCCCGGCAGCTGCCGGGCTATGGCGGAAGTCTGGAAACAGCGGCGGCTGACCTGAAAAATTACGCGTCGAACCAGTATGGCTCCATCGTCCTGTGCGGCGGACAGCGGCGCGGGGAAATTTTAAAGGAGCTGCTTGCCAAAAGCGGCCTGAACGCGCTTTTGTCCTTCCCGCTGACGAAGCTCCCGCAGCCGGGGCAGATCCTTATTGCGGGCGGCTCGCTCCCGGCGGGGCTTGAATACCCGACGCTCAAATTTGCCATCTTAACAGAGGGACAGATCGCCGTCCGGCAGGAGCGTAAGCGCGTCCGTGCGCCGAAGAAAGCCACGAACCGCAAAAAACTCGATTCGTTCACCGATCTGACTCCCGGCGATCTCGTCGTACACGAGCACCACGGCATCGGCCGCTACGTCGGCATGGAGCAGCTGAAGGTCGGCGGCGTGACGAAGGATTATGTGAAGATCGCCTATCAGGGCACGGACTGCCTGTACGTGCCCGCAACGCAGCTCGATCTGGTCAGCAAGTATATCGGCGCCGGTGAGGATACGCCCGTCCGGCTCAACAAGCTCGGCGGCGACCAGTGGCAAAAGACAAAGGCGAAGGCCAAGGCTGCGGCCAAGGATCTGGCTGCGGGCCTCATCAAGCTCTATGCCGAGCGCAAGCGCCTGCCGGGCTTCGCCTTCGCGGCGGATTCGCCGTGGCAGCAGGAGTTTGAGGAGAGCTTTGAATACGCCGAAACGGACGATCAGCTGCGCTGCATCGACGAGATCAAGCGCGACATGGAATCCCCTGCGCCGATGGACCGTCTGCTCTGCGGCGACGTCGGCTTCGGCAAAACGGAGGTCGCGCTGCGTGCGGCCATGAAGTGTATGCTGGACGGCAAGCAGGTCGCGATCTTAGTCCCGACGACCGTTCTGGCCCAGCAGCACTATCTCACGGCCATGCGCCGCTTTGCGACCTTCCCGGTCACCATCGATGTGCTTTCCCGCTTCCGTACGCCTGCGCAGATCAAAAAAACGCTCTTCGATCTGCAGTCCGGCAAGATCGATCTGATCGTCGGCACGCACAAGCTGCTGCAGAAGGACATTCATTTTCACGATCTCGGCCTGCTCATCGTCGACGAGGAGCAGCGCTTCGGCGTGACGCATAAGGAGCGATTGAAGGAACTTTCGCGCGGCGTCGACGTCTTAACCCTATCCGCAACGCCCATCCCGCGCACGCTCAATATGGCGCTGTCGGGTCTGCGCGATATGTCTACCATCGAGCAGCCGCCGCAGGACCGCTATCCAGTGCAGACCTTCGTGCTCGAGCATCAGGACGGCATTCTCGACGAGGCCATGCGCCGCGAGCTGGCGCGCGGCGGGCAGGTCTATTATCTCCACAACCGCGTGGAATCCATCGACCAGTGCGCCGCGAAGATCAAGCAGCGCATTCCGGAGGCCGAGGTCGCCGTCGCCCACGGCAAGATGAACGAGGAGCAGCTCGGCGACGTCATGCAGTCGATGTCAAACGGCGAAATTCAAATTCTCGTCTGCACGACCATCATTGAAACCGGCATTGATATCCCGAACGTCAACACGCTCATCATCGAGGACGCCGACCGGCTGGGCCTTGCGCAGCTGCACCAGATCCGCGGCCGCGTGGGCCGTTCAAGCCGCCATGCGTATGCGTACCTCACGTTCCGCAAGGGAAAAGTCCTGTCCGAGATCGCGGAAAAGCGGCTCGACACCATCCGCGAATACGCGGAGTTCGGCTCCGGCTTCAAGATCGCCATGCGCGACCTTGAAATTCGCGGTGCGGGCGATCTGCTGGGCGCGGAACAGTCCGGCCATATGATGACCGTCGGCTACGATATGTACCTGAAGCTGCTTGAGGACGCCGTGCTCGAAGAGCGCGGCGAGGCGGCGCAGAAGGAGCCAGAATGCACCGCCGACCTCACCGTCACGGCAAATATCAACAAGGACTACGTCGCCTCCGGCGAGCAGCGCATGGATCTCTACCGCCGCATGGCGGCCATCCGCACGCAGGAGGACGCAGATGAGCTGCTCGACGAGATCGTCGACCGCTTTGGCGACCCTCCGAAGGGCGTCATGAACCTCATCGCCATCGCGCTTCTGCGCGCAAGAGCCGCAGCGGCGGGCATCACGGAGATCACGCAGAAAGACGGTGCGGTTCTCCTGTCGCTTTCCACGATGGACTTTGCCGCCATCTCCGCCTGCTGCGCCGAGGCGCAGTTCAAGGGCCGCATTTTCTTCTCGGCAGGCAAGGTGCCGATGCTGTCCGTCAAGCTCAAAAAGGCCGAAGACCCGTTAAAGCTCGCGACGCAGCTCGTCGGCGTCTACGCCGCACTGCGCGCACAGACAGCGGGGACGTAAAAGACTTCTCTGTACTGATTTGCAGTCAACAATGCACTTTTCAAAGTAAGAACCCATATTAGAAATTTGCGGCTGCCATCCAGCATTTCCTTTTGCTTCTCCAAAAGAAAACGCTGGCAAAAGAAAACGAGCCCGGAGGGATTTCGATTT
>OHBE01002045.1_pt1 | contig 15734 bp, 12 predicted proteins | sample 1577231 | NCBI WGS metagenome assembly OHBE01 (sample SAMEA3541506, study PRJEB24748) | human gut metagenome | biome: human gut; feature: human-associated habitat; material: faeces | place: China | collected 2012 | reverse complement strand
GTCCATGGGCGAGGCCAAGCAGATACTGGCCTCCGCCAAGACCGTGGACGGCCTGCACATCATCATCGGCACGCGGCAGGGCGTGGACGCCGCCGCACTGCGGGTCATGGGCGACTTCCTGCGGGATAAAGACCCCGCTGTGGTGGGCGTGCTGGCCAGCATCCAGGGCGAGAAGGTCACGTTCCTGGCCGTCTGCGGCAAGGACGCCGTGGCCCGGGGTATCAAGGCCGGCGACCTGGTGAAGTCCGTGTCCGCTGTGTGCGGCGGCAAGGGCGGCGGCAAGCCCGACAGCGCCATGGGCGGAGGCACCGATCTGCTGAAGGTGGACGACGCGCTGGCCACGGTGGACGATTTTGTGTCCTCCAAGCTGGGCTGAGAAAACAAAAACACCGCCGTCCCGCTCCACCGGGGCGGGACGGCGTGAAAAAACCATCGAAAGGAGACAGACCATGAAGAACGATTGCCTGTTCTGCGCCATTATCGACGGCGAGATCCCCAGCAACAAGGTCTACGAGGACGAGCAGTGCTACGCCTTCTACGACATCGACCCCCAGGCGCCCACCCATTTCCTGGTCGTGCCCAAGGAGCACATCTGCTGCGCCAACGCCATTACGGCGGATAACAGCGCCGTGGTGGCCCACTGCTTTGAGGTCATCGTCAGGATCTGCAAAGATTTGGGCGTGGATAGCTACCGTATCGTCAACAACTGCGGCGACCAGGCGGGTCAGACCGTCAAGCACCTGCACTTCCATGTGCTGGCAGGCCGCGATATGACCTGGCCTCCGGGCTAAAAGAGAAAAAAACATCCGCCTGCGGGCGGATGTTTTTTGCAGCTTGTCAAAAAAAGTCCCGCAAGGGACTTTTTTGACTGCGCTTTCCGCCAAGCATTTTGAACTCGTTCAAAATGCAATTTTCAAAAACCTTGATATATCAAGGTTTTTGGCGGCGGTTTATCTGATTTGAGGTGAGCCTTGCCCACACAAGCTCTCCCGTTGCTCACTCATCGAAACTTGCAGCATAGTTTTTTGACAGACTGTTTGCCTATTTCTCGGACTTTTTCAGGCTGGTCAGTGCGTTTTTTACCGTTTCCAACCCCTCGCCGGCAGCCTTCTTCAGCTCGTCCTTTACGTCCACAGCCAGGCGGCGGAAGATCTCGGAGATGATCTTTCTCTTCTCCTCATCCGCGCCGGCGTACTGCTTCAGCAGCGCCGCGCCGCCGGCCAGACCGCCGCTGCGCAGGTCGTCCAGCGTCCGGGCCTTGCCGGACAGGGACAGCACGTCGAACAGCGCGTCGGTGAACTGCTCCCGCTCCTGGGGTGTCATCGAGCCGATCCACTCCCGCAGCACGTCGTCGCTGAGCTTGCCCATCTGTGACCGCTGGCCCAGGTGGACGAACATCCGGCCCAGCACGCTCCAGGACAGGGGCTCATGCTGCATGATGGAGCGGTTGGCACTGTCAATGACGGCATAATCCTCACCGTGCTCCAGCAGCACGCCCACGATGGAGGACTCCGGGATATAGGTGTGGAGCTTGTGGGCGATGCGGCGGTACTCCGCTGTCTCCACCATATCCCGGGCGAAGCCGGGACCGTCGTTGTTGTAGGCGTCCAGCAGGCGGTTCTCCTGCAGGTCCGCAGGGATGTGCAGCGCCGCCCAGGCTGCCAGGTTGCCGCCCTTGCTGTGGCCGCCGATGCGCAGCGGGCGTTCCGGGCAGGTGGCCGCCATCTCCACGGCGTAGGCCGTGGCCCGCTCCTGGGCGGGAACGGCGGAGAGGAAGCTCATGTTGAAGTCCTCCTTCCAGCCGGCCAGGGAGGTATCCGTGCCCATGTAGGCCACGAACAGCGTGCCGTCCGGCAGGAGGAAGGAGAGAGCGTCAAACTGCTTGGCCTTCTCCGGGTCGTACTCGTGGGTGAAGCCGTACAGCCGCACGTCCTGAAAGCGGGCCGTCCGGGCTGCCAGCTGCACCAGCGGCAGGTAGCTCAGCTCGCTGAGCCCCAGCTGATCGTCCTGCGCCGTCAGCAGCGGGCAGATGTCCGCCAGCGTGGGCGCGGCGGCCGGGTCTTTGGTATGCACCGCGTCGATGCGGCGGAAGTTGATGTAGGAGATGATGCACAGCACCAGGTTGTCCACCTCGTTGAACGCATCCCGCTGGAACGTCAGGTCGCCCCGCCAGCGGAGGTAGTCGAACACTGTGCCGCTGACAGGCGCTGCCAGCTTTTCCGTTGCGTTTTTATCCATAGTGCCCTCCTGAGTTGATCTGTATCAAGTATACTACATTTTTCCTTGTTTCACAACGGGGAAACGCAGCAAAAATGTTTACACTTGCGCCGTTGACGATGCTTGACTTATACGGTATAATAAACTGATTTAGTATGGGGAGGCTATGGTCTTATGTGGATCGCAAAGGATTGGCGCGACTATGAGCTGCTGGACTGCGGCGGCGGAGAGAAGCTGGAGCGCTGGGACAAACAGATACTGGTGCGCCCTGATCCTCAGGCGATCTGGGAAACGGACAAGAGCGAACGGGCCTGGCGCGGCGCAACGGGCCGCTATTCCCGCAGCGCCACCGGCGGCGGCCACTGGGACAAGGGCAAGCTGCCGGAGAGCTGGCAGATACACTATAAGGACCTGACGTTCCAGGTGAAGCCCATGAATTTCAAGCACACGGGACTGTTTCCGGAGCAGGCGGTGAACTGGGATTTTGCCATGGACAAGATACGGAACGCGGGGCGGCCCATCCGGGTGCTGAACCTGTTCGCCTATACCGGCGGCGCGACGGTGGCCTGTGCCAAGGCGGGCGCCAGCGTCTGCCATGTGGACGCGGCCAAGGGCATGGTGGCCTGGGCCAAGGAGAACGCACGGCTCAGCGGTCTGGCGGAGGCACCGGTACGCTGGATCGTGGACGACTGCGCCAAGTTCGTGGAGCGGGAGATACGCCGGGGCAAAACGTATGACGCCATCATCATGGACCCGCCCAGCTATGGCCGCGGGCCGTCCGGCGAGGTGTGGAAGCTGGAGGAGAGTTTGTTCCCCTTTGTGCAGCTGTGCGCTCGGGTGCTGTCGGACAAGCCGCTGTTCGTGATCCTGAACAGCTATACCACCGGCCTCGCTCCATCGGTGCTGGGATATATCCTGCAAATGCTGGTAGGGCGCAGGTTCGGCGGCCACGTGACGTGGGACGAGCTGGGGCTGCCCTGCACCGCCAGCGGTATGGCGCTGCCCTGCGGCGCGACGGGCCGCTGGTGCAGCGAATAAACAAAACGAGAGGTACAACGCCTTATGGCAGTGATGATAGAGACAAAAGACCTGACCTACACCTATCCCGCGCCGGAGGGGGAGGAGAACCCGCCTGCGCTCCGGGGCGTGTCGGTGCAGATCGAGAAGGGCAGCTTCACGGTGGTGCTGGGCCACAACGGCAGCGGTAAATCCACCTTTGCCAAGCACCTGAACGCGGTGCTGCTGCCCTGCGGCGGCGCGGTGTATGTGGAGGGCATGGACACCCGGGACGAGAGTCTGCTGCTGGAGATCCGGCGGCGCACCGGCATGGTGTTCCAAAACCCGGACAACCAGATCGTCGCCAACGTGGTGGAGGAGGACGTGGCCTTCGGCCCGGAGAATTTAGGCGTGCCTACGGCGGAGATACGCCGCCGGGTGGATGACGCGCTGGCCGCCGTGGGTATGGAGCAGTTCGCCCGCCACGCGCCCCATCTGCTGTCCGGAGGACAGAAGCAGCGCATCGCCATCGCCGGGGTCATCGCCATGCAGCCGGAGTGCATCGTGCTGGACGAGGCCACGGCCATGCTGGACCCGGCGGGCCGGCAGGAGGTCATTGACACCGTGCTGCGGCTAAACCGGGAGAGGGGCATCACCGTGGTGCTCATCACCCACCACATGGCCGAGGCTGTGCAGGCCCACCGCGTCATCGTCATGAACGACGGCCTGGTGGCTATGGACGGCACGCCGGAGCAGGTGTTCGTCCAGGTGGACAAGCTCCACGAGCTGGGCCTGGCTGCACCGGACACGGTGGAGCTGCTCTACGGCCTGCGCCGGGGCGGCATGGACGTGCCGCTGACGGGCCTGACGGTGGAGGACTGCGCCGATACCATTTGCCGCGTCTTTTCCGCGGCGGAAGGGAAGTAACATTGGAACCGATACTGCAAATAGAGAACCTGATCCACACCTATTCCGCGGGCACGCCCTTCCAGCGCAGCGCGGTGGAGAATATGAGCCTGCACGTGGGCACAGGGGAGTTTTTAGGCATCATCGGACATACCGGCAGCGGTAAGTCCACGCTGATACAGCATCTCAACGGGCTGCTGAAGCCCACCTCCGGCCGCATCCTGCTGGAAGGCAAGGACATCTGGGCCGATCCCAAGAGCATCCGCTCCGTCCGCTTTCGGGTGGGGCTGGTGTTCCAGTACCCGGAGTACCAGCTCTTCGAGGAGACGGTCTACAAGGACATCGCCTTCGGCCCGAAGAATATGGGCCTGTCCGCCGAGGACATCGACCGCCGCGTCCGTGACGCCGCCGCCTTTGTGGGGCTGAAGGAGGACCTGCTGGACAAGTCACCCTTTGAGCTATCCGGCGGGCAGAAGCGCCGGGTGGCTATCGCCGGCGTCATCGCCATGGAACCCCAGGTGCTGGTACTGGATGAGCCTACGGCGGGGCTTGACCCCCGCGGCCGGGAGGCCATTCTGGCACAGATCCAGACCTACCACCGGGCCAAGGGCGCGGCAGTGGTGCTGGTGAGCCACAGCATGGAGGAGATCGCCCGGAACGTGGACCGCATCGTGGTCCTGTCCGGCGGCAAGGTCTATATGGAGGGCACACCCGCCCAGGTGTTCGCCCGCTCCGCTGAGCTGGAGCAGGTGGGATTGGATGTGCCCCAGGTCACCAAGGTAGCCGCCGCCCTGCACCGGCGGGGACTGCCCATCGACCCGGCGGTCTATACCGTGGAAGCGCTGGAGCGGCAGCTCCTGGCACTGAAGGGGGGCGAGGGCGTATGCTGAAGGACATCACCCTGGGCCAGTTTTTTCCGGCGGACACGGTGGTACACCGTCTTGACCCCCGGACAAAGCTGCTGGCCGTCATCCTGTATATCGTGGCGCTGTTCAACGCCAGGGGCGTGGTGACTTACGCCATCATGGCCGCCGTGCTGGCCGCCTGCGTGCTGCTGTCCCGCGTGCCGTTCAAGTCCCTGACCCGGGGCTTGAAGCCCGTCTATATCATCGTGGCCTTCACGGCCATCATGAATATGTTCTTCACCGCCGGCACGCCGGTGGCGGACGTGTGGCTGCTGCGCCGCATCACCTTTGAGGGCACCGATGGCACCCGCACCCTGACCAGCGCGGACGTGTGCTACTGCGTGGCCGAAAATTCCGGCACGGAGGACAGCACCCTGCCCCAGCCCGGCACGCCCGCCTGGCAGGCCCTGCTCGACCGGTTGAAAGCAGCTGTGGAAAGCGGTGTATTCCGGGGCGAAAAGGGGGAACCCGGACCGCAGGGAGAGCCCGGTGCCGCAGGACCCACCGGCCCCAAAGGAGAGCCCGGCCCGCAAGGCCCGCAGGGAGAACCTGGCCCCCAAGGCCCAAAGGGTGACCCCAGCGATCCCGGCCAGTGGGAGCTGCTGGAAAAGGTGTCCCTGAACGCCGCCGCTGCCAGCTTTGAGCGCACCTTTCCCACCGAACTGCAGGCGCTGAAGGTGCTGTTTCAGGCAGGCAGCAGCCAATCCAAGGGCACGCTGCACTGGGTTTGCAGCACCAGCGATGGTACCCAGCTGCTCAGTGCTTCTGCCCCCTGTGCTGCCAGCAGCTCGATGTCCAGCCCGCCCACCCGCACCTTTGCCAGCTTTCAGGCACTTCCCTGCTTTGGGCAGTATCTCTGTTTTGCCGCATCCGGCACCACGGGTGCACCGCCTGCGGTCGTTCTGCCTGCCGGAAGCGGCGGCCAGAATGTGGATGCCAGCCAGAAGCTCGGCAGGCTGACCCTGACCGTGGACACCAATGTCCGGCTTGCCGCCGGTGCCACGATCGAGCTGTGGGGCGTTCCGGCCTGAGCAGACGCACCGAAACCGTTTCCGACAGAACTTTCGGTAAAATTTCTTTCACTTTCCATGAAATTTTTGTGTTTTGCCTTGATGCATCTTCCATATTTTGTTATACTGGTTAAAAAGCGGAAAGTGGGGAGTCGGCCATGGATGTCCCTGTTCGGTTTATCGATTCGATCATCAACAATCCCCTGCTGATGCAGTTTCTTGTGCATCGGTGGTTTTTTCTGTTGGAATATGACCCCCGTCTGGATCAGCTGCGGGTCTACGATACCCGGAGCCGCACGCTGGAAACGCTGGATGCCTACCTTGGCTCTGAGAAGCCGGAGCACGCCACGATCTTCGCGGAGGACCGCTGGAAGATGCGTGCCCTGCTCACCGGTGAGCTGTACGGCCCGCTGGAGATGCGCTTTGTCTCGCCGGAGGGGGTGTATTATTCCCGGGAGGTGGATGCCCGCCCGGTCGAGGACCCCGCCCGCGGCACGCTCTATGTGGGCTACGCAAAGGACATCACCGACCAGAAGAATCAGACCCAGGAGCTGCTGGAGCAGGCCCGCCACGATTCCCTGACCCAGCTGTATAACAACCGCACCGGAAAGGAGCTCATTGACCGCTATCTGCAGGCCAAAGATCCCTATGCCTCCTGTGGAATGCTGGTCATCGACCTTGATTTTTTCAAGAACGTCAACGACCGCTACGGGCATCTGTTCGGCGACAAGGTCCTGCAGGAGTTTGCCCGGCTGCTGCGCACCCTGTTCCGCTCCAGCGACATTCTGGTGCGGTTCGGCGGTGATGAGTTCGTGGTGTTTTTGAAGGATATTCCCAACACCACCCTGCTTCAGAAGACCCGCCAGCTGTCGGAATCCGTGCAGCAGGTGAAGTTCTGGGAAAACGATTACCGGATGACCTGCAGCATTGGTGCCTGCTTCCTGCCTGAAAACACAGCGGGCTATTCCTTTGACCAGCTGTTCGAAAACGCGGACTGGGCCCTGTATCAGGCCAAGCAGAACGGCCGCAACCAGTATGTGTTCTGCGATAATCTGCGGCGCTACGCCCAGGCGGTTCCTGCCGCCCCGGAAACAGCCGATATCGATGCACGCTACCTGCACAACGACCTGATCTCCACCGCCTTTGAACTGTTTGAGAAGAACAACAGCTTTGAGACTGCTATCCCCCTCTTCCTGAAGATCGTCGGCATCCGGCTGCAGCTGGACCGCATTACCATTGTGGACACCTGCATCCGGGAACGCAGCGTCTCCCGGCAGTTCCAGTGGACCTCTCCCCACGCAGAGCCGGTGCCTCTGAACGGTAACTCCTTTACCAAGGAGGACTTCCTGACCCTGTTCCACAGCTACGATGAATACGGTACCACCGTGCTGCAGGCCGACAATATGGGAATGTACTCGCCGCAGGGGCGCGCGCTGCTGATGCAGGGCGGGGCCCAGACAGTGGTCTACGCTGCCATGTACGGCGAGGGCGAGTATCAGGGTGCCATTGCCTATGTGGTGTGCGGCAGCAAGCGGTACTGGACACCCCAGAACCGCCGGGAACTGGGCGAGATCACCAAGATCATCAACGCCTACCTGAGCAAACATCTGGCCGTGAACGATGTAAGCCGCGGCATGACCTCTGCTCCTGAGTTTGACCGGCTGACCGGCCTGCTGGCCTTTTCCCGTTTCAAGGAAGAGGTCTCCCACAAGATCATCGGCGGCTACGCCGAGGGCTTCCAGATCTTCTACTGCGACTTTGTGAACTTCAAATACTTCAACGAAAAATACAGCTATGCCACCGGCGATCAGCTGCTGAAGGAATTCAGCGATTTCCTCATCGAGGCGGCCCGCCACTGGGGCGAATGCTTCCTGTGCCGGGTGGTGGGCGACCAGTTCGTACTCTACCTCTCCTGCCGCGACGAGAAAGGCCCGCTCCACTATGCAGACACGCTCTGCCGCCAGTTTGAGCAGTATCAGGCCCAGCATTACCCGGAGGTACGCCTGCGGATGCGGATGGGTGTGTACGCCATTGAGCCCGGCTGCCTGAGCGCATCTGCCGCCATCGACAATGCAAACTTTGCCCGCAAGCAGGTGCACAGCAACACCCGTGTGTCTGCCATCCAGTTTGACAAAAAGCTGGAGGTCAAGCAGACCCTGACCGGCGAGCTGCTGAGCGGCCTGCCGCAGGCGCTTGAGAACGGCGAATTCAAGCTGTACCTCCAGCCCAAGTTCTCGCCCAAGGATCTCTCGGTCATCGGAGCTGAGGCGCTGACCCGCTGGATCAAGCCGGACGGCACCGTGGTCTACCCCGACCAGTTCATTCCCATTCTGGAATCCACGGGCCGCATCGTGGATCTGGATCTGTACATCTTCGAGCAGGTAGCCCAGTTCCTGCAGCACAATGCACAGGCCGGGCACCGGCTGCTGCCCATTGCGGTGAATGCCTCGGCGGTACTGGCCCGGGAGGATGCCCCCACCCAGGAGTACAGCGAGATTCTGGAAAAGCACAACATCAGCGCCCGGATGCTGGAGATCGAACTGACCGAGACTGCGATGGTCTCGGAATACGACCGGGTAAAGCGCCTGCTTTCCTCCTTCCAGAGCGATGGAATGCAGACCTCGCTGGACGATTTCGGCGCAGGCAGTTCCCTGCTGAACAACATAGTGGATATCCCCGTGAACACCATCAAGCTGGACAAACTCTTTCTGACCCGGTGCAGCTCCAACGCGCGGGGCACCGATTTTCTGCGGGAGGTCGTGCATCTGGTCAAACGGCTGGGCTACAACGTCATCTGCGAGGGCATCGAGACCGAGGAGCAGGTGCAGCTCCTCCGCTCACTGGACTGCGACGGCGCGCAGGGCTTCTGGTTCTCCAAGGCCATCCCGGCTGAGGAGTTCGAGCGGCGGTATCTCTGCAGCTGAGACAAAAAACACTCCCCTTCGGGTGGAGCCGTGCGGCACACGGTCCTGCCCGAAGGGGAGTGTTGCTGTTTAGAAAGAATTATACCGTGGTCTCGACCCGGGGAGCCCCACCGGCGATCTCTTCTGCCGTCAGGGGGGCGGCCTGCGCCGGGGCGTTCAGGCGCTCCTTGGCGACTGCCAGCATCAGCTTGATGCGGTTTTCCTGGTTGACGCGGGTGGCGCTGGGGTCATAGTCCACGGGGGTGATGTTGGCCTGCGGGTAGCGGGCGCGGATCTGGTTGATCATGCCCTTGCCTACAATGTGGTTCGGCAGGCAGCCAAAGGGCTGAGCACAAACGATGTTTTCGTATCCGCCCTCCACCAGCTCGATCATTTCGGCGGTCAGCAGCCAGCCTTCGCCCATCTTGGCTCCCAGGGAGATAATGCCCTTGGGTTTTTCCATCAGTTCACGAAAAGAGCCGGGCGCATAGAAGCCGCTTTTGCGCATGGCATCGTTCATAGCGCAGCCGATGGAATCCATCCAGTCCAGCAGCTTATCCGTCGCCATTGCCTTGACCTTGCTGCCGCCGTACAGCTCCACGTCCAGCGTCATGTTGGCAACACAGTATTCCACAAAGCCCATCAGGCCGGGCAGGTTTACTTCGCAGTCCTGGCTTTCCAGGAATTTTTCCAGATCGTTGTTGCCCAAGGGCGAATACTTGACGTAAATTTCGCCCACAACGCCAACCTTGACTTTCGGCACGCGGGTAACAGGCACCGAAGCGTAAGAAGCGCAGATGACGGCGAACTGGCGTTTCATATCATGCACATTGTAGTTGATGCTCTTGTGCATCCAGCTTTGGATGGTGGCGATCCACTTTTCGGTCAGGGCATCAGCGGAGCCGGGCTTGTTCTCATAGGGCTTGGTCTGGCTGCGCAGGGCCACCAACAGGTCGCCGTAATAGATGCAGGCAATGACCTTGCGGATCAGCGGCAGGGTCAGCGGCAGACCGCTGCCTTTTTCCAGGCCGGAAAAGTTCAGCGATGCCACCGGGATATTACCGTACCCGGCCTTGACCAGCGCTTTGCGCAGCAGCTTGATGTAGTTGGATGCACGGCAGCCGCCGCCCGTCTGGGTAATGAGCAGCGCGGTATGGTCCAGATCATACTTGCCGGAGTTCAGCGCGTCAATAAACTGACCGATGACCAGCAGCGCCGGGTAGCAGGTATCGTTGTGAACATATTTCAGGCCAAGCTGGGCGACCTCGCTGCCGCAGTTGCCCAGAACTTCCACATTATAGCCCTCGCACTCCAGCGCAGCCTGCAGCAGCCGGAACTGGGTAACGGCCATATTGGGGATCAAAATCTTGTGGGTCTTGACCATATCCTTGGTAAAATTGGGGGTCATGTATTCCATAAAGTGCCTCGCTTGTTTAGGTAGGGGTTAGGAAGTAGGAGTTAGGGCAATACCGCATAATTCTAAGTGCCGATACGGCGAGCGAGGTGCGGCAGATGCTAAGCCAAAAGCGCAGATAATACTGGATGCTGCAAAGGTGAGCGCCGCCAGTGGCGGAAACAGCGAACCGAAGCAGGGGCAGCGGTCGCAGAGTGCGAGGGGCTTTTGCCCCCGAAGCACGATGCGGGTACCGCAACCCGACATTATCGAGCATTTTGGCAACGCAGATGCCGTGCCGCAGCTGACGGAGCGGTGCTTAAGCCGCAAGGCGGGAATTGTGCGGTGTTGCCTTAGGAGTTTATTGGGTTCAATGCTGAATAAACTCCCGGTTCCTCTTTCTGCTCAATCCGTTCCGGAACTTTGCTTTATATGCTATAATAGGATCAATCGCAAAGTGACAGGCGCACATTGTGCGCCCTACGGAATTTCTAATTGCTAGTTCCTAATTGCATCAACTCCTCACTCCTACCTCCTAACTACTCTCCCCTGCCAACTATGTAGCTCAAACATTGGAGGATTCCACCATGAAGCATACTGCACAGGATATCCTGAACTATGTCGAAGATAACGACGTAAAATTTGTACGTCTGGCGTTCTGCGATATTTTCGGCAATCAAAAAAACATCTCTGTCTTTGCCGGGGACCTTCCCTATGCCTTCGAGCAGGGTGTCTGCTTTGACGGCAGCTCCATTGCCGGGTTTATGAACACTGAGGAGAGCGACCTTGTGCTTTGGCCAGACCCGGACACAATGACCATTCTGCCCTGGCGCCCCACCGAAGGCCGTGTAATGCGCATGTACTGCGATATCACCCTGCCCAATGGCCGCCCCTTTGCCGGCAACAGCCGCGGGTACCTGCAATCGGTGGTCAAGCGCGCCAAGGCCATGGGCCTGCGCTGCGATGTGGGCTGCGAATGTGAGTTCTATCTGTTCCAGACCGACGAGCACGGCAACCCCACCCGCATCCCGATGGACCACGGCGGCTACTTTGACATTGCCCCTTTGGACAAGGCCGAGAACATCCGCCGCGAGATCTGCTTTGCCATGGAGGATATGGGCCTGCGCCCCCAGCACAGCCACCACGAAAGCGGCTTTGGCCAGAACGAAGTGGACTTTATGTATTCCACCGCGCTCAAATCGGCCGATAACCTGAACACCTTCAAAAGCACCGTCAAAGCTATTGCGGACCGCAACGGCCTGTTTGCCAGCTTTATGCCCAAGCCCATGCAGGATCAGGCCGGCAGCGGCATGCATGTGAATGTTTCCATCCACCGGGACGGCAAAAACCTGTTCCAGGGCGACATTGCCCCCGACAGCGAGGCCGGACATTTTATTGCCGGTATCCTTGCCCACGCGCGGGAGCTGACCTGCTTCTGCAACCCGATTCCCAACTCTTACACACGGTTTGGCAGCTGCGAAGCCCCCAAGTATGTGAGCTGGAGCCGCCAGAACCGCAGCCAGCTGGTGCGCCTGCCTTCCGCCACCGGTGAATTCTGCCGCCTGGAGCTGCGCAGCCCCGATCCCTCCTGCAACCCATATCTGGTCATTGGCCTGATTCTGGCCGCCGGGCTCGACGGCATTGAAAAAAAGATGCCGCTGCCCGCTCCGGTCAACCGCAATCTGTTCCACAAGAGCGCCGCCGAAGGGCTGGAAAGCCTGCCCGAAAGTCTGCGCGAAGCCATCACCATTGCCGCACAGAGTGACTTTATCGCCAAAGAGCTGCCTGTGCCGCTGATGAACAAATACTTTGAATACCAGACCCAGTTGTGCCATGGTTACGAAAGTGCCCCCGACCCCCAGGCATGGGAGCGTGAAAACTGCTTTTTGAAGATTTGATGTTTCCCAAAGCAGGGCAGGTTTTGTAATTTAACAGATGGGCGGTGATGTGTTTGTGCCTTCAGCTTTGATTGCCTCTGCGGGGAACAACGCAAATGAATACCTGGCAAAGCATGTAGCGGAGCTGGGTTACCTGCGCCCCACCATTGTGGCCAGCGGCGGCGAAGCCCGCCGCCGCATGGGGGATATTGATTTCGAGGTCGTGATCATCAACACCCCCCTGCCGGACGAGTTTGGCCACGAACTTTCGACCTATGCGGTAGAAAAATCAAACGCCGGTGTCATTCTGCTTGCCAAGGCGGGCACCGCAGACCAGATTTCCGATAAATTGCAGCAGCACGGTGTGTTGGTGTTGGCAAAGCCCTTTACCGGGGTGCAGTTCCGCCAGGCCGTTCAGATGGCCGCCGCCTGCTGCCGCCGCCTGGATTATCTGCGGCAGGAAAACGACAAACTGCGGGATAAGATTGCCCAGATCCGGCTGGTGGACCGTGCCAAATGCTATCTGATCGAGCACAAGGGCATGAGCGAAGCGGAAGCCCACCGCATGATTGAAAAGACCGCCATGGATACCCGCCGCGACCGTGCAGAGGTTGCCGCAGAGATCTTGGAAGAAGAGTAAAACCGCTGCGGAATTTCGCAGATTTTGCGGCAAAAATGCGGCAGGCGCAAAACCTGCCGCATTTTTTCAGCCTATTTTCAGCTAATTGTGGTATACTGTATCTATAAATTGAAGAAAGCCGAAGGAGATTTGCCGGTGAATATCCTGATTGTAGCGGACGAACCCCGGCCAGACCGTGCAGGGGGATGCCGCCTCCCTGCATCGGTTGGCGGTGATCCTGCTGGATAATGCCATCAAGTACGCGGGCACCGGCGGCGCCGTGACCCTGCGGCTGGCCGCAGCGGGCAGTCAGGCGGTTTTGACGGTGCACAACACCGGCACGCCCATCCCACACCGGCAGCGGAACCGGGCTGGGGCTGGCGATTGCACAAAGCATCTGCCAGGCACACCACGCCGCTATCCGGGCGGAATCCGGGCAGGATGGCACGACATTCCGGGTAGAAATCAGGAAAGAGCAAGGTGAACACCATGGAAATTGAACGCAAATGGATGGTGCAGGGCTGGCCCCAGGGGCTTCCCCTGCTGGAAACTTACCGCATGGACCAAGGGTACATCAGCGTGCGCCCCACAGTGCGCATCCGGCGCGAAGCATTGCAGGGCGGCCGCACCGCGCTGGTGCTCTGCTTTAAGGGCGCACCGGACAAAACCGGCCTGATGCGGGAAGAGATTGAAACCGAGATCACGCCGGAGCTGTTTGAAAAGCTGGAACGCCTGATCGGCAAACCGCTGATTGCTAAGGAGCGCCGCACCTATGCCCTGAAGAACGGCCTGAAGCTGGAAGTGAACGATGTGGACGCCGGGCTGCCCAGCCATTTTATGTATGCCGAAGTAGAATACCCCGATGAACCCACCGCACGCGCCTGGACCCCCGCCGACGATGCCCTGACCCATTATCTCTCCAATGAATGCACCGGCCAGCCGGGAGCAAGCATGGGAGAGTACTGGACCGAGACGAGAAAATAAGTTAGGAGGGAGGAGTTATTGCGGCGGTTTTAGGTTTTGCAATTAACATTATAAAATATCTGTAGGGAACGGTCTTGACCGTTCCGGAACCTCAAAATCATCTCCTCACATGGGATGTTTGCCAAGGCAACGGAACGGTCAAGACCGTTCCCTACATTTTAATTTATATATTTTGGCCGACCTTTAACGGTATCTGCGACCCCAAAAACTCCTCACTCCTACCTCCTAACTCTCAATTCCACTTTTCCTCCCCCGTTCTCCCCGTTGCTTACGGTTAGGGTGCCGTTATGGGTTTGGGCGGTGCGGCGGGCGGCAGCAAGGCCAAGGCCCCAGTGCTGGCCGCGGGCAGCATCGGTGGTGAAGAGTTCCCGGCCCGCTTTCTGCAGGGCTTCCGGGCTGAACCCCGGCCCGGTATCCGTTACAGTGAAAATAATTTCCTGTCCCTCTTCCACAGCATCCAGGGTGATGGTTCCGCCAGCGGGGGTAAAGCGAACGGCGTTTTCTAAAATATTATCCAGTGCCCGGCCCAGTGCCTGCCTTTGTGCGGGGATGGTTCGGGCGTTTTCCATTGCGTTGTTTAGTACAAATTGTATATTTTTATTATTGCACAACAATTTGGCATCATTAGCGCACCGTGTCAGAATTTCCTGCACCTGCACCCGCTGCATCGGCTCCTGCGGGCTGGTTTCGGCGGTGTTGACGGTGCGCAGGGTTTGCAGGTAGCGGTCCGCTTTTTCTGCGGCGCGCTGCATGGCGGCAATCTGGGCTTTCTGGGCTTCGGTCAGGTTCTCATCCTCCGCCAGCAGGTCGGCGTTGCCGGTTATGATCGCCAGCGGGGTTTTCAGGTCATGGGCCAGGGCGGCGGTCTGCTCGGCGCGCTGCTGTTCCAGCTTCCACTGGCTTTGCAGGCTGGCTGTCAGTTGGCTGCCCATTGTCTGCATAGCTCGCAACGTTTCGGCGAACTCCCTCACCTTAGCGCCGGAAACCTCGATTTCTTCCGGGCGCTGGGCGGCGATTGCTGCGGAAGCTTTGGTCAGCTTGCGGGTCTCCCCCGTCAGCACCTTCACCGTGCAGTGGGTACACAGCGCCAGCCATATCACCTCCAGCAAAATCAGCAGCAGAATATACATGGTCTGGAAATCCGGCAGGACTTCCCGCAGCGCCGGGTCCGCATAGGGCACCGAATAATCATACTGCAAAATGCAGCGTGCGCCATCCGCCATATCCACCACGTATTGGTATGATGCCATCACCCACTGCCTGCCGCCCGCTAATATGTTCCTCGCTTTTTTCAGCTGGCTGGCTGTCATGTTGGTTTGCAGCACATGCGCTGTCCCGGCCTGTAAGATGGCATAGCGGCACAGCGGGTCAATGGCGTTGGGGTCAAAGGTTTCAACGGTGGCGGTTGCGGCGTAATCCCGTGCTTCGCTGCACACCTGCGCCCCGGTAACGGGAGGCAGCAAAAACCCATTGCGTATAAGCGACATAAACAGCCCCCACCACACCAGCAGGATCACAATGCTTCCACCGCCGCACACCACAAGGTAGCGCACCAGCACATTGCGCAGCGGGGTCAGGTTTCGCTTTTCCATTGGTAGCCCACTCCCCATATTGTTTTCAGTACGGTTTCCGGCGCGGCAACGCCCGCTGTGCGCAGTTTGGCGCGGATATTTTTAATGTGCTGGGTCACTGCCGTATCGTCCGCTGTGCCATCATAGCCAAAAACAGCTTCATATATCTGTTCTTTGCTGAACGTCTGCCCCGCGTGCAGGGCCAGATACTCGCTGATTGCGTATTCCGACCGGGTGAATGGCAGCGGTTGCTCCCCCACCATCGCGGTTTTGGCCGCCAGGTCGAACCCGATTCCGCCGCGCACCATGCGGCTGGCGGGGGCGCGGTTCTGCCGCCGCAGGTGGGCGGCCAC
>OHBE01002035.1_pt1 | contig 15813 bp, 14 predicted proteins | sample 1577231 | NCBI WGS metagenome assembly OHBE01 (sample SAMEA3541506, study PRJEB24748) | human gut metagenome | biome: human gut; feature: human-associated habitat; material: faeces | place: China | collected 2012 | reverse complement strand
ATTGCTGTACTCAATGGTTCAAAGATACTAAATTGAAAGTAAATCACAACGAAGAGAATACAGAAGAGATACAGAATACAGCTGTACTCAATGGTTCAAAGATACTAAATTGAAAGTAAATCACAACACTTTTTATAATAGCGTTTATATCATCTTTGCTGTACTCAATGGTTCAAAGATACTAAATTGAAAGTAAATCACAACAAATTTGTAGGAACTACAAGATTCATTCTGCTGTACTCAATGGTTCAAAGATACTAAATTGAAAGTAAATCACAACGGCTATGTCTAAAGGGAAGATGCTGTACCGCTGTACTCAATGGTTCAAAGATACTAAATTGAAAGTAAATCACAACACAGGACTTTACTGATAATGATGGTATACTGCTGTACTCAATGGTTCAAAGATACTAAATTGAAAGTAAATCACAACCGCGAGCAGAAAGGAGGCCGTCCATGAACAGCTGTACTCAATGGTTCAAAGATACTAAATTGAAAGTAAATCACAACGGGTTCCTGAATATGAACGTGAGGGGTTCCGCTGTACTCAATGGTTCAAAGATACTAAATTGAAAGTAAATCACAACTTTATCTTCTTTCTTCATGTCTTCATTCTTGCTGTACTCAATGGTTCAAAGATACTAAATTGAAAGTAAATCACAACTACAAAACAAAATGAGCAAAACGAAAAAGAGCTGTACTCAATGGTTCAAAGATACTAAATTGAAAGTAAATCACAACTCTGTAGGCAAAAGCAGAAACAAGCTCTGCGCTGTACTCAATGGTTCAAAGATACTAAATTGAAAGTAAATCACAACAGTTTTGATTTCTTTTCCATATCAATTTATGCTGTACTCAATGGTTCAAAGATACTAAATTGAAAGTAAATCACAACTGCTCCCGTTGACTTCATCTCCGAAGCCAAGCTGTACTCAATGGTTCAAAGATACTAAATTGAAAGTAAATCACAACATTAGTTGCGAGCTGTTTTATTCATTACTGGCTGTACTCAATGGTTCAAAGATACTAAATTGAAAGTAAATCACAACTGTCGGGGCTTGCGGAGCTACACTGTTAGTGCTGTACTCAATGGTTCAAAGATACTAAATTGAAAGTAAATCACAACACTTCTGCTTACCCTTTTTGTCCGTAATCCGCTGTACTCAATGGTTCAAAGATACTAAATTGAAAGTAAATCACAACTTCTCGTTTAAAAGTCTCCGTACATCTCTTGCTGTACTCAATGGTTCAAAGATACTAAATTGAAAGTAAATCACAACTATGACATGTAATAACTTTGGAGAACTAAAGCTGTACTCAATGGTTCAAAGATACTAAATTGAAAGTAAATCACAACTAAGTAGGCCAGATGTAATCACCTGCCAATGCTGTACTCAATGGTTCAAAGATACTAAATTGAAAGTAAATCACAACTATTGAATTAACTTCCAAAATTCACTATCGGCTGTACTCAATGGTTCAAAGATACTAAATTGAAAGTAAATCACAACAGCTAATAGAGAAAGAATTCAACAGACACAGCTGTACTCAATGGTTCAAAGATACTAAATTGAAAGTAAATCACAACCGGTTTCCTTGCGCTCGAACGAATTGTAGAGCTGTACTCAATGGTTCAAAGATACTAAATTGAAAGTAAATCACAACGGCTCTATCTCAATACGACTTATCTCAGTGCTGTACCCAATGGTTCAAAGATACTAAATTGAAAGTAAATCACAACAGGAAGATCCTCACAAGGAAAATAGCGCTGCTGTACTCAATGGTTCAAAGATACTAAATCGGCCGGGATAATTACAAAAAAGGAGTAAACAAGTTGGCAAACCAGCCTACAAACTTTTTCCATGGAGAGCGTTTCTTCCAGAATTCGGGCGTCATTTCTGTGCATTGTCCGATGTCCGCCCGGAAAATATTGTTTAATTCGCCTGTGACTTGTTTGTCGAAAATGAACGCGTTCGTTTCGTAATCATAGCGCAGGCTGCGGCTGTTGAGATTGGCCGTGCCGACTGTGCAGAAAAGGTCGTCCACCATCATGATTTTGGAGTGGTGGAATCCGCCATTGTACATATAAACGGTTGCTCCCCTTTTCATCAATTTATGGAGTTTGTAGAGCGCAGCTTCGGGGGTGAAAGGGATGTCCGCCGCGGTAGAAACCATAATGGAAACGTTTACTCCCCGATCGATGGTTCTTTTTATTGCTTTGTTGATGGAGGAGGTCGGAACAAAATAGGGGTTTACGATGTGTACGTTCTTTTGTGCGGCATAGATGCTTACGGCGTAGGCGTGACTCAACATACGGTTGCTCTTCTTGGGAGTACGGTCGACGATGGCAACCACTATGCTGTCGTTCTCTTTGTGGAGAGGGAAATAAGCCGGTCCGCCGATGTTTTGTTTGGTTTGTTTGTTCCAGATTGCCAGGAAAATCTTTTGCAGTTCATCTACGGCATCTCCTTCAATGCGGATGTGCATGTCTCGCCATGTCCCGATTTTCGGGAGTCCTTTAATGTAGTAGTCGGCTATATTCATCCCTCCTGTATAGGCAACCTTTCCGTCGATAACGGCTATTTTACGATGATCGCGGTGCGCTGCATGGTTGATGTAGGGAAATGTAAACGGATCGAATTTCAATATTTCAATTCCTTGCTGACGTATTTTCTTGAGATGCTTTTTCTTGAGCGGACGATTGTTGGACCAATTGCCGAAAGCATCGAACATCGCGCGTACCTCCACACCCTCTTTGGCTTTTTGGGCCAGCAACTTAAACAGTTCATTGGCGATAGAGTCATTTCGAAAGTTGAAATATTCCAGATGAATGTGATGCCGGGCTCCTTCAATGACTTCAAACAGATCAACGAATTTTTCATGTCCGCTTTTTAGCAGCTTGATTTTATTGTTATTGCTAATAGGAATGCCGGATTGGGACAGGAAACGAAGCGTCAGAGAGTCGCTGGTCAAATTGATAGAGTCCCTGCGAATCGCCATTAAACTATCGATAACATCTGCCCGACTATGAGATAAGGATAGAACTAAAAATAAAACAAATGATAGTATGCGTGGCTTCAAAACGTTTCTCCTTGCTTTGGTTTACAAAAATCCAAAGATACAACAACTATAGTTAGGCACCCCTTCAAGAAAGAACCGATTTATTATAGTTTAACACTATTACCTGCTTATGCCGTGCTTGTAAGATGAAAAGCTTCGGAGACCGTTGCGGGATTATTCGCCTTATAATTATCTCTCTCTACATCGACCTTGTTCTTTCAGAAACAGTTTTTGAAAGGAGAATCCCTGTCGATGTCGGGGTGTATATATCGACACCGTGGGAAAGACGCATATTTCGATTAGTTTCCCATTGGGGAAACAAAAGTTTCCCCGAAGGGAAAATAAAGTTTCCCCAGTGGGAAACTTTTGTTTCATCAATGGGAAACTGAATGAACTTTGTGCTTTAATGTTTTGAGTCGACTTTTTTCGGTTTATTCGCAGGTATGGTTGTCTTCGGTTAGTGCTCTTTTATTTGAGGCCGACACTCTTTCCGTTTGCTTCGGTGTGAAAGAATTTATGCTGCGGATACTTGCTTTAGGGCGTGCCGTCTGTTCTTTTGCGAGGTAAGAATCTGCCCCTCTTTATTCTGTTTGTATCCGGATAAACGGATCTCCCTGTGCAAGAAGCAAATTCTTAATCGTTGTGTGACGATTTATGGGTGTTCTCGGGCCCAATGGCGCCACGCGTGAAGTCGGGAATTGCTACGGGAATGCTTCCTTGCAGTACCGATTGTTCGCTCAGTTCGGTTATGCACGACCATTCGGCGGCATCATACACATCCATGTCCAAAGGCAATCCGTTGCGCAGGCAATAGATGAGCCGGTAGTCCATCATGTAATTCATTTCATTGGCGATTCCTTTTTGTTTTGCTTCTGCGCCAATGGTGGCGGCAAACGGATGCCGGTAGCGTTCGATGAACTCTTCGAGCGCTTTCCCTTCGAGGGGAGAGGAGCCTTCCGGGTCTAATGTGATGCACGGCGCAGGATATTTCTGTGCGAAAGCCGATGTGCCGCATACGGTATGCAGGCGGCTGTAAGGACGCGGGGTGACGACATCGTATTGCAACATAATGCTTTTCTTCTTCTGCGTTTGGATGAGGGTTGTGTTCACGTCGCCCAACAGATACTTCTGCCGTGCTTCGGGAGAGTCGCTTCCGAAGCGGCGGGCCGCATATGCGCTCATTCCCGCCTGACGGGTGGACAGAGAAACAAGAAACTCCATGCGGTCGCCCCGGTGGATATGCAGCAATTGGCAGAGAGGTCCCAGTCCGTGCGTGGGATAGGGGTTTCCGGTGTGCTCGATGCTGTACTTCTTTCCCCAGTGGTTGTGGTAGCCTCCTTCGCTTTCATCGGTGAAATACAGTTCGCGCAAGTCGTGTATGTAAGCTCCTTCCACATGCATGATTTCGCCGAACACTCCCTGTTGTTCCATGTTCAGGGTCATGAGCGCGAAGGGATCGTAGCAGCAGTTCTCAAGCATCATGCAGTGCCTGCGGGTCTTCTCGGCCGTGTCGACCAACTCCCAGCATTCTGCCACACTCATCGCGGCGGGAACTTCAATCGCCACATGCTTCCCGTGGAGCATGGCGTATACTGCTATGGGGGTATGTGTAAGCCAGTCGGTACAAATGAATACGATGTCCAGATCGGCTTCTTCGCATAGCCGCTTCCATCCTTCCGTACCGGCATACCCGACAGCTTTCAGGCGGTTGTTCTCTGCAAGTATGCGCTGCGCTTTGCTCAGGTTTCCTTCGCGAATCTCGCACAGGGCTTTTATCTCCACGCCCTCTATTTGCAGATAACGTTGTAATGTAAGCAATCCTCTGTTCCCTAATCCGATAAATCCGATGCGTACGATTGGTATGGGAGGATGGGACAGTCGGAGAACATGTTTCGGATTTGTGTCGTTTTTCATGATGTCGGATAAAAAGTGTTGTTATATAAAAAAAGAGAATCCAATTTCTCAGATTCTCTTCGGAGAGCGGAAGACGGGACTCAAACCCGCGACCCTCAGCTTGGAAGGCTAATGCTCTATCAACTGAGCTACTTCCGCAATTTTTTGTGGGCAAAGATGGATTCGAACCACCGAAGGCGTAAGCCAGCAGATTTACAGTCTGCCCCATTTGGCCACTCTGGTATTTGCCCTTTCTTGCTCATGAGAATGTTCGTTTCTCAATTGCGGTGCAAAGATACGACTATTTATTTAAACTCCAAAAAAAATCGATCATTTTTATCGCTGTAATTGCGCATTCATCGCCTTTATTGCCCAATTTGCCTCCTGCACGGTCTTCTGCCTGCTGCATCGTGTTGGTGGTGATCAAACCGTAAATCACCGGGATGTCGCTCGTTGCGTTCAGTTGCGTAATTCCTTGAGTGGCTCCCATGCACACGTAATCGAAATGCGGAGTATCGCCTTTTACTACACATCCGATGGCTATGACGGCATCGACATCGCAGCACTCTGTCATTTGGCTGGCGCCGAAGGTCAGTTCGAAGCTCCCCGGCACGGTTTTAACCAAGATGTTTTCTTCTTTAGCTCCATGCTTCCTGAGCGTGTCCACCGCACCTTTTAATAAAGCTCCGGTGATATTGAAGTTCCATTCCGAGACAACGATTCCGAACTTCATGCTTTCGGCATTCGGTACAGAATTGAAATCATACTCGGACAAGTTGTGATAAGCTGTTGCCATAATACGTTTTCTTGAGTGAAAGTGGTGTTGTTTTAAAATATAAGCCTGAGGGGTGGGGGAGTTTCTCTGCCGGATAATGCCGCAGAGGAAACCGTTCTCTGAAAAACAAGAAACGAGGGCGACAATCCGATGTTTTTATCTCCCTCGTTGGTGTTGTATCGAATGAAAAAATTATTTCTTCATCAATTTGGCCCGTTCGATGTATTTGTCGATATCCATTGCCTGATAAGACTGGAAGTATTTTTCCTTTACTTTGGTATACGCTTTTATGGCATCGTCGTATTTGCCTTGTTTCACCAGAATCTCTCCGGCTTGCATCAGGAAGATGGGACTGAGCGTGTTGTTGTCGGCTTTATCGGCCGCAGCAAGTAGCGTAGACGCAGCCTTGTCGAGCTGTCCGAGCTGTGCGTAGCAATTGCCTGTGGCTCCGAGGATAGCGGGAGCTACCATTTGATCTTTGCCGTTGAAGCTGTCGAGCATTTTGATGGCTTCATCGTATTTGCCCAATTGCGCGTAGCAGATGCCGGCATATCCTTTGGCCAGATTGGCGGCCTTCGTACCGCTATACTCGTCGGCTACTTTCAGAAAACCTGTGAAACCGATGCTGTCGCCGTTTAAAGCCTGCTCGTAAGCATCTTGTTCGAAATATTCCTGTCCCTTGAAAAGAGCTGCCTGCGCTTTTTCTTCGCGGGGTTCGGCATACAGGTTCTTATACATGATGATGCCTGCCACGATGATAATGATAGCAGCCACACCACCGATAATTGCCTTTTTGTACTTGATAAGAAACGCTTCCGATTGTGTCAGGGCATCTTCTACGTTCAGATGCTCGTTCTGATTCTTTTGTTCTGCCATTTTATAATGATTCTTTTTGTTATTATTCGATATTTGATATTTCGACTCGCAAAAGTAGTTTTTTTATGTCTACAAAAGAAATTTAGGAGCATCTTTTTTTGCTTGGCAACAGAAAAGCACGGATTTCTTATTACTTTTGTGGAGAATTTAATGAGTGTGCAATGAGACTGAAACGGATATCGATATTGAATTATAAGAATCTGGAGCAAGTAGAGACAGGGTTTTCTCCCAAACTGAACTGTTTTTTCGGGCAGAACGGGATGGGAAAGACGAATCTGCTCGATGCTGTTTATTTTTTGTCGTTCTGCAAAAGCTGCGGCAATCCGGTCGACTCGCAGAATATCCGTCACGGGCAGGATTTCTTTGTCATTCAAGGATTTTATGAAGATGAGGACGGTGCTCCCGAAGAGATATATTGCGGGATGAAGCGCCGCTCGAAGAAACAGTTTAAGCGCAATAAAAAAGAATACAACCGCTTTTCCGATCACATCGGATTCCTGCCGTTGGTAATGGTCTCGCCTGCCGATGCGCAGTTGATAGCGGGAGGGAGCGACGAGCGCCGCAGGTTTATGGATGTGGTGATTTCCCAATACGATAAAGAGTATCTGGATGCGTTGATACGGTATAATAAAGCGTTGGCGCAGCGCAATACGTTGCTGAAAACAGACTGCTGCGTGGAAGATGAGTTGTTTGAGATATGGGAAGAGATGATGGCGCAGGCCGGCGAGGTGGTTTTCGGCAAGCGCGAAGCATTCATCAAGAAGTTTATTCCCATATTTCAATCTTTTTATTCTTTTATTTCTCAAGACAAAGAGCGGGTGGGGCTTTCTTATGAGTCTCATGCCAGGGATGCTTCTTTGCGGGAGGTTTTGAAGCAAAGCCGTTCGCGCGATAAAATAATGGGATTTTCATTGCGCGGCATTCACAAAGATGACTTGAATATGTTATTGGGAGAATTCCCGATAAAAAAAGAAGGTTCGCAGGGACAGAACAAAACATATCTGGTGGCATTGAAGTTGGCTCAATTCGATTTTCTGAAACGTACGGGAAGAACGACTCCTTTGTTGCTGCTCGACGATATTTTCGATCGGCTGGACGCTTCGCGTGTGGAACAGATTGTGAAGCTTGTGGCCGGCGACAGGTTTGGGCAGATTTTCATCACAGACACGAACCGGGAGCATTTAGACCGTATATTATATGAGGTAGGAAGCGACTATAAAATGTTTTGTGTGGATCAAGGAGTGGTACGGGAAATGGAGGTTGAGTAATGAAACGGAATGACGCGGAACAGATAGGGAAATTGATTCAACAGTTTCTTCGCAGAGAGAGTCTGGAGTCTCCTTTGAACGAACAGAGACTGTTGGATGCTTGGCCTCAGGTATTGGGGCCTGCGGCCAGCTATACGAGCAATCTTTACATTCGTAACCAAACGCTGTATGTACATCTCACCTCGGCTGCTTTGCGTCAGGAGCTGATGATGGGGCGCGAAGTGTTGATACGCAATCTGAACAAGAAGGTGGGAGCTACTGTGATTACCAATATTATTTTCCGTTAGATCGGCTTTTTCATCGTGTGGGAAGGGAGTGAATCATATCCATGCTGATGTCTGTTTTCTCCGTAGGGATGTCTTCTATGATTTGAAACGGAAAGCATAGGCCGATTTTGAAAGCAGGTATATGCGGAAGCAAGCGGTCGTAATATCCTTTCCCCCTGCCGAGCCGATGGTTGTTTGCATCGAAGGCTACTCCCGGTATAATGGCTACATCGATGGTTTCGTATGCTGTGAACAGCTCTCCGGTAGGTTCTGATATGCCGTAGCTGCCTGTCCTCAGGTCTTTCGGGCCGGTATAAGCATGCAGTTCGAGGTTTTCGCCTGCTACCACCGGCAGAAGAATCTTTTTTTTATCCGCCCATTTCTCGATAAACGCATGTGTATGCACTTCATCTTTCAAAGAGTGGTAAAGAAGTACCGTATGGGCTTCTTGGAAAACCGGTAGCTCTTCCAGCCGATTCAGGATTTCGGCAGAAAGAAGGTTCAGCTCGGCGGTAGAGTAACCCGCCTTCTTCCGGGCAATCTGTTTACGCAGCTCTTTTTTCTTTTCCATTTTCAGCTTCTTTTCCATTCTCCCCGTCGGTATCTGCTACGGCAGGTTTGGGGAATGCCTCTCCTTTTTCAAGCAATTCTATGCCTTTTTTAACAGTGCTGTCGGTTTGGTTGAAATATCTGATGTATGCTTCCAAACCAAGCATATTGTAAATGATGTTGCCGTAAATGTTTCTTTCGAGCAACTGATAAGATTTATGGATCAGGATGTTTCTTCTCTTCACTCCTTTGCTCTCTGCAAAACGAATGAATTGTTCTATCACTCCTTGCCGGCTGAGATATTTCAATAAAGATTCTTCATTATCGAACTGGTTTAAGCTCTGTCGATGTTTATCGGTGTACTGGAATGTAAATTGCAGTGTAAGTCCCCGATTCAAAACTGTAGACAGATACGAAGAGATTCCTGTTGTGTCTTGTGGCACGAATACGTCGGGCATAATGCCTCCTCCGCCGTACACAACACGTCCTATATTTGTATAATAACGTTCGTCCTCGTTTTGCTTGATGCTGTCGCGGGAAAAGAATTCCCCATGTTCGTATCGTTTATATAAATCCATCTCATAGTTGCGGTCGTTTCCGCTCTCATAAGGTCGCTGGATACAGCGACCGGACGGCGTGTAGTAGCGTGCTATGGTCAGACGGATAGCCGATCCGTCGCTAAAATCAATAGGTTGCTGCACAAGCCCCTTCCCGAACGAGCGGCGTCCTACTACGGTTCCCCGGTCATTGTCTTGAATGGCTCCGGTGAAGATTTCGCTGGCTGAGGCAGATCCCTCGTCGACCAATACGATCAATGGGATTTTCTGGCAGCTTCCTGTTCCGTTGGCAAACTCTTCCGAGCGGGGATATTTGCGTCCTTGTGTATATACGATTAGCTTGCCCTCGGGTAAGAACTCGTTTACCATACGGATGGCGGCTTCCATATAGCCTCCCGTGTTACCGCGCAGGTCGATTATCAGCCCTTTGCATTTCTTCTGATTCAGCTCCGCCAGTGCCTTTAACAACTCCATGTGGCTGGTACGGCCGAACTTGCTGACTTTGATGTAGCCTGTTTCATTCGTTATCATGTATGTTGCGTCGACGGTATTCTGAGGAATGTCTCCACGAGTTATGGTAAAGCTCAACGGCTGTTTTTCGCCCGAACGTTTGACTCCGATTTTTACCTGAGATCCCTTAGGACCCTTCAGTGTACGCATGGCTAATTCATTGTTGATTTTTTCTCCTACGAAAGCACTGTCGTTTACGCTGATGATGCGGTCGCCTGCCATTAGTCCGACTTTTTCGGAAGGACCTCCTTGAATGACTGCGTTGACATGGATGGTATCGTTCTGAATAGTAAACTGAATGCCGATTCCACTGAAACTTCCTTCCAGTTCGGAGTTGATTTCCTCAAGATTCTTGGCGGGAATATAAGTAGAATGGGGATCCAACTCTGCCAGAATCTGGGGCATGGCCTTTTCCACAAGCTCTCCCATGTTTACGGTATCTACATACTGGTCGTCGATAATGCGCAATAGCGCGTTTAGCTTGTTGGAAGAAGCATTGATGATTCCCAAACGATTACCGGCAAAATGTTTGGCATAAAATGTACCGATAAGAATCCCGATTACCACACTGACAGCTATGATGACAGGTGTAAAGCGCGAAGAGTTTTTTGTACTCATATCCTTTATTAGTTAGTGGCTATAATGAACGGCAAATCCAAACACGAGTCCGCTCATTGCTTATGTTATGCAATCTTTCTTCTCTTATTCGTTATTTATCTTCCTGTTCTTGATTCATGTCTACATACAACACTTCTATTCCTGCCCGTTTCAACAGTTCTACCCCATCCTCGAGGCGATAGTGCTCGGAGTAGACTACACGCTTGATGCCGGCCTGTATGATCAGCTTGGAACATTCGATACACGGAGAAGCTGTGACATACATGGTAGCGCCGTTGCTACTATTGTTCGAACATGCGATTTTCGTAATAGCATTGGCTTCTGCATGAAGAACATAAGGCTTGGTCAGATTGTTCTCATCTTCGCATACATTTTCAAAGCCCGAGGGTGTCCCGTTGTATCCGTCTGAGATAATCATTTTGTCTTTTACAATCAAAGCTCCCACCTTGCGTCGTTTGCAATATGAGTTTTCCGCCCATATATTTGCCATACGTATGTAGCGCTTGTCGAGTTCCAATTGTTTCTTTTCCGTATCCATGTTACTTATTGTATTTTCCGTTTCACATGAAAAGCCAGCCGCAGATTGATCTTTTCATTATAAGGATAGTGAATGAAGAGGTTGTTGTTGTCTCCTTCGTACGACGTGGCTTTTGAAAATCCGTCTATTATTTTAGCCATGATTTTGTCATTACCGTCTATTTCCCTTCGGTTCTTTATGTCGCAAGAGAATTTGTTGCTTTTGGCGTTGGCAGTCCATGTGCCTGAAAACTCTGTGCTTCCGTTTGCTGTAAATGTTCCGGCAATGACATTGTCTTTTTCTGTTCCGGTGAAGATAATGGTGAAACTCTTGTTCCCTTTAATAAAATCGTATGCTTCATAAGCTTTAGGGTCTGTGATGTCAGGAAAAGGGTACCACCATTTTCCGTTCTCGGTAATGAAAGTCAACTCCCAAGTCTTTCCGGTAAAGATGGCCGTCACGTCATCCGTATCATTGCATCCGCCAAATAGCGGAAGCAATGACAACAGGCAAATTGTTCGGTAGATAATTGTTTTCTTCATACTTCTAAACACTTAAAGCTTTATTCCGTTTCTTATCAACAAAGCGTCGATTGTTGGTTCTTGCCCCCGGAAACGTTTGTAAAGCGTCATCGGATGTTCTGTTCCGCCTCTTGAAAGAATATTATTCCGGAATGATTCTGCTATGGCGGTATTGAATATGCCTTCCTGTTTGAAAAGAGAAAAAGCATCGGCATCCAGTACTTCGGCCCATTTGTAACTATAGTACCCGGCAGAGTATCCGCCTGAAAAAATGTGAGAGAATTGAGAACTCATGCAGGCTTCGTCTACTCGGGGCAATACTTGCGCTTTCTTCCAGGCTTCATGCTCGTATGCCTTTACGTCTCCCTCGAAAGGAGTGTTGCGAGTGTACCAGGCCATATCCAACAATCCAAAGCTGACCTGGCGCAAGCAGGCATAAGCGGCATTGAAATTGGATGAGTCTATGATTCTTTGTACCAATTCGTCCGGAATAAGCTCTCCTGTGAGATAATGTTTGGCGAATGTGTGCAGAAAAGTTTTCTCGGTGGCAAAATTCTCCATGATTTGTGAAGGGAGCTCCACAAAGTCTCTGTACACGTTGGTTCCGCTTAAACTTTCGTAAGTGGTATTGGCAAAGATCCCGTGTAACGCATGTCCGAACTCGTGCAAGAAAGTCTCCATTTCGTCGAAAGTCAGCAGCGCCGGTTTGTCTTGTGTCGGCTTCGTGAAATTCATTACAATGGAAATGTGCGGGCGGCTGTTCTCGCCGGTTGCTTCGTCTATCCATTGTTCTTTGTAGTTTGTCATCCATGCGCCAGATCGTTTGCCCGCTCTTGGGTGAAAGTCGGTATAAAGCACAGCGAGGAAATCTCCGTTTTTGTCGAATACTTCATACGCATCTACATCGGGATGATAGACGGGTATTTCCGGGTTTTTCTTGAATGTAATGCCGTATAAGCGGGTAGCCAAGCCAAATACGCCTTTTTTAACGTTGCTGAGCTCCAAGTAGGGGCGGAGCATTTCATCGTCGATTTTAAATTTCCGGTCTTTCAGCTTATGAGAGTAGTAAGACCAGTCCCAAGGCATTACGACAAAGTCGCTTCCTTCTGATTCTCGGGCCAATGTTTGTACCTCCGCATACTCTTTTTGAGCGGCAGGCGTATAAGCTTCCAGTAATTGCTCGAGGAGCTTGTATACAGCTTCGCTGTTTTTTGCCATCCGGTCTTCCAGTTTATATGCGGCAAAATTGTCGTATCCCAACAGTTGGGCTATTTCCATGCGTGTATTTACTATCTGCTTGACGATTTCCAGATTATTGTATTCGTTGTCATGGGTGCATTTTGTATTGTAGGCCGTATATAGTTGGCGGCGCAGGTCGCGGTTGTCGGCATACATCATAAACGGAATGTAGCTGGGAGCCTGTAGCGTAAATACCCATCCGTCCTTTTTTTTCTCTTTGGCTGTTTCGGCAGCTACTTCGATTGTGCTTTCGGGCAAACCCGACAGTTGGGCTTGATCAGTTAGAACGAGTTGATAATCGTTTGTCTCTTTCAGATTGTTTTCTCCGAATTGCAAAGTCAGCAGGTTTAGCCTTTCGGTCAGCTGGCGATATTTCTCTCTGTTTTCGTTGGGTAAGTTAGCTCCATAGCGGACAAAGCCTGTATATGTCTCTTTTACCAGGTGTTGTTGTTCGGCGGTAAGGTTTGTTTTCTCTCTCTGTTCATATACCGACTTGATGCGTTCGAACAGTTTTTCATTGAGCATAATGTTATTGTAATGCTCGTTCAGTACCGGAGCCATTTCGCGGGCGAGCTTTTGAAGCTCTTCGTTTGTTTCTGCGCCTCGCAAATTGCCAAACACTGTAGTAACATGTCCGAGTAGTTTTCCTGACTTTTCGTATGCCAGAACCGTATTTTCGAAAGTCGGCGCTGAAGAGTTATTCGCAATTGCATTGATTTCGTCTATTTGCCGGCGAATGCCTTCTTTAATGGCAGGTTCGAAATGCTCTGTTTTGATTTTGTTGAAAGGAGTAGTGCTATGTGGCGTAGAATATTTCTCAAAGAAAGGATTCTGTGCCTGCATTATGTTCATAAAGCAAAGAGTTAAAATCGTTAGTTTTACTTTCATCATATTCAAGTGTTTAACCGGTAAATAATGATTTAAATGCAAATGTGCAAAAAAAATAGGCAACTTCTATAAAAGCCGCCTATTTTTATTATTTTCTAACTGTATATTACTTGTTGACAGAAGCCATATGAGCAATCAGGTCAAGCACTTTGTTAGAATAACCGATTTCGTTGTCGTACCAAGATACTACTTTTACGAAAGTGTCGGTCAAAGCGATACCGGCCTTTGCATCGAAGATAGAAGTGCGAGCGTCTCCCAAGAAATCAGAAGAAACTACGGCGTCTTCAGTATAGCCCAGTACACCTTTCAATTCACCTTCTGAAGCTTCTTTCATTGCAGCGCAGATTTCAGCGTAAGTAGCCGGTTTGGCCAAGTTTACAGTCAAATCGACTACAGAAACATCCAAAGTCGGAACACGCATAGACATACCTGTCAGTTTGCCGTTCAGAGCAGGGATTACTTTACCTACAGCTTTGGCTGCTCCGGTAGAAGAAGGAATGATGTTGCCGGAAGCGGCACGACCACCTCTCCAGTCTTTCATGGAAGGACCGTCGACTGTTTTCTGAGTTGCGGTTGTAGAGTGAACTGTTGTCATCAAACCGTCTGTGATGCCCCATTTGTCGTGCAGAACTTTTGCGATAGGAGCCAAGCAGTTGGTCGTACAAGAAGCGTTAGATACGAATTGAGTACCTTTTACATATGTCTTTTCGTTTACGCCGCAAACGAACATCGGAGTGTCGTCTTTAGAAGGAGCTGACATTACAACATATTTTGCACCGGCATCGATATGAGCTTGTGCTTTATCTTTGCTTAAGAACAAACCTGTAGATTCAACAACGTATTCTGCGCCTACAGCATCCCATTTCAAGTCTGCCGGATTCTTTTCTGCAGTAATACGGATAGATTTACCGTTCACAATCAGTTTGCTGTTTTCAACGTCAGCTTCGATAGTTCCATCGAATTGTCCGTGCATAGTGTCATACTTCAGCATGTATGCCAAATAGTCTACCGGGCAAAGGTCGTTGATACCTACAATTTCAATGTCATTTCTAGTCTGGGCTGCGCGGAATACGAAACGTCCGATACGTCCGAATCCATTAATACCTACTTTAATCATTTTGTTTAAACTTTTAAGGGTTTTATAATATTTGTTCCAAAATATATCTCTAAACTTGCTTTTTTCCTGAAATGCGATGCAAAAATACGAAATTGTTTTTATATTTGCGTATCAAACTCATATTAAATATTGAAAAAGATGGGAAAGAGTACTTTTTTACAGGATTTTAAGGCGTTTGCCATGAAGGGGAACGTCGTGGATATGGCTGTCGGTGTAATTATTGGTGGCGCGTTCGGAAAAATAGTATCATCAGTGGTTGCTGATATCATAATGCCGCCTATCGGGCTATTGCTGGGTGGGGTGAACTTTACTGACTTGAAATGGGTGATGAAGCCGGCTGAAGTGGTAGATGGCAAAGAAGTGGAAGCTGTAACTATGAACTATGGTCAGTTTTTGCAAAACATGATTGACTTTATCATTATTGCCTTTTCTATCTTTGTTATTATTCGTCTGGTAATGAAATTAGTTTCTAAGAAAGAGGAAGAACCGGCAGCACCTCCCGCACCGAGCAAGGAAGAGGTTTTATTGACCGAGATTCGTGACTTGCTGAAAGAACAAAAATAAAACACTACGTCGATTGGAGGTTTCTGAAAAATCTAATTCAATTCAGTTGGAATAATAGTTTTGGAACTCAAATAGTAAGACAGTGCCATTCTACATCTATCAAAAACAGGGTGTGGAATGGTACTTTTTTGTTTATAGACACTGACAAGGTTTATTCGGATCCGGATAGTCAATTTCATTCGATGAACTGTCTCTTTTTTACTCTTTTCCATGCATTTGAGGGCTTTTGTTGATGAAGAGATATTGACGGAATATGTTATTCTTTTGTTTTTTGCTTTATGAAAAATGAATTTCTGCTTTATTCTTTAATAGATTGCGTACTTTTTCCTACTTTTGCAAATCATTTATTTAAAATCCAATCATTAATATGCACGAAAAGATTGTCATTCTTGATTTCGGTTCGCAAACCACGCAGCTTATCGGCCGCCGTGTGCGCGAATTGGATACGTATTGTGAAATTATTCCCTACAACAAATTTCCCAAGAAAGATACTACGATAAAAGGAGTTATTCTCTCAGGGAGTCCTTTTTCGGTGTACGATGAAAATGCCTTTAAAATTGATTTGAATGAGATTCGCGGCAAATATCCTATTTTG
>OHBE01002032.1_pt1 | contig 15832 bp, 13 predicted proteins | sample 1577231 | NCBI WGS metagenome assembly OHBE01 (sample SAMEA3541506, study PRJEB24748) | human gut metagenome | biome: human gut; feature: human-associated habitat; material: faeces | place: China | collected 2012 | reverse complement strand
GATGGTCATCCTGCCCACGCCGCCGCGTGCCAGCGCCTCCGCCGCATGGCCGCCTACGCCGCCCAGGCCCAAAAGCATCACATGCGCGTGTGCAAGCCGCTCCATCTGTGCGGGGGTCATCAAAAGAGCGGTACGGGCCAGGCGTTGTTCACGGGTCATGGGAACTCTCCTTTCGCGGCGCTTTGACAGGCGCGCCGGCAGCGTACCTCGATGATAGCACAAACCCCGCGGCCGCACAAGCGCGCTGTTCTTTTGCTGTACCGCGTATTGCTATTCCTGTATAAACCCGCTACAATAGCCAAGGACCCCTCCGTGCGGTCGAATACAATGGCAAAAGGGACGGGATTGTTTTGGACAAGATTTTGATGAAAACGCCGCTGGTGGAGATGGACGGCGACGAGATGACCCGCATCCTGTGGCAGAAGATCAAGGACAAGCTGATTTTGCCCTATGTGGACCTGAAGACCGAATACTATGACCTGGGCCTGAAGCACCGCGATGAGACGGATGACCGCGTCACCGTGGAAAGCGCCGAGGCTACGCTCAAATACGGCGTAGCCGTCAAATGCGCCACCATCACCCCCAACGCCCAGCGCGTGGAGGAATACGGCCTCAAGCAGATGTGGAAGAGCCCCAACGGTACCATCCGCGCCATACTGGACGGCACGGTGTTCCGCGCGCCGGTGGTGGTGAAAGGCGTCTCCCCCTGCGTGCGCAACTGGGAAAAGCCCATCACCATCGCCCGCCATGCCTACGGCGACGTATACAAAAACACCGAGTATCGCGTGCCCGGCCCCGGAAAGGCCGAATTGTGCTTCACCGGTGAGGATGGCTCCGAGGTCCGGCAGACCATTATGCAGTTTGAAGGGCCCGGTATCATCCAGGGCCAGCACAACACGGACCGCAGCATTGCTTCCTTCGCTCGCAGCTGCTTTAACTACGCCCTGTCGGTCAAGCAGGATCTGTGGTTTTCCACAAAGGACACCATTTCCAAAATCTATGACCACCGCTTCAAGGACATCTTTGCCGAGCTGTACGAAACCGAGTTCAAGGCCGCCTTTGAGGCCGCGGGCATCGAGTATTTCTATACGCTGATCGACGACGCGGTGGCCCGCGTCATCCGCAGCCGCGGCGGCTTCATCTGGGCGCTGAAAAACTACGACGGCGACGTGATGAGCGACATGATCGCCACGGCCTTCGGCAGCCTGGCCATGATGACCAGCGTGCTCGTCTCCCCCGGCGGACAGTTCGAGTACGAGGCCGCGCACGGCACCGTCACCCGCCACTACTACCGATACCTCAAGGGCGAGGAAACCAGCACCAACCCTGTAGCCACCATCTTCGCCTGGACGGGCGCGCTGCGCAAGCGCGGCGAGCTGGACGGCCTTGCGGACCTGCAGGCTTTTGCAGACCGCCTGGAAAAAGCCACGCTGGCCACCATCGAGAGCGGCCGCATGACCAAGGACTTGGTGGCCCTTTACGAGGGAGAGGCCACGGGCCTGAACAGCGACGCGTTTTTGGAAGCCATCGCCCAGACGATGGAAACCCTGTAATTTCGTGCGAAAGGGCGCGGGGAAAAGGAAGTTTTTCCCACGCCCCTTTTTTATCATGCAGCATTGGAGCAGCATGAGGCTTTCATTAGAAAAGGAAAGACCGCTTTTCTTGACCCTGATCCAATGCTATACTGATGCGGGGTGAAGAATGATGAACTTTTTGGGCAATGTGCTGTGGTTTCTGTTTGCAGGTCTTTGGCAGGGAATCGGGTGGCTGGTCGCGGGTCTGCTGTGGAGCGTGACCATTGTGGGCATCCCGGTAGGCCGCCAGTGCTTCAAGCTGGCCGCGCTGTGGTTTTGTCCCTTCGGTCGGGATGTGGAGCCCGGCGGTGGTGTCCCTTCCTTTCTGATGAACGTCATCTGGCTGCTGGTGAGCGGCCTGTGGCTGGCCCTTGCCGCCGCCATCAACGGCTTGCTCCTGTGCCTGACGGTGGTGGGCATTCCCTTCGGCATGCAGTGCTTCAAGCTGGCGCGGCTGTCGCTGTCGCCATTTGGCGCGCGCATCGTATACCGATAAAGCGGCGGCGCGGTTTCCTCCCTGGAAGCCGCGCCGCGTTTCTTATCCCCGGTGGAAGCTGCCCTGCTCCCGCCGCATGGCCCACATCCGCTCGCCTGCACCGGCCCAGCGGATTTTGGGCTGGATTTCAGGCAGGGGCATGGGTCGTCCGTCCGGGACGGTTTTTTTGTTCTTCTTGGCGGCGGCCTTATCGCTTTCCCTGCTATCGCGCTGCGCCTTTATAGGCTTTTCCGCCTTCGTGGCCTTATCGGACTTCAACGCCTTGTCAGCCTTCTGGTTTTTGTCGGCCTTGGCGGGCTTTTCCGCTATCTTATCGGCCTTGACCGCTTTCTCCGCCGGCCTATCCGCCAGAGGTGCGCTCTGCACGCCGGGCACCGCGCCGGAGAGGAACAGCGCCTTGCGCGCACACACCGGACCGATCATCTCATAGAGCACGGAGGACGAGAGGATGATTGTGCTCAGCAGCGCGCCGGATTCCTCCGGCAGGATGCGCTGGGCCAGTACGGCCAGACCGATGCTCACGCCCGCCTGCGGAATCAGCGCCAGGCCCAGATAGCGCCTAACTCCAACCGGCATGCCCGTGATGCGCGCGCCCATCCAGGAGCCCAGAAACTTGCCCGCGATGCGCACCGCGAAATATGCCGCGCCGATGATGCCCACGGTGGTCAGGGAATTCAGATCCAGGTGCATGCCGCTCAGCACAAAAAACATGACATTGATCGGCGGCGTCACCCGGCTGACCTGCTTGAAGAGCGTCTTATCGCCGCGCACGTTGACGTACGTGGCGCCCAGCAGCATGCAGCCCAGCAGGGGCGATACATCCAGCGCGGCGCAGCCTGCCGCGATGAAAAATACAAACGCACACGTCAGCACCAGCCGGTGGTCCGAGGAGCGGCCGTTGAGCAGCACGCACAGCAGCCGTCCCAACAGATAGGCCGCCAGCAGCACGCCTGCATTCACCGCCAACGGAGTGATCACGCTTTGCCAGTCCACCACAGGGGTTTCCGTGCCGGAAGCGATGGCCGCGCACACGCTGAAAGCCAGCAGGGCCACCGCGTCGTCCATGGCTACCACCTGCACCAGGGTGTTGACGAACGGACCCTTGGCCCGGTACTGCCGGATGGTCATCAGGCTGGAAGCGGGCGCGGTAGCGGAGCCGATGGCGCCCAGCAGCCCCAGCCACCCGAAGAACATTCCGGCAGTGACCTCACCGGCCGGATCGTTGCCCCGGCACAGCAGCTCCATGCCGCCGAAAAGCAGCAGGCACCCCGCCAGAACCAGCGGGATCACATACGGCTTTGCGGTGGGCTTGCCGGTGGAAAAGCCAACGTCCAGCGTGACCAGCAGCAGGATGATACACAGGATCGTCCCTTGAGAAAGCAGCGTTCGGATCAGAAACATATCAATTCTCCTCCGTCTCTTTTTCTTCGGCAGGGGTCTCGGCCGTCAGCTTTCCGGCCAGCGCCGCCAGCTCCTCCGGCGAAAGGCTGTTGCGCAGCTGCTCCATCCGCTGCTCCAGGTCTCTTTGGGCCTCGGCGGCCGCATTTTTCGCCCGTTCTATGTTCTGTCTCTCGTATGCGCGCGCAAGGCCCTCGGCATATTCACGGCCGGTGGGGGCGGGCGCTACGGGGATCAAAGCCGTCAAACCGCAAAGCACCAGCACCAGCTTCAGGCAGGCGATGGCCGCCCCGTAGCTGGGGAATTCGGTATTCAGGGTAGAAAGATACATTGCCTTGTAGTCGGCAAACAGCACCACCGTGATGACGCACCAAACCAGAAAAACACCGAATGCCAGGATGAGCTTTTTGCTGCTGTTAAGGCCGCGGCGGTTGCAGAACAGGATGCCCCCGATGACCAGCAGCACCAGCATCACCAGCTCGATGATAAGGCAGGCGGGCCAGGTGGGCAGCCCCTGCGCCAGATAGTCCCGGCACAGCACCAGGTCGCCGATGACGACCGCAAGAAACAGGATAATGGCAGCAATGAACCGGGCACGGGGCGCTCTATTATTTTCCATATTTTACACCTCTTTCGTAGAATGACAGGCTCATTTGTAAACTTTTTGTTAAAAAATGTTGTTTTTTAACCTTTTCGATGCAAAAAACACCGGATTCGGCCGTATTAGTGGGGGGACTTTTTCCCACCCACCATCCGCCGAATTCAGCAAAAGTGTAGCATATGTTTTCCCGGTTGGCAAGTTTTTTCCCGAATTCGGCTTTTATCGGCGGGGCATTTCGCCCCATCGTCAGCAAATAATTTACGGCGCCGGCCCCCTGCCGGACCGCCGGCTTTAAGGAGGATTTTCTCATGCAATGGGTTATTCGTATCGGTTATGCGGTGATGATCTTCGCCATCATCATGTGCTTTATTTTCAGCAAGCGGGGCGAAAAGGAAATGCGCCACATGATCGACCGCTTCGCACAGGCTTTCTGTAAGCTTTCCAACTACGTCCTGCCGGGCGGCCGCGCGCCCAAGGCGGTTCTCGTCACCCGCAAAAAAGAGGGCGTGATGCAGGCGCTGCCTGCCGCCGAGCAGCCCGAGGAGCTGCAAAAGCTGATGAAACGGGGCACCACCCGTCATCTGCGGGAGCTGTACGGTGAAATGGAGGAGGCCAGCGCCGAGCTGTGCTTCCGCTGCCGTAAAAACCGCCGCAACCGCGAGCTGTTTGCCGACCCCATCCGGGAAATCTGCTACGTGACCGACGTGTTCCTTTCCGGCTGCGAGGATGCAAAAACCATCAGCGACCAGAACCGCATCAATGCGTTCGAAAGCTTCTACACCGATCAGCTTAAGCACCGTGCCGCCCTGCTCAAGCGCATTGCCGGTGAAAATTCCGAGCCGTTCCTCGACCTGAACGCCGACTACGACCTGGCGACGGTGGAGAAGATGGAGATGGAGGCCCGCCGCAACCGCCTTAAAAACCAGCGGGAGGAGCAGAAGCGCAAAAAGGCCGAAAAGGCCGCTGCCAAGGCCGCCCAAAAGCAGGAGAAACAGTAATCCCACCCCGCAGTAAATAACCCCCGAAGGCAAAAACAGCAAACACCCCAACCGCCCCGCTGATGCGGAAGTCCGGTTCGGGGTCACGATAATCATCCCACGGGAGGGAAAAGAAAAAATCCCCCAGCCGCCCCGCCGATGCGAAAAACCGGTTCGGGGTCACGGTAACAGTTCCCCCGGGAGGGAAAAGAAAAAAACACCCCCAACCGCCCCGCCGATGCGGAAACCCGGTTCGGGGTCACGGCAACAGTTCCCCCGGGAGGGAAAAGCAAACACCCCCAACCGCCCCGCCGATGCGGAAACCCGGTTCGGGGTCACGGTAACAGTTCCCCCGGGAGGAAAAAGCAAACACCCCCAACCGCCCCGCCAATGCGGAAACCCGGTTCGGGGTCACGGTAAAATTCCCGCCGGAGGGGAAAAGCACCCCCCCAACCGCCCCGCCGATGCGGAAGTCCGGTTCGGGGTCACGGCAACAGTTCCCCCGGGAGGGCAAAAGCAAACACCCCCAACCGCCCCGCTGATGCGGACAGCCGGTTCGGGGTCACGGTAATCATCCCACGGGAGGGAAAAGCAAACACCCCCAACCGCCCCGCCGATGCGGAAGCCCGGTTCGGGGTCACGGTAATCATTCCCCGGGAGAGGGAAAAACAGACAGGAGGAAAGGCATGGCCAAGCGACAACCCAGCGTTCTGCGGATGCCGGAAAACGGGGCAGGCGACCCCTTTTTCGGGCGGCAGGGCAACTGGTTCGAGGTTATTTTCGAGTCGTCCTATGATGGCATCTACATCACCGACGGCAGCGCCATTACCCTGACGCTGAATAAAAGCTACGAAACGATCAGCGGTCTGCGCAAAGAGGAAATGGTGGGCCGCAGTATGACGGAGCTGGTGGAAAACCGGGTCGTTTCGGCCTCCGGGACGCTGCTGGCACTGGAGCGCCGGGAGTCGGTGACGATGGAGCAGCAGTTCAAAACCGGCAAACGGGCCATCATCACCAGCACCCCCGTTTTTGATGCCCAAAGCAATATCGTCATGGTGGTCACCAATGTCCGTGACGTCACCGAGCTTTACGCCCTGAAGGAGCAGCTGGAGCAGAGCGAGGAGCGCAACCGTCAGGTCGCCGCCGAGCTGGAGGCCGCCCGCAACCACCAGGACCGCAATTTCGGCAGCCTGATTTTCCACGACAAAAATATGCACAACGTCATCAACCTGATGAACCGTGCCGCCCAGATGGAGGTCCCGGTGCTGCTGCAGGGCGAGGTCGGGGTGGGGAAGGGCGCCCTTGCGGGGTATATCCACAGCAAAAGCAAGCGCCGCAAGGAAAGCTTTGTCACCGTTCCCTGCGCCTCCCTCACCGAGGATACCATGGTCGCCGACCTGTTCGGGCTGGGGCCGGGGGTCTCCCCGGAATACCCGCAGGGCAAGATGGGGCTGCTGGAGCGTGCCAATAACGGCGTCGTCTTTTTGGATGAGGTGGAGCAGCTCAACCACGAAAGCCAGACCCGGCTGCTTTCGGTCATCCGGCGGCGGCAGCTAAAGCCGCTGGGGTACAGCGCCGATAAGCCCTGCGATATCCGCATTATTGCCTCCACCAGCGCCGATTTACTGGCATTGGTGCGGGAAAAACGCTTCCGCGAGGATCTTTACTATGCCATAAGCGTCCTGCCGGTGAACGTGCCGCCGCTGCGGGAACGCCGGGAGGATATCCCTTATATCGTGACGGCATATGTGGCGGAGATGAATAAAAAATATCACCAGAAAAAGCGCTTCGCCCCGGAGACCATCATTTGCATGCAAAGCTACAACTGGCCGGGGAATATACGAGAGCTGCACAATGTCATCGAACGGATGATGATCATCTCCAAGAATAACGTCATCCAGCCGGAGGAACTGCCCATCACCACCGATATCACCGTGAGCCAGAAGGAAACCGAGGAATATTTTGAGCAGGTGAACCTGCACAAGCTGGTGGAGCAGCTGGAGATCTCCTACATCCGGCGGGCATACAGCCGCTACGGGAATGTGCGGGACGCCGCCCGCAGCCTCGGGATGGATGCCTCCACCTTCGTGCGCAAGCGCAAAAAGATTGAGCAATCGCGGGAGTAGTTGCAAAAATGCAACAATGCGCAAAAACGCAACAAACGGTTTTTGTTCAAAAAAATTTAACGATTTACGGAAAAACCTTTATTTCAAGCGGAAAATCGAAGGTAGATTTTTTGAAAAAATGAGCGCCTGTTGCATAAACGCAACGGGCGTTCTAAAATTCACGCCGATTTCGCCGAAAAAAGCAGAAAAAATGACGAAAACCCCGAAAGATGCAAAAACAAAGTGAACAAACTCATTCGGGACAATATAACGCCCCTGCCAAACTTGCGCCCGGAAGGTTTACAAGCCGAAAATGCCCCGATATAATCGAATTGTAAGCGGATGTGCGCCGCTGTGCCGAAAAATGCGTTCGGCGTGCCGCTTTACTGCAAACCGCCGGGGAACCGCCTGATTGGGACAGGGAACGGGGAGCCCGGCAGAGGCTAAAGTCATAAGAAATTCTGTAATGAGGAGGATGCTTCACATGACCGAAACCGAGAAAAAAGTTGCGGTACCGGAAGGTTTTATGACCGGTAAGTTCCCGCTGAAAAAGCGTGCTTACGGTGAAGAACACCCTGGTATCAAGGTAGGCCCCTTCAAGATCCGTCTCCCCCTGATCCACCACGAGTGGTCCTGGACCGAAATGGCTGCCGCCATGTTCCTGGGCGTTGCCTGCCTGGGCGCCGGCGTTACCACCACCATGACCACCTTTGGTCTGGACGATCCCGCCAACATTGCTGCCCTCGGCTTCACCGAGAACGGTGTGTTCCTGATGGCCCTGACCTTCGGCGTACTGAACGCCATCTGCTACTATCTGCCCTCCCTGTTGGGCGACCCCGTAGTTCCCGGCTGGATTACCCCGGCCCTGCCCCTGACGCTGAAATTCCTGCAGCAGTGGGATCTGCCGAACTACGCTACCGGACAAGTTGATCGTATCTATGCCATGATTGCCCTGCAGATGCTGGTTGCCTTGAGCTTCCTGATCATGGGCGCCACGGGTATCGGCCGTAAGCTGGTTGACGCCGTACCCATGGGGATCAAGGCCGGTATCGTTCTGGGCGCCGGCGTAACGGCTGCGGTAAACGTTTTCTCCGCTCGTATGCCCAAGGCCCCCTGGACCGTTGCCATCGCCGTACTGATGTCCTACTTCTTCCTGTTCAACCCCAGCTTTGCCCGCAAGGCTTCCAAGAGCCGCTTCTGGAATGTAGTGCGTAACCAGGGCGTAGTTCCTGCCCAGCTGTTCGCCATCATTCTGGCTCCCGTGCTGCTGCACGAGATCCCCCTGCCCCAGATTCAGTGGGGTATGACCCCCTTGAGCTTCGGCTTTGTTCTGGAGCACTTCACCATCTTTGGTCTGGGCTTCCCCGCTTGGAGCTTCTTCCTGGCGGCGATCCCCTCCGCGCTGGCTACCTACATCATCGCCTTCTCCGACTTCGTTCTGGCGAAGGAAGTTGTTGCCGAGGCTACCTCTTATCGTCCCGATGAGACCGTTATCTTCGACGCCAGCCGTTCCAACCTGGTGAGCTTCCTGCGTAACGCCATCATGTCCCTCTTCGCTCCCTGGGTTCCCATGTGCGGCCCGCTGTGGGCTTCCGGTCTGCTGACCATCACCGAGCGCTACAAGAGAGGCTACAAGACCATGCACACCTACTGGGATGGTGTATGTACCTTCCGTGCAGCTACCGTTATCGCCGTTCTCATCCTGCCGCTGGTTACCCTCATTAAGCCCGCGTTTGCCATCTTCTTCGGCATCACCATGGGCGTTCAGGCCTTCGCCTGCGGCAACATCGGTATCCGTATGTGCACCACCGCCAATGACCGCGGCGTTGCCTGCGTTATCGCCGGTGCTCTGACCTACTTCACCCCCGGCTGGGCTCTGCTCGTCGGTATCATCGTCTGGGTTGTTGTTGACGGCTCCGAGGCAGTTATCAACCTGAAGAACCGCAAGAAGACCCCCGGTGGCCCCACTCCCGAGGAGCTGGTTTTCACGGCTGAAGACAAAAAAGGCTGCTGCTAATTAAACAATCAGTTTGACCCTGTTGATTAGGGAAGGCCCCACCCACGGGAGATGAGTCAACACACCGAGGTGCGCGCTCATCTCCCGGCGGGAAAAGGGAAAGATGGAGCTGACGATCCCAAGGTCAGTTCCATCTTTTCCCGCGAAAGCGCGCCCACCGAAAATGAGAAAAGAAAAAGGGAGGTAAACCGCATGAAACTGCTTTCCATCAAACCGATCATCCATAAATTCGAGACCGCCGAGGAATTCGCGAAGGAATTCAACATCGGCGCGGGTGACCTGGTAATCACCAATGAATACATCTATCAGCCCTTCTTCGGCAAGCTGAACCTCGACTGCGATGTGCTGTACCAGGAAAAATACGGCGCAGGCGAGCCCTCCGACGACATGGCAGAGGCCATGTACCGGGACATTAAAGGCGACCATAAGCGTGTTATCGCCATCGGCGGCGGTACCGTCATTGATATTTCCAAGCTGTTTGTACTGAAAAACGTTTCCCCCATCCTCGATCTCTATGACGGCAAGGCCGAGATCGTAAAGGATAAAGAGCTGGTTCTGGTTCCCACCACCTGCGGCACCGGCAGCGAAGTCACCAACATCGCCATTCTGGCACTGAACAGCCGCGGCACCAAGAAGGGCCTGGCTGTGGACGAGATGTATGCCGACAGCGCCGTACTGGTTCCCGAGCTGCTGAACGGCCTGCCCTTCCGCTTCTTTGCCACCAGCTCCATCGACGCCCTGATCCATGCGGTGGAATCCAGCCTTTCCCCCAAGGGCAACGAGATGACCCGACTGTTCGGCTACAAGGCCATCGAGATGATCCTGCACGGCTACAAGAAGATCGAAGCCGAAGGCCCCGAGGCCCGTATGCCTCTCCTGGAGGACTTCCTGATGGCTTCCCTGTATGCAGGTGTTGCCTTCGGTAACGCCGGCTGCGCTGCCGTTCACGCCATGAGCTATCCTCTGGGCGCTACCTTCCACGTGGCGCACGGCGAAAGCAACTACGCCATGTTCACCGGCGTAATGAAGAATTACATGGAGATCCGCCGCGACGGTGAGATCGAGAAGCTCAATAAGTTCATCGCCGATATCCTGGGCTGCAAGGTAGAGGACGTTTATGAGGAGCTGGAGAAGCTGCTCAATAACCTCATCCAGAAGAAGGCCCTGCATGAATACGGCATGACCCGTGAGCAGATCGAGGAGTTCACCGACAGCGTGATCGCCAATCAGGGCCGCCTGATGGCCAATAACTTTGTGGAACTGGATCGTGACCGTTTGATCAAGATCTATACCGAGCTGTACTAATTGCAGGTAAACAGAGCCGACTAACGATGAATCCAATGAAAGAAAGGAAGTAACGAAAATGGCACTGATGACAGGCGAACAGTATATCGAAAGCATTAAGAAGATCAAAATGGAGATCTATATGTTCGGTGAGAGATACAACAACCCCACCGAGAGTCCCATTCTGCGGCCTTCTCTCAACTCCGTGCGTATGACCTACGACCTGGCCCAGATGCCCGAGTATGAGGACCTGATGACCGTAGTTTCCCCCTACACCGGCACCCGCGTCAACCGCTTCACCCACATCCACCAGAGCACCGAGGACCTCATCAAGAAGGTCAAGATGCAGCGTCTGTGCGGCCAGAAGACCGCCGCCTGCTTCCAGCGCTGCGTGGGTATGGATGCCTTCAACGCCCTGTTCTCCACCACCTATGAGTGCGACAAGGCCCACGGCACCAACTATCACGAGAACTTTGTGAAGTTTATGAAGTATGCCGCCGAGGCCGACCTGACCGTTGACGGCGCCATGACCGACCCCAAGGGTGACCGTTCCTTGGCCCCCCATGCCCAGGCCGATCCCGATATGTTCCTGCGCATTGTGGAGCGTCGTCCCGACGGTATCGTGGTTCGCGGCGCCAAGGCCCACCAGACCGGTATCTGCAACTCCCATGAGGTCATTGTAATGCCCACCCAGTCCATGGGTCCCGATGATAAGGACTATGCGGTTTCCTTCGCCGTTCCGATGGACACCCCCGGTCTGTTCATGATCATCGGCCGCCAGAGCTGCGACACCCGTAAGCTGGAAGGCTCCGAGCTGGACGTCGGTAACTCCGAGTTCGGCGGCGTAGAGGCCCTGACCATCTTCGATAACGTATTTGTTCCCAATGATCGCATCTTCCTGTGCGGCGAGCATGAGTTTGCCGGTATGCTGGTTGAGCGCTTTGCCGGTTACCATCGTCAGAGCTACGGCGGCTGCAAGGTCGGCGTAGGCGACGTCCTCATCGGTGCTGCTGCGGTTGCCGCCGACTTCAACGGCTGCAACAAGGCCAGCCACATCAAGGATAAGCTCATCGAGATGACCCACCTGAACGAGACCCTGTACTGCTGCGGTATCGCCTGCTCCGCCGAGGGCCACAAGACCGAAAGCGGCAACTACATCATCGACCTGCTGTTGGCCAACGTCTGCAAGCAGAACGTCACCCGCTTCCCCTATGAGATCGTCCGTCTGGCCGAGGATATCGCCGGCGGTCTGATGGTCACTGCTCCCTCCGAGAAGGATCTGCGTGACGAGAAGATCGGACCGTACATCGATAAGTATCTGCGCGGTGTTGCCACCGTTTCCACCGAAAACCGCATGAAGATCCTGCGCCTCATCGAAAACCTCGCCCTGGGTACTGCCGCTGTCGGCTACCGCACCGAGTCCATGCACGGCGCCGGTTCTCCCCAGGCCCAGCGCATCATGATCAGCCGTCAGGGCAACCTGAACGCCAAGAAGGAGCTGGCCAAGGCGATCGCGCACATCGAAGAATAAGCCTCCTCAAGTATTTAGATAGATCCCTTTATCTCCCCGACGGGGCAGAGCGTGGGCGCTTTGCCTTCCCTCTGCCCCGTCCCCCCTTTGGGGGAACCAATGCATAAGGAGAGACGCCGAAATGCTGGAAAGAATAGAAAAGGTGCTGGATGAAAAGGTACGCCCCGCCCTGAAAAACCACGATGGGGACATCAAGGTGGTGCGGGTGGAGGACGGCGTGCTGTACTTCAGGATGCTGGGACAATGCAGCAACTGTCCCTCGGCAGTGGTGACGGCCGAAGAACTGGTGGCCCCGCCCATTCTGGAGGAGATCCCCGAGATACGGCAGGTGGTGCTGGATACCACCGTAAGCGATGAGCTGTGGCAGGACGCCATGGAGCTGCTGCGCCGGCGCCACAACGGGGAAGCGTGAGAATCGGTATAAAGTACTGTGGGGGCTGCAACCCACGCTATGACCGGGTAGCTGCGGTAAAGGAACTGCAGCGGCAGCACCCGGAATGGACCGTAGAGCCCGCCGGAGAGGGCGGGCAGGAATACATCCTGGTGGTGTGCGGCTGTACCGCTGCCTGTGCAGGGCATGCACAGCTGAACGCCGCCCGACGCAAATTTGTGATTAACAGCAGGGAGCAGTTTGATGCGTCCTGCGAAGCGATAAAAAAAGAAAACGAGGTGTAACAAATGCAAGATTGGAGAACTCTGTATCAGCAGAAGCTGACCACCGCCGAGGAAGCGGTAAAGCATATCAAATCCGGCGACCGTGTGGTAGTGACCCATGCGACCGGCGAACCGATCCTGCTGACCGACGCCATGGTTGCGAACGCCGAGCAGTATGAGAATGTCGAGATCGTGCATATGGTGGCGATGGGCAAGGCGGAATACTGCCTGCCGGAGAACTCCAAGCACTTCCGCCACAACAGCCTGTTTTTGGGCGGCAGCACCCGTAAGGCCATCGAGGAAGGCCGGGGCGACTTTACCCCCGTATTCTTCAGCGAGATCCCCGAGCTGTTCCGCACCAACCTGCACCCCAATGTAGTGCTGCTGCACCTGAGCACCCCCGATGAGCACGGCTACTGCAGCTTTGGCGTTTCCTGCGACTACACCAAGCCCGCCGCCGAGTGCGCCGATCTGCTGATCGCACAGATCAACCCCAAGATGCCCCGCACCATGGGCGATAGCTTCATCCATGTCAGCAAGCTGGATTACATCGTGGAGCAGGAGACCGACCTCATCGAGCTGCCGCCTCCCCACATCGGCGAGGTAGAGCGTGCCATCGGCGAGAACATCGCCTCTCTGGTGAAGGACGGCGACTGCCTGCAGCTGGGCATCGGCGCCATTCCCGATGCGGTGCTTTTGTTCCTCAAGGACAAGAAGGATCTCGGCATCCATTCCGAGATGTTCAGCGACGGCGTGGTAGAGCTGGTAGAGGCCGGCGTTATCACCAATGCCAGAAAGAATATCCACAAGGGCAAGAGCGTGGCGACCTTCCTGATGGGCACCCGCCGCCTGTATGACTATGTCGATAACAACCCCGAGGTGGCCATGATGCCGGTGGACTATGTCAATGATCCCCGTGTCATCTGCCAGAACGATAACCTTGTTTCCATCAACTCCTGCGTGCAGGTAGACCTGATGGGCCAGGTGGTTTCCACCTGCGTCGGCCTGCGGCAGATCAGCGGCGTGGGCGGGCAGGTAGACTTTGTCCGCGGCGCCAATATGAGCCGGGGCGGCCGTACCATTATGGCCATGCCCAGCACCGCCGCCAAGGGCACCATCTCCAAGATCGTTCCGCTTATCGATGAGGGCGCTGCCGTGACCACCAGCCGTTATGACGTCAACTATGTCGTCACCGAATACGGTATTGCCCAGCTCAAGGGCAAGACCTTGAGAGAGCGCGCCAGAGAGCTCATCGCCATTGCGCACCCCGATTTCCGTGAGGAGCTCATCAAGGTGTACGAGGAGCGCTTCCGCTGCAAGTTCTGATTTTCCCTCTATTTTGCTTCTAATTCTTCATACCCCCAACAGAGAAGAGGACAATGCCAGCCCCATTGTCCTCTTCTTCCTACAAAGGAGAAAATGGTAAAAAGCCCCCTTGCGGGGCCGGGGGCACAGGCCCCGAATAAAAAGAGGAGGACATGTTCCATGAATGAAGTCTGGTTAAGCGGGATCGGTATCCTGCTGGCGCTGGCCGGGATGACGCTGCTCATCTTCCGCCGGGTATCGCCGATCATCGTAGGGCCGCTGGCGGCGCTGCTGGTGACACTGTTAAGCCGTCTGCCGGTGCTGGAAACGGTGACCGGCACCTATGTACAGGGCGTCGGCTCGTTCTTCGTTTCCTATTTTATGATCTTTTTGCTGGGCAACCTGCTGGGCAGTCTGTATCAGATCAGCGGGGCGGCGGCAAAGATCGGCGAAACGGTGGTGCGGCGTTTCGGCGCCAAAAACTGCATGACGGCCTGCCTCATTTCGGCGGCGCTGTTAAGCTACGGCGGCATCAACAGCTTTGTTATCATCTTCGCCATCTATCCCATCGCACTCAAGCTCTTTGAGGAGGCCGACCTGCCCACCTACCTGCTGCCGGGCATTGTCTGCGGCGGTATGTGGACCTTTGCCATGACCGGCCCCTTCTCTCCGCAGATCTGCAACATCGTTTCGATGCAGAGCCTGGGGACTCCTTCCTATGCGGGTCTTGTGCCGGGTCTGGCGGCTTCCGTCGTGATGGCGGTGCTGATCGTGTGGTACATGAACGGCCAGGCCAAAAAGGCAAAGCTGCGGGGAGAGCATTTTACCCCGCCCGAGGGCGGCGTGCGCCGGCATGAGGGCAAGGCCCCCGGCGCTGCGGTCAGCTTTATCCCGCTGGCGGCGGTCATCCTCCTCTTTAATGTGACCGAGATCGGCATTGTGGCCTGCCTGCTCATCGGCATCGTCCTTTCGCTGGTGCTGTTCTATCGCAGCATCCCGTGGAAGGAGCTGCTGCCGGCGGTCAATCAGGCGGCGACTACCTCGGTGACGGTCATCATCAATACCGCGACCATCGTGGGCTTCGGCGCCGTGGCCAAGATCACCCCGTTCTATGTGTGGGCGGTGGACCTTTTGGAGCAATCGACCGCCAACCCCTACGTGGTGGCCGCCGTGGGCAGCAATCTCTTTGTCTGCATCCTCGGCTCGTCCTCCGGCGGCTTGACGCTGATGTACACCTCGCTCAAGGATGTGTTCCTGGCCTATGCGGCGCAGGGCTTCAACCTGGAATTCATCCACCGGCTGTGCTCGCTCGGCTCCGGCGGCCTCGATTCGATGCCGTGGAACGGCTCCATTGTGTCGGTGTTCGGCATCTGCCACACCACCCACAAGGCCAGCTATAAGTATAACTTTGTAACCTGTGCGGTGATCCCGGTGCTGTGCACCTTCCTCATCGCTTTGCCCATCTGCATCTGGCTGGGCTGAATATAACCCAAGGAGTTAGACCATGAAAACGATCCTGACAATGCCTGATAGCGACATTGCCCTGCTGACGATGGCGGGGGAGGGGAGACCCTTTGTACTGAACCGCCGCACCATGGCGGAAATGAATACCCTGCTGGATGAGGTGGAGCGCCGCCGCCCCCGTGCGCTGGTGATCACCGGGGAGGGAAAGTTCTTTTGTGCCGGCGCGGATATAAAGGAAATGCTGGCCATGGACGGCCGGGAGCTGCACGAATGGGCGCTGCTGGGCGGGCGGCTGAATACCCGTCTGGAGGCTTTGGAGATGCCGGTCATCGCTGCGGTGAACGGCATGGCGCTGGGCGGCGGCTGCGAGCTGGCCCTGGCCTGCGACCTGCGCTGCGCTTCGATGGCGGCACGGTTTGCGGTGCC
>OHBE01002027.1_pt1 | contig 15864 bp, 8 predicted proteins | sample 1577231 | NCBI WGS metagenome assembly OHBE01 (sample SAMEA3541506, study PRJEB24748) | human gut metagenome | biome: human gut; feature: human-associated habitat; material: faeces | place: China | collected 2012 | reverse complement strand
CCGCACGGGTAGACATAGACGGAGAAGGAGTGACCTGTGCGCCGAAAGTCTGCATAATGCTGCGGCGGTAAGGCTTTTGTTCGTAGCTGATCTTTACCTGATAAACTGCGGCTTCGAGACCAAAAACTTTGGCAGCATAAGAAAGGGCGGCTCCCCATTGGCCCGCACCGGTTTCGGTAGTAACGTTCGTGACGCCTTCTTCTTTGCAATAATATGCCTGAGCCAGCGCAGAGTTCAGTTTATGAGAACCGATCGGGCTGACACTTTCGTTCTTGAAATAGATATGTGCCGGAGTTCCGAGCGCTTTTTCCAGTCCGTAAGCGCGTACAAGCGGCGTACTACGATAATATTTATACATTTCGCGTACATCTTCCGGTATTTCGATCCATGCGTCAGTCTGGTTAAGCTCCTGATGACACAGTTCTTTGGCAAAGATTGGATACAGATCTTCCGCTTTCAGCGGCTGTTTTGTTCCCGGGTGCAACGGCGGCATTGGCTTGTTCACCATATCAGCCTGAATGTTGTACCAGTAATGTGGAATTTCTTCTTCCGGTAGGATATACCGTTTTCTTTTGTCACTCATGTTATTGTGGTTTATTAGTTTTCTGCTGCCAAAAGTAGGCAAAATTTTTAATATTCGTGTAATTTTGTCAACAAAGAATCGAATTCGATTGTTATTTTAGTTAAGTTTGCACGGCATAGCAAATACGACAATAAAAAAATGTGATATGAAGATTTATCATAAATTTCTGTTATATCAGAATAAGCTTCTCAAGCCCTATGTACGTATCCTGCTGGGGTTGGTAGAAGCACTCACTTATCTGGCATCTCTGTTGTTGATTGTCGGAGTGGTTTACGAACATGGTTTTCCATTGTCCCCGGTCGAGGTACAGCAGATACAGATCTTGTATAAAGCCGTATGGATTATCTTTTTAATTGATGTCACCCTGCATATTTCGCTGGAATACCGGAATACGAAAAAGCAATATCGAAGGCTGGCATGGATATTGAGCGTATTGCTTTACCTAACTTTGGTTCCCGTCATCTTCCATCGTCCGGAAGAAGAGGGAGCAATTCTGCAAGTCTGGGAATTCCTTCACGGTAAGTTTTACCATTTAATATTACTGCTGATTCTTTCTCTGCTGAACCTGTCCAATGGCTTGGTGCGTCTTTTAGGACGCCGTACGAATCCGTCTTTGATACTGGCTGTCAGCTTTATGGCTATTATTCTGATCGGGACGGGATTGCTGATGCTTCCACGATGTACGGTCAATGGCATCACTTGGGTCGATTCTCTGTTTACAGCCACCAGTGCCGTCTGTGTGACGGGCTTGGTGCCGGTAGACGTATCCACCACTTTCACCACCAGCGGACTTGTAGTCATTATCCTGCTCATTCAGATCGGTGGACTGGGAGTGATGACATTAACCAGTTTCTTCGCCATGTTCTTTATGGGAAATACTTCCATTTACAATCAGCTCGTTGTCCGTGATATGGTCAGTTCCAATTCGTTGGGGTCGTTACTGTCCACACTACTATATATCCTTGGATTTACATTGGTCATCGAAGGCATTGGCATGGTGTCCATCTGGTTCAGCATTCACAATACGCTTGGGATGAATCTGGAAGAGGAACTGGCTTTTGCCGCCTTCCATTCCATTTCGGCTTTCTGCAATGCGGGTTTCTCCACACTTTCAGGCAATTTAGGAAATTCGATGGTGATGACCAACCACAACTGGCTGTTCATCTCCGTCTCTTTACTGATTATCTTGGGCGGTATCGGTTTTCCGATTCTGGTTAATTTTAAAGATATCGTATTATACCATTTGCGCCATTTCTGGACGTTTGTGCGTACCCGCAAACTGGAAAGACATAAGATGCAGCACCTCTACAATCTGAATACGAAAATCGTATTGATCATGACTTTCCTGCTTTTGCTGATCGGTACACTGGCCATTGCTGCTTTTGAGTGGAATGCCTCTTTTGCCGGTATGTCTGTGGCCGATAAATGGACGCAAGCATTCTTTAATGCGACCTGTCCGCGAACGGCTGGGTTTAGCAGTGTCGATCTGGCATCATTGAGCGTGCAGACGCTGTTGGTTTATCTCTTCCTGATGTGGGTCGGCGGCGGTTCGCAGTCTACGGCAGGCGGTGTCAAAGTGAATGCTTTTGCAGTGGTAGTGTTGAACCTTGTAGCCGTATTGCGGGGAAGTGAGCGGGTGGAGGTCTTCGGCAGGGAATTGTCTCATGACTCTATCCGGCGTTCCAATGCGACGGTCGTCATGTCGCTGGGCGTATTGTTTCTCTTCATCTTCATATTGAGCATACTCGAACCGAAAGCCTCTTTGCTGGCACTGACCTTTGAATGTGTTTCCGCCCTTAGTACGGTAGGATCGAGCCTGAATCTGACGCCTCAATTGTGCGATGCCAGTAAATTGCTGGTATCGTTGCTGATGTTTATCGGACGTGTCGGTCTGATTACGTTGATGCTGGGCATCGTCAAGCAGAAAAAGAATACAAAATACCGTTATCCGAGTGATAACATCATCATAAACTAACATCATGAAGTATATTATTATTGGTCTAGGAAATTACGGGCATGTACTTGCCGAGGAATTATCGGCATTGGGGCATGAGATCATTGGAGCGGACATCAGCGAAAGCCGTGTCGACTCAATCAAAGATAAGGTTGCCACTGCTTTTGTCATAGACGCTACGGACGAACAGTCGTTGTCGGTGCTGCCTTTGAATAGCGTAGATATTGTTGTTGTGGCGATTGGCGAGAATTTTGGAGCATCGGTACGTGTTGTCGCGTTGTTGAAGCAGAAAAAGGTGCCTCGTATTTTTGCCCGTGCCATTGATGCGGTGCACAAGGCAGTGCTTGAAGCGTTTAGTCTGGAGAAGATTCTGACACCGGAAGAGGATGCTGCCCGTAGCCTGGTGCAGTTGCTCGACTTTGGGGCGACGATGGAAGCGTTCCGTATTGATCAGGATTATTATGTCGTGAAGTTTACTGTTCCGAAGAAGTTTGTAGGATACTTTGTGAATGAGCTGAATATGGATGAAGAGTTTCATCTGAAACTGATCGCACTGAAGCGTGCGAACAAAGTCACTAATTGCCTGGGCATTTCTTTGATGGAGCGTCATGTCAAGAATGAGTTGCCCGGAGATGAAAAGGTGGAAGAAGGAGACGAACTGGTCTGCTACGGTAAATACCGTGATTTTCAGTCTTTCTGGAAAGCTATTTAAAGATACATCACGCTAAATAATAAATGAAATGCGATTAACCAACTTACTATTTACGACACTTTTACTATTTGTTTCCGTCTTTGCACGAAGTCAGAAGAGTAATGAATTTACAGTACTGCAATGGAATGTATGGCAGGAAGGTACGATGGTACCGGGAGGATATGACGCTATTGTCAATGAGATTGTTCGCCTGAAACCGGACTTTGTAACTTTCAGTGAAGTCAGGAATTACAATAAGACGAATTTCACAGCCCGCGTCTGTGCTTCGCTGAAAGAGAAGGGGCTTTCGTATTATTCTTTTTATAGTTATGACACGGGGCTGCTGAGCAAACATCCTATCACCGATTCCCTGACTGTTTTTCCCGAGAAAGACGATCACGGAAGTATCTATCGCCTGACCAGTTCGGTAAACGGGCATAAGGTAGCGGTTTACACGTCACATCTGGATTATCTGGATTGTGCATACTACAATGCCCGCGGCTATGACGGTTCTACCTGGAAGGAAATACCGTTGCCGGCATCGGTAGAAGAGATACTGAAAGTAAACGTTGCTTCCCAGCGTGACGATGCTATCCGTTTGTTTATCACTCAGGCTGAGAAAGACCTGGCAGCAGGGTATAAAGTGATTATCGGCGGTGACTTTAACGAACCGTCTCACTGTGACTGGATAGAAAAGAATAAAGATATGTACGATCACAATGGCTTCGTTGTGCCCTGGACGGTAACGACTTTGCTCGAAGAAGCCGGATTTGTAGATAGTTACCGCAAGATATATCCCAATCCCTTGACACATCCCGGCTTTACTTATCCTTCGGACAATCCGGCAAAAACTCCGGAGAAAATCACATGGGCTCCCAAAGCAGACGAGCGGGACCGGATCGACTTTATTTTCTATAAAGGCGAAGGACTGGATGCAAGGAAGGCGGTCATCTTCGGACCGAAAGGTTCTATTGTCCGCGCACAGCGCGTGCAGGAGACATCCAAAGATAAGTTCTTATTGCCGCTTGATGTATGGCCAACCGATCACAAAGGATTGTTGGTTACGTTTATCTGTAAATAATATCAGTAGCATCTATATTTTCTTCATCCTATATAAATAAAAACAAATATTATCTGTCACCTGTCACTGTTTTAGATGTAACAGGTTGATTTTTAGGTATAAATATGGTGACGGCAACGAGTGACAGCAGTGTGATGGCAGAATTTGCCGTCACGCTGTTGCCACTCGTTGTAGTTTATTTAGGGATATTCTGTAAATGTCCTTATTTTCTATAAATGAATAGGATAATATTAATTTTTAGAGATTTTTCTCTTCATTTTTTATATACAGATCTCAATTATTCTTCCTTTTTTTTTGATAATATTATTTACATATCTGTATCTTACATCCTGAAATCATGATGTAGGGGCCTGCCTTTTAGCAGGAAGTTAATAAACTTTTCCGTTTTTCATTCCGCCGTTGTTCGCCCATCCTTCGTCGTAAACAACCTTATCAATAGCCTTTGTCGGTGAAGAAGCTGCGAGCACATAGGCTATCAAACCTTCGTTCCAACCGCTGATTTTCAAGTCCATCTCCCAGCCATGATTGCGGCTCCAATGCCAGTAGAGCACGTTTTGGTCGCCCTGGCGGTAGAAGTTCCAGTCTACTTCCCGCCATAGCTTGTCGATGCGGGCGGCGAGGGCTTTCTCTTGCGGATTGCCGCCTGCATAGTATTGGTGTACGGCAAGGAGAGCCTGCATGATGAAAGCGGTTTCTACGAGGTCGCCGCCATTGTCTTTTTGTCCGAAAGGCTTTACCCGCCCCGTATCGCCATACCACCAGTGGGGGTAGGCGCCGTGAAAGCGGTCGGCGGTTTCGAGGAAAGAAACGATGCGTTCCATACGTGCCAGGCCTTCTTCACGGGTGACGTAGCCCCGGTGGATACCGGCAAGCACTGCCATGATGCCGAAACCGCTGCCGCCGGATGTCACTACGTTTTGGTCGTTTTCGGGATATACGCCGTCCATGTGGATGCGTTCGCGTGCCAGTCCGCTGTTGGGTTCGGCTCCGTCCCAGAAGTAATTGAAGGTCCGGCGTTGTACGGTGTCCAGCAGGGCGTCGTCGCTCAATGCTCCGGATGCACCGTCGGATTTCTTTGTGCCGCAGGCTCCTGCAAGGAACAACAGCAGGAGAAGCGGGATATATAGGTTTACTGATTTCATTCTGTTTTACGTGCAATGATTTATATACTGTTGGGAGAATTCTGTTTCCCCGTAAGGAAACGCCCGTTCCCTTAGGGAGAAACTCCCGTTTCCTTAGTGGGAAATTTCGGTTTCCCCTGAGGGAACTGCGCGTTTCCTTTGGCGAAACTGTCAGTATCCTCAGGAGAAACCGCGGGTTTACTTCAAGGTAATACGAGCCGTCCTGGCAGCCTGACTGCTTCCACCGATGAAGAGGTCGAAATCTCCAGGTTCGGCTACGTGGTTCAGGTCGTAATCATAGAAGCGTAGCAGCTCCGGAGTAATCTTGAAGGAAACGGTTTTGCTTTCGCCGGCGCGCAGGAAGATTTTTTCGAAGCCCTTCAATTCGCGCACGGGACGGGTGATGCTTCCTACAAGGTCGCGGATGTATAGCTGTACGACTTCGGCTCCGTCCCGTTTGCCGGTGTTGGTAACGGTGACTGCGGCGGTTATGGAACCGTCCTGTCCCATCGACGGGGTACTCAGAGCAATGTCACTGTACCGGAAAGTGGTGTAGGACAAGCCGTATCCAAAGGGATAAAGCGGCTCGTTGTCCACATCCAGGTAGTTGCTGCGGAACTTCTCGAACCATTTGCCTGCCTGTAGCGGGCGTCCGGTATTCTTGTGGTTGTAGAACAGAGGTATTTGCCCTACGTTCTTCGGGAAAGTCATCGTCAGCTTTCCGCTGGGGTTGACATCTCCGAACAATACGTCGCCGATGGCATAGGCGGCTTCGCTTCCGCCAAACCATACATTCAGTATGGCGGGTACGTTCGCCTGCTCCCAGGTCAGCGTCAGCGGACGTCCGGTGAAGAGGGTGAGCACTACGGGCTTGCCCGTCTTCAGCAGGGCTTCCAGCAGCGAGCGCTGCACGTCGGGCAGGTCGAGATTGGTACGACTGGAGCTTTCGCCGCTCATTTCGGAAGATTCGCCGAGTGCGGCTATGATAACGTCTGCACCGGCGGCTGTTTTCAGGGCTTCGTCCAGCAGTTCTTTGTCTGTACGGTTGTCCCGGTTCAGGGAGCGGCCGAACATGGTGGCGCGTTCTTCATAGGCGGCGTCGCCGATGAGGTTGCTGCCTTTGGCGTATGTGACGTTCACTTTGCCGGACATCATCTCTTTCAGTCCCTCATACAAGGAAGGATAGTCGTTGAGGCGGGCGGCTACGCTCCATGTGCCGGGCATATTGCTGCGTGTGTTGCCCAAGGGACCGATAACGGCTACGGTTCCTTCTTTTTTCAGCGGGAGCAGCGGTTGGGGCAGAGAGCCGGGATGTAGCCCGATGCTGTCGTTCTTCAGCAATACGAAGCTCTCGGCGGCAATGCGGCGTGCGGCGGCGCGGTGCTCTTTGGTGAAGATGTCGCGTGCGGGACGCTCCGGGTCGCAGTATTTGTAGGGATTGTCAAAGAGTCCCAGCTTGTACTTGGCTTCGAGGATGCGGCGGCAGGCCGTGTCGAGGGTCTTCATGCTTACCTTGCCCGACATGACGGACTTTTTGAGCGTGCCCACAAATCCTTCGCTCACCATATCCATATCTACCCCGGCATTGAGGGCACGGGCGGAAACTGCTTGCAGGTCGCCGATGCCATGTTCTGTCATCTCGGATATGCCGGTAAAGTCGGTCACTACAAAGCCGTTGAAGCCCCATTGCTTGCGAAGCACATCGGTCATCAGCCATTTGTTGGCTGTGGCAGGTACGCCGTCTATCTCGTTGAAAGACGCCATTACACTGCCCACACCTGCCTCTACGGCGGCCTCATAGGGGTACATATATTCGTTGAACATGCGGTTGCGGCTCATGTCTACCGTGTTGTAGTCGCGGCCCGCTTCGCCTGCCCCGTAGAGGGCGAAGTGCTTGACGCAGGCAAGGATTTCATCGTTGCGCTTGAGCTGGTCGGAGAGGTTGGCTCCCTGATAACCGTATACCATCGCTTTGGCAATTGCTCCGCCAAGGAAAGGGTCTTCGCCACTGCCTTCGCTGACACGTCCCCAACGCGGGTCGCGGCTGATGTCCACCATCGGACTGAATGTCCAGGAGATGCCGTCGGCACTGGCTTCGATGGCGGCAATACGTGCGGATTCCCGAATGGCTGCCATATCCCAGGTGCAGGAAAGTCCCAGAGGGATGGGGAAGATGGTTTCGTAACCGTGTATCACATCCATGCCGAAGAGCAGGGGAATGCCCAGACGGGAGTTTTCCACTGCCAGCTTTTGCACGTCGCGTATCTTGTCCACTCCTTTCAGGTTGAAAAGTCCGCCGACGAGCCCTTGCTCGATTTTCTTGGCTACGTCACTGCTTTTGGCTTGCCCGGTAGTGATTTCACCGGTAACGGGCAGGTTCAATTGCCCTATTTTCTCCTCTACGGTCATTCGCTTCATCAGGGCATCGATAAAGCGGTCCATATCTTGAGGAGATTTTTGCGCCTGCATGGCGGCGGCGCCTATAAAGGCGGCTGCAAGTAGCAGGCCGGTTCTTTTGAAAAACTTCTTCATAATATGTTTCTTTTAATATGTATTTTCTAATACGGTTCTTTACACATGTTTTTGCATATGCTTTTATAGATACTTTTTAAGCATGGATAATGTATATAGGTCTTTCTAAGTGAAAGCCTGAAAGGCTTTTATCTTCAAGAGAAGTGTGTCAAAATACACTTGACGATTTCTTTTAGGCACGGATTACACGGATTTCACGGAAAAAGAATAAAGAAAATCTGTGTTTTCTGTGTAATCTGTACCTAAAAAGAAATCAATAGTAAGCGAATCTTGGTTTTGACACACTTTCATATTACAGATGCATTAATATACATCCTATAAAGGCGAATTCCTTGTGTATAAATCATTTGTCCTAACAGAGCACAAGTCATAGAGGACTTTTTATACCCGGGGTATATTATCCCGGGCTTGTAGATAAAAAGCTTTCAGCCTTAGGTGCATTATCATGCCGTATGGTATTAATCACTAATCACTAATCGCTAACCACTAATTATCGTTAATAATCAGGATTCTGTTTCAGCACCCCGTTCGATTTGTCAATTTCTTCTTGTGGCAATGGCAGCAAGGCATTCTTGTCCTGATAGTTCTTTCCGGCAGCTTGAAGCACTTCTTTGGCAATGCCCCAGCGCACGAGATCGTAGAAACGGTCGGGTTCCAATGCCAACTCAACGCGGCGTTCGTGGCGAATGGCATCACGCAGTGTGCTTTGGTCAGTGGACGTGACTTTGGGCAGTATACTGCTGTCCGCACCGCGTGCATGGGCGCGGACCTGCTCCAGATAATCGATAGCCTCTCCCGGAATACCTTTCTCGTTGGCGGCTTCGGCAGCCATCAGCAATACGTCCGGGTAGCGGATGATGCGGATGTTTACCCAAAAACCGTCTTTGGTATATTTCTTACGCAGTTCGGGTTCGGTATACGCCTTTTTGTTGAAGTAAGCCCCCATAGCGGTGGATACGGGGGATTCACCGTAAGGCTTGTTGGTATTTTCCGGAGTGACAGGGTCGCTGATGCTCCGGCGGAAATAAAGCAGAGTGGCATCTTTGCGGGGGTCACCGGGCTCGAATGCCCCGCCTAACAGCACAGTACCCATATGCCAGCCCCAACCGAGGTCCCAATCGCCTGCGCCGCGCACGCCTTGTACCTGGCAGAACTGACTTCCGATGACATCACTGTTTTTCAGGGCATCGGTCGATTCGCATTGCAGTTCGAACACGCTTTCGCCGCAGTTCTCGCCCTCAACGGTGAAGACTTTATCTACGGGCGTGTTCAGGTTGTAGAGGCCGGACTTGATGACTTCGGTGGAAGCGTCGTACATATTGTCCCAGTCGTTACGCATCATGTAGGTACGGGCGTGCAGTGAGCGGGCGGCTCCCCAGGTGATGCGTCCGGTGTATTCGGAAGTCCATGTCAGCGGCAGGCATTTCTCGGCTTCGGTCAGGTCTTTGTCTATCTGTTCGTATATCTCGTTCACATTACTTTTGGGCCGGTTGGCGTCGGATGCCTCTTTCACTTTGAATGTTACCAGCGGCACCTCTCCCCAGGCACGTACAAGGTTGAAGTAGCAGTAGGCGCGGAAGAACAGGGCTTCGCCTTTGGTACGTACATTCTCCAAATCATCCTTGTTTCCGCTGTTTTCCAGGTCGTCGAGGATTTCGTTGCACTGGTAGATGATTTTATAGTTCTGTCCCCAATAGGCACTGAGCGTACCGTTGGAGGCTGTATACTGGAAATCGTCCCACATGGCTGCCTGGTCGGCGCCGTCGCCGGCATCGCTGCCTTTTTCGGAGTCCTCGCTGCGTACCATGTGTATCATGAAGGCGGGTATTCCGGCAGTGATGTTATAGCTGCGCATCAGGTAATATACGTTGTACATCTTTCCGCCGATAAGGGCGTTGGGAGCATCGTCTTCGGTGAACTGCCCCAGCGGGTCGCGGTCGAGGAAGTCGTTGCAGGATGTCAGGGCAAAGGTGGTGAGTGTACCTGCTATCAGAGTTAGAATCTTATGTTTCAGTTTCATGATTATTATTTTTTGGTTCATCGCAGCAGACACCGGGTTGTGTGCTCTGCGGTGAATTGTTTTTAGAATGTCAGATTAAAGCCGAATGTATAAATGGCAGGCATCGGATAGCTGCCGTCGTCTACGCCGAAAGCAATGGCCGTACCGCCCAGTTCGGGAGTGTAACCGGTGTTGTGTTTCCAGGTTTTCAGGTTCTGGATGTTGACGTAGAGCTTCAGGGCCTGCATACCGATTCTGGATATCAGGGTCTTGTCGAAGTTATACGCCAACTGTACGTTGCGGATACGGAAGAAGCTGCCGTCTTCGATGTAGTACTCGGAATTCATATTGTTGATGGTATGCTTCGTGTTGAGCAAGGGTTGGGTATTGCTTGTACCCGGTCCGTGCCAGCGGTCCATGCGTTGTTCCATGAAGTTGAACTGGCTCCAGTTGTAGTTGTCCCAGGTACAGAATATCTGGTTACCGCCTTGTCCCATCATGTCGATGCCGAGCTCCCAGTTCTTATAGCTTACGCCGAGGGCGATGCCGTAAGTGACATTCGGGGTAGGGTCGCCTATCAGGGTACGGTCGGCAGTGGTGATTTCACCGTCACCGTTCACATCCTTGAATTTCAGGTCGCCCGGAGTCACGGTGGCCAGGGTATTCTTGGGCGACCGGGCTATTTCTTCGTCCGTCTGGTATACGCCCTCTACCTTGTAACCGTAGAAGTAACCGATGGGATAGCCGGCCATTGTGTAACTCTGGCTCTTGTCGCCTGCGATAATCGAGTAACCCTCCTGTACAAGGCTCAATACCTTGTTCTTGATGGTAGTGAGGTTGAAGCCTGCGCTATAGCCCCAGTCGCCAATCCGGTCGCGCCAGTCGATGGCGAGTTCCACGCCTTTGTTCTCTATGGAGCCGAGGTTGCCGATGCCCGGCACCGTGCCGGAGATGCCCGGAACTTCCGCCAGCAGGTCTTTAGTGGTTTTCTTGTAATATACACCCTCGAAGTGCAGGCGGTTGCGGAAGAAGTTGGCTTCTGCACCCGCTTCCCAGGCTTCCACCTTTTCCCAGCGGAGACGGGGATTGGGCAGGTAGGACAACTGGTAGCCCGGATAGATGGCGGACGGCTTGCCGAATACGGCGGAATAGGCATTGGTGAGCAACGGTTCGGCAGGATAGGCCTTGTCCAGATTCTGATTGCCGAGCGTACCCCACGAGCCTTTCAGCTTCAACATATCCAGCCAGGTGATGTCTTTCATGAACTCCTCTTCGGACATCAGCCAGCCTGCGCCGACGGAGTAGAAATTCTGCCACTGGTTTCCGGTGTAGGAGAATGCGGAGGAACCGTCGCGGCGGAACGAACCGTTGAACAGGTATCTGCCTTTGTAGTTATAGAGCACACGTCCCAGCATGGATACGGTACTGCGCTCCCATTGCTTGCTCTCGTTGGTGGCTGTTGCCGCATCGCCGATGCTGATGTACCACTTGTCGGGATTGTCGGGGATAACCAGGCCTACGCCCTGCGTACGTTCTCCGCCCAGCATCTCCAGCTTGTTGTAATAGGTGGTGAAGCCGGCGGTGGCGGTCAGGCTGTGGTCGCCCCAGGTATTGGTGTAGGTCAGCAGGTAGTCGCTTTGTACTTTGGCTTCGGTTTCCTTGGACTGTTTCACGCCGGTCTTACCGTTGCCGAGGGTCACGACGTTGCCTTCCACGCTGCTGTCGAATACGTTGATAACAGGCGTGTAGGTGCGGCTGCTGTTGGAAGCATAGTCCATGGAGTACATTACTTTGAACTGGAAGTTTTTCAGGAAGTCCCATTGACCGTATACATTGCCCGATGCGCGGTAGTTTTCCGCACGGGTGGTATTGGCTTTCAAGTCCACATCCACCATAGGGTTGTTCATCTGCGCTTTCTGGAAGCCGGGCAGGGTGGTGTACAAGCCGTATTCGGCATTGTATACGGGGGCTACCGGGGCTGCGCGGAGAGCTGTTGCCACACTTTTTGTATCGGCGGGCAGTATGCGTGCGCCGTTGAACTGGAAGCCTACTTTGAAGTTATCCGTAACTTTATAGTCGTTGCTTATGTTCAGTGTGACCTTGCTATACTTCTCGTGCTTGATATTGCCTTGCTCGTAGGCATAACCGGCGCCGAGGTAGAAGCTGTGCCTGGCGGAAGCACCCGTGATGCTGACATTGTTGTTGGTGATAAATCCGGTCTGGAAGATTTCATCCTGCCAGTCGGTATTGCCCGTCCACGGGGTGAAATCAAATTCGGGATTGCCTTCATTTCTCAACTGTTCGTTGTAGAGTTCCTTGAACCCGGCGGCGTCGACCATTGCAATCTTGTCCGTTACACGCTTGAAGCCGAACGAGCCGTTGATGTTGACACGCGTCTGTCCTTCTTTGGCTTTCTTGGTGGTAATGATGATGACACCGTTGGCGCCGCGCACGCCGAAGATGGCGAGGGACGACGGGTCTTTCAGGATTTCCATGGACTCGATGTCCTGCGGATTGAGGAAGTTGATGTTGTCATTGAACAGGCCGTCTACTACATACAGCGGTTTGTAGCCGTTAATGGAGTTTGTACCGCGCACACGTATTTCAGGATCTGCTCCTGCCTTGCCAGAATTGATAACCTGTACGCCGGCTATCTTTCCCTGCAAGGCGGCTACCGGGTTGACTACGGGTTTGTTGGCAATCTCATCGCCTTTTATGTTGGTGATAGACCCGGTGAGGTCGCGTTTCTTGGCGCTGCCGTACCCGATGACGACCGTTTCGGCAAGCATCTGTGAATCGTCGTTCATCTGCACGTCGATAACACTCCGGTTGCCTACTTTGACGGCTTGCTTTACCATGCCTACATAGGAAAACTCCAAAGTAGCTTCGGGCGGCACTTGGATGGAATACTTTCCGTCAATGTCCGTAATGACACCGTTGGAAGTGCCTTGTTGCAGTACGGATGCTCCGATGAGCGGTTCGCCCGTAGCGTCGGTCACCGTACCGGTCACTGTCTTGTTTTGAGAGAAACCGGGAGTTGCCGTAAAGAGCAAACATGCTATCAGAAATAGATTTTTCAGCCAGAAGGCTTTCTCCATAGAATGTTTAGGTTTTTTCTTCATTGCATAAATTTTTAGTGGATAACTAACTTGATTGTCTCCTCTGAAACAATCGGAATGCAAAAAAGATTTGGGCGTTTTGTATATCTCCGGTTTTTAACATAATCCGGAAGGTTTCTTCGGGCGCTTCGCAGTCCGTTCGATGATGAGGTTTGTCTCTTTGTCCTGTAATCGTAACCCGGCAATACAGTGGTGCCATGTTTTCAGTGCCTCTTCCCTTTCTCAACCAAAAGAGAACACTGAAGGAAAGAAGCAAGCCATGTCACCGAAAAGGTCACCGAAACGGTGTCTGTTTTTTTCGTAGTGCCTTGGTATAAGCAATAAAAAACCCACTAAAATTGCAGTTTTAGTGGGTTTTTGTCTATAAAAGACTGTATGTGTGTGCGGGTGATAGGACTCGAACCTACACGCCTCACGGCACCAGATCCTAAGTCTGGCGCGGCTGCCAATTACGCCACACCCGCAAGGGATTTTCCCGTTAAGCGGTGCAAAGATAAGAAGTTTTCTTGGTTTTACAAGTAAAAGTTCAAAGAAAGTTATTCGCTGACTGCCGGAGTCCATTCCCCTTTAAGGAAAGCCCGGGCTTTTTCGATGATAGTGTCTATATGCTTTGTTTCATCCGCTTCGTCCATATTGACTTTGATATCGGGCTCTATTCCCCATTCTATCTGCTCCATGTCGGCGTTGAAATGTGGGCTGGCGGAGAAGCGTACTGTCCATCCGTTAGGCAGTTCGGAAGTGAAAGGCATGCCGGAGCCGCCACCGGTTTTGTCACCCATGATAGTGACATTGGGCAGACAGCTCATCTGATTGACGAAATCGTTGGTTGCGCTGTAGGAGCGGCGGTTGGTCAGCACTACTGTTTTCTTTTGCCAACGTATGCTGTTGCTGGGTTCCAGTTCTATGGGGTAGGGCTCGGAGAAATCATTATGCCCCTTGCCGGTTTTGTGGCGGATATACCCGGTCAGCACTTTCTCGTTGGTGAAACGGGCGGCGATGCGTTCGGAGTTGGTTACGTTGCCGCCGCCATTGTTGCGTACGTCAATGATAAGTCCGCTGCATGAGGCAAGATAGGAGAGTATCTCATCCAGGTTTCCGTTGCCTATGCCCGAAGAGAAACTCTCGTAACGCATATAGCCGATGTTGTCTTCGAATATCTTGTACTTGATACCTGCGGCAGTGCGGTAGTCGGTACTCGCCTTGCCCAGATAGAAGTCTTCCACAATGTCTTCGCGGAAGTTGCGCGGATAGTCCTGATACCAGGCATCGTAATACGAAACATTGTGGGCGGAAGCTAAGTTTACATGCCCGTCCTGCAGTTCGTTCAGCATGTTTCCCAATACTTCAAACAGGCCTTCGCTACTCATGCTGCCGGTAATCAGCCTGCTGTATTCGTCGTGTATGGCATCCCAGTCTATCTGTTTGTATTCCAGGAAGCAGTACTGCTCGTCGATAATTTTCCAGAGGGCCTCAAAGTTTCCCTGCGGAGAATTGGCAACTTCGTCTTCGCGGATGCAACTGCCCAGCAAAGGAAGCACGGCAATCAGAACCATTATATTTTTCAGAAACCTTACCATCTTGTCATTCTTCATTTATCACTCCGCTTCTTTATTTCTTTCTCTTGTTTTTCAATAAATACAGCTCCTTCACGAATCCCACCATGAATACGTGCGAGTAGGTGTGTGTCTTTATATCGTTCACGTGTGACTGCTGCGCGTCCCATATATAGGCGAAACGCATTTTGGCACGTCCCACCGGAAAGTCTGCCGTAAGCATTTGCCGCAGTGACGGTTGGTTGTGCAATGAGGTGAATTTCACCACTCCGCTGCTGTTGCCCAACGAGAAGATTTCGTAATAGGATTGCCCGTAGTGCGGTGAGAACATAACGCCCATTAACGGCAGATTGACCTGGTAGCGCAGTGTCAGCGGATAGTTCTTTATGCGTAAGTTCCAGATGGCCATGCCCGATACGTCCAGATTGATATAGGCGCGTGCCGATGCCGGATTGTTGGTATTGCGCAGGTTGTAGACAAAACCGCCGTTCAGGTCGGCAAGACCGCCGGCGAGCAACTTGAAATTGCCTGTAATGGGGAAGTTGTAGTGCAGGCCGTAGTTCCAGTTTGCCAGTGCGGAGAATGTATTGTTGTTATCCGCTTTGTTGCGGGTATATCCCAAATCGGCCTGAAAGAAACTCTGTAGGGAGAGCCTGCCATCCATCCATCTGGTCATGCGCATGCTTTCGCGCGAGACGCGGAAATCAATTCCGGTGTATTCCTGGGGAGACAGATAAGTGTCGAATACATTCGTAAAACCTACGCCGTACATGGTGGCGCGAGTTACGAGGCGGCTCTGTTCCAAACCTTCCGCTGTGGCGGGAAGCTGTGCCTGCATGGCACTGCTGCATAACAGCAGTACCGTGCAGATAACCGGTATTATCGGTTTAGGTAGTTTCATGTTCCTTGCTGTCATCATTATCGGAGAACAATTTCATTTGTCCGGTCAGCTCGTCCAGTATGTCGCTTTCACTCTTTCCGTGGTCCGGGTCCAGAATTTCGGGTTCTTCCTCATTCTTGCTTTCCGGGATTTGCGGAGTTTCCGGCTGGCGGGTAGGTTCTAACTCGTTGATAGTATCCAGCGTATAGGTAGTCAGTCGCTTGCCTTTCGCCTTGAAACCTTTTACGGCGATAAATTCGTCTGCATCGACCACCAGCGGTTCGCGGAATTTGTCATGCGTGCCTTCGGCGGCCGGGTCGAGATGACCTCGCCCGACCACCGGAGCGGAAC
>OHBE01002009.1_pt1 | contig 15993 bp, 6 predicted proteins | sample 1577231 | NCBI WGS metagenome assembly OHBE01 (sample SAMEA3541506, study PRJEB24748) | human gut metagenome | biome: human gut; feature: human-associated habitat; material: faeces | place: China | collected 2012 | reverse complement strand
ATCTTCACTACCATGCCCTTGTCGAGATAGCAATAAGGGTTCTTGATCTGCGAAATGAAATCGACCATCCGCTCCCGCTGCGACAAGTCTTTTCTAATTTCCACTTCGTTGATGTCTACCAGTTCCTTGCGGTTCACATTACGGAGATCGGTCTGTGCCATCTGACGCAGGCTTTCCATGGTGTGATAGGTTCGTGCAGTTGTTTCGGTCATTCACTCATTCCTTTCTGTTTTTGGGGTGGTGTGTCAGCCTCTTTCACTTATAGAATTGGAGAAAGGTCATTTCGCAAGGTATTTCAAAAATTTTTTTGATTTTTTTCAAAAACACCTTGCGAAACACGCTCTGCCCGATTCTAAAGATAGAAGAACCCGAAAAATGCGTAAGACAACGGCTTCACCGTAAGTAGGGCAAGATTCGCCTGGAGTAACTCAAAATTCACTTTCGTGATTTTTCGTTACTGGCAATCTTGATGGGGATTCCGCTTCCCCATTCCCTCGGTACGCACAAAATCTCTGATTTTGGCTATCTGGCTTCCACTAAAGTGGTCGCAGCCGACCGCCTACGGCTTGTCGGGATTTGCTTCGCAAATAAATTTGAAGGGAGTTTCTATCTATGGGCAGAAGAAAAAAGTGCGAGCAGATAAAAAGAACAAATAACGTAATGGTACGTTTTACGGATGCCGAGTACGCTTCTATTTTCATTTCTGCTGAACAGGCAGGCTATCCGGTTGCCGTTTATGTCAGGAAGAGTGCGCTGGACGAACGCATCGAAGTCCACTACAACATCACTGCAGAACTTCCCGAACTTCAAAAACTGATTGCTGAGTATTCTGCCATCGGCAACAACCTAAATCAGATTGCCCAATACTTCCACTCTGGCGGTTTCTATTCCAAGTCAATGCAGGACGAGATCAACCGCCATCTCACTGCATTATGGCAGCTTCGGCAGGAAGCAATCAAATTAGGGGGAACCTATCATGGCCGTGTTAAAACACATCGCAATAAAAAACGCTGATTACAGTGCGGCAGTCTGCTATTTGAAATATCAGCATGATGAACGACACTTAAAACCGCTCCTTGATGAAAACGGGAGCATGATGATCCGCAGCGAATTTCACATGAATGGAGTAAACTGCAATCCCGACACCTTTGATCTTGAGTGCGAAATGCTCAATGACCAGTATCGAAAAAACTACCGATACGACGAAGTCAAGTCCCATCACTATATCATCAGTTTTGATCCGCGCGATAAAGACGAACACCATCTTACTGGCGAGAAAGCACAAACCCTGGGACTTGAATTTGTGAAGAATCATCTTCCCGGCCATCAAGCATTGGTCTGTACTCACACGGATGGACATAATGGCAGTGGCAACATCCATGTTCATATCATAATCAACAGCTTACGGAAACTGGACATAGAGCCACAGTCATACACCACACGCAGCATTGACTGCAAAGCAGGATACAAACATCACCTGACAAAAGATTATCTAAAATACTTACAGCAAGAACTTATGAATCTATGCCAGCGTGAAAATCTGTATCAGGTCGATCTTCTCTCTCCGGCTCAACATAAAATCACTGAAGCTGAATACTGGTTGCAAAAGCGAGGGCAGAAAGAGCTGGAAGATATAAACGAACAGATCATTGCTGATGGCATAAATCCAATGGAAACAACATTTCAGACTCGTAAGCAGTTTGTTCGGAATGCCGTTTCAGAGATTTCTTCCTCCGCAATTTCGTTTGAAGATTTTCAAAGCCAGTTATTTGAAAAGTATAAGATTCATGTGAAAGAAAATCGGGGAAGATATAGCTATCTGCATCCAAAGCGAGAGAAGTACATTTCTGGTCGCTCTTTAGGCACAAATTTTGATAAAGATTATTTGCTCAATCTTTTTGAAGCCAATGCACTTGCTGCTGAGCAAGAAGAAAAGCAACGACAGACCATGCCCGATTACCATGCAGACCCGATTGCCATTCTCTTCATTCGCTCTGATCTGCGTCTTGTTGTGGACTTGCAGAACTGTATTAAGGCTCAACAGAGCAGAGCTTATGCTCAAAAAGTCAAAATTTCCAATCTTCAGCAGATGGCAAAGACCGTAGCTTACATTCAGGAAAACGGATTCGATACCAGAGAAAATTTACAGACAACCTACGATAGCATCACATTACAGATGCACGATGCACGGCAAAAGACAAAGGACACCGAAACACAAATCAAATCTGTGAATGAGCAAATCCACTATCTGGGTCAGTATCTTTCCACAAAATCCACCTACAATGAATTTTTGAAAGCTCGCTTCAAAGGAAAATTTCGCAAGGATCACGCTGATGAAATTGAGAAGCACGAAAAAGCCGCCCAGATTCTGAAAGCACAAAATCCAGACGGCTCACTTCCGAAGATGAAAGATTTGAAGCTTGAAAAAGAACGATTACTTGCCTTGAAAGCGGCTCAATACGACACCTACACCTATTATAAAGATTATCAAAAAGAATTGCGAACAGCCTGTGCCAATGTTGACAGCATCTTGGGGCAGCACCACATTCGAGATCACATTCAACGCACAGAACAGACCCTTTAAGCAAAAAAGAGCCACCATACGCTACCCTTTTGTTGGGTAAGCCTATGGTGGCTCTTGCACTATTTTCAGTCTTTAAGCGTCCCTGTATTTCAAGAAACCATTTTGTAATTCCACAAAGCGATCCTGAAATATTTCTTCCAACGCCTGTTTGCAGGGAACCCTCTGCATCCGGGCAACAACAGATCACTTCCTGTTCCGTTCCATATCAGCCGACTGCTCTTGGCTACTCTTTTGCTTTTCCCGTGCCATCTGCCTGATTCGCAATTTATCAAGAACGGATTCCCGTCCGTTGATTATGCGGGGCTTAGGGAGATTGTTGGCACAGCCATCAATCATATTGTAGTTCTGTTCCGTAGTTGATTCTACGGCCCGAACATATTCCCCGTTCTCATAGAACTTCTGATAATGTTCCATCTGGTGTAGTGACGGCTTCTGGTTCATCGGCTTTTCCATCAGCGGTTTATGCAGATAATCCAGAATCTTTTTTCTGGCATCCTCATCCAACCCTTTTCGGATTTCAGTGGAAACCAGTTTTCCAGAAGCATCTACAATCACATTCGGTGCTTTTTCCTTATAGACTTCATGCTGCATCAGAAAAAAGTGCTGGCTTTCTACTACGCATTCTTCGGTTGCCATCCACGTTCCAGCACATCCATCTATAAAAAGATTTTTCGTGTCAAGTGTAACCAGAATGCCAGAACTACTACTGCGGATAAAGCCAGCAACCACAACAAGGGAGTCCTTATCCACAAAATACGCCGTAATTTCTCCCTGTTGGTTTATGACAATCACATCACCGACACCAAATGGACGGCCACGGAAATTCTTCGGTCGATGCTCTTCCAACCGTTTCCGAATCATCTCTGGTGTGTCCGATGTAAACAACTTGGTAAAATACGCCTGCTGATAATTTTGTACGATCACCTGAAAATGATGTTCCGTCAAATACTGATATGAACGTGACCGATACGCAGCAAGTTCTGCACTTTCTTTCAGCTGATAGACCGCATACTGATTGATATTCATTTTGCCACCACATCCTGAAGATACGGTTTAAGATCAAGTCTGGAAAATTCCATGTCCGAAATAGAGCGCATCTTTTTCATGGTCGATGCTACCAGCGAAAAAACTTCAACATCGTCCTCGACAAACGGAACAACTTCCTCGATATATCTCATGGTTTCCGTCCGTGTCGGCTGCTCAAACATTGCCATAACCATCATCTCATCTGCATTAAACTTCACCTTGCTCACAGTTCCATTTCTCCTTTCTTCTTTGCCTTCTTCGGTTTTTCCTGTTCCTGATTGGACTGCTGTTCCTGCGCCTTTTTGCGGTTCTTCAACGCTTCACGAACAGACTGCCGGGTGCTGGGGCGTTCCTCTAACTCCTTGCTTGCCTGCCGCTTTTCCAAAAGTGTTTTTATATCCGAAATTGCTTTCTGCACCAGCGGGCTTTCCCGGTAATGCTGGATATGGTTGACGATTTCTGCCTGCACTTCTCCACCTATCATCATGTCAAACATTCCCGAATAGATGCTTCCATCCTCAAGGGAAAAGCCAATGCTCTTGATTCCGTTCATCCGCTCTGCCGGAATCTTATCGTAGACTTCCAATGCCTGCTCCAATGTCAGATTGTCATGGAACTCCCCCATCACCGGGAACTCTGCACACTCTGCTACATAAAAACTGATGGTTGCTTCCGGTGCAGGCGTCTCTGCAGCCAGCTTTTCTTTCATTGCTTCTGCCCGCTGTGTTTCTGCACGGTATGACTGTTCCTGAAGATACTCAGCACTAATCACACCACATTCCGAAATGCTGTGTCCGTGTTCTGCCAGAACTTCTTCCATCACTTCCTGCACGGGTCTGCATCCATCCACTCCGATGATACCACCGTCCATTACCGTGAAGTCCTTATTATATAAGGTATAGTCGTAGCCATCTTCGCTGGTTTGGATGTGAAAATAGCCATTGTTGATCTCATAGGCTACCGCCACATCCTGCACTTTCAACGCTTCTGCCACCAGTGCGACCACATGGTTCTGGATGTACGGATTATCCCAGCCCGGAACTTTCTTGTAATCCTCCACAATCGTATCAATACCGTTCTTGCACTGCACAATATCCAGACTGCCCGGAAGTGGATCAGGCGTTTTCTCTACGCCAAGGGCTTTCAGATGAAAATTCGGAACCTGCTGATAGCAGAACATTGCATCATCGAGATTCCCGAACTTCTCAATTTTCATCGGATTGGTCTGCAAATCCGTCACAACATAGAACTGCTGCACAAACGGCTTTTCCGGCTCCTGCTGCTGTTCAACCGCAAGTTCTTTGCGGTACATATCCACAAACCCGTTCAGCACAGCCGGGTGACTGCGCACGATCCAGTCGGTGCGGATATTGCTGCCCCGTTCTCCCTTGCAGGTGGTGTCTGCCCATTCCTTATTACTGTGCGAATACCGTCCGTCGTGGTTGTTATAATTCAGTGTGTACGCCAGAATATAGCCCATGCGCTCCATGCCGAACTGTTCAACAACGGATTTTGTGGCATCATCTGCAAGGTGCATTCCGTCAAAATTGTCTGCAATCGCTTCTTCAATGGCGTTTCTGCACTCTTCATTGAGCTGTCTGGAAATGCGGTACAAATCCACCTCACCATTCTCTGCCGCATAGCTGAAAGATTCGTAATAGACCGGAACATCTGAATTATCCGTGCGGCTTTCCTCTTCCACAGGTACAGCCTGTTCTTCTTTTGATAACACCGGATTCTTTTCTGCAAAATATTCCTTTACGGCATCCTGGAAATCCTCATCAAAGCCGTTCCACAAATCTTCTGCCACCAGTTTCCCATGCTCATTGACCGCAACGCAGGCAGCTTCATCCCCGTATTCCTCATGCTCCAGCAGGAAGAACTTCTCGCCGCCGACCTCCGTTTCATCAATCGCATACCATGTGCCAACGTGACCCTCAACCGTGATATTGTCGGAATCGCCGTGGAGCAGTCCATTGTTTTTCTCTTCCTGCTCTTTCATAAACTCCCGGACGGTCAGCAATCCACCCGTGAAGTTCAGACCTTCTTCGCCCAGTTCCAGCCGACCATCTGCACCAAGGTCAAGTTCTTCTGCCATCAGGACAGATGCCGCATGGTTTACAATTACCGTTTTCTCCACCAGAATCGGCTGTCCCGGATCATAGTCCGACCCACGCAGATCATAGCGGTACAACCCCTCCGGCACATCTTCATCCCGCAGTCTGCTGTTGCTGAAAAGACCGGGCTTATCAAAGATTTCAATTTCCTGCAACTGTTCATCCAGAATCGTTTCTTTCTGCGAATCCATCTTCCTTTCCTTAAAAAAATCCGGCAGCTCTGCAAAGCCGATGCTGTCCACATAACAGGCTTTGATGGACTTGCCATCGTTCAGCACCACAACATCACTGACGGAAAGCGAATGCCCGGTAAAATCCGCCGGACGCTGAATATTGAAGCGTTCATAAATAGCTTCCAGCGTATCTTTTTCCGTAAGAGGCGCGGTATAGACCAGTTCATAGTCTGCACGGTTTACTTCCATCCCGTGCCGCTTTACAAAGTCCAGATTCATAAAGCGGTAGTCATGTTCCGTGTCACGGGCAGTGATCTGGTAGATGCCAAACTGCTTTTCATTGCCGGAAAGCAGTTTCTGCTCTTTGACCAGCGCATCCAGCCGGGTTATCAGCTTTACCGCCTTTTCTGCGGACTCTCCCTCTGATTCCTCCACTGCGGCTTGCAGCCATTCCCGGATTGGCTGAACATCCCCAGCCTGAATCTGTTCTTTCAGTGCTTCAACCGCCTGCTCTCGATTCTCCACGCTATCCTTATAGTGGTAGAAATCGAAGTCAAAGGCGAAATCATCAAGGTCTGCCGCCAGCTTTTCAACGGGTGCTTTCTCGCTGTTTTCCATTGCTTTCTGCTTGTCCTTTTCCAAATCTTCCTTGGCAATCTGGAAATAGTCACTTCCACGTTCGATTTCTTCACGCCCTGTGACAAGAACCGGCCACGGGCTGATACGGATAAGATAAATCTGCTTGCCCTCATCAAACAGCCGCAGAGCCTGCTCCCGGCTTATCACCGCCAATGCAGCGTCCGGGCGGGCATATTCATCTTCCAGATACTCTTCGTTCTTTTCCAGCAAAATCGCACTCCATGCGTCAGCCTTGATTCCGAAAATGCCATCATGCTGTTCGATCTCTTCCTGACTGGCGAAATCTCCTGCCGTACCATCCTGAAACAGCGGATAAATCCGTTCGCCCAGCCGATGCCACTCCCGTGCGCCTTCCTTTGTCAGCGGCAGAACATCATCTTTCAGATACCCATATTCGTGCATTTCCGAAAGACCGATCATGCCATCCGGCAGATTTTCGATTTTCTCTTCTGCTTCCCACATCAGGCGATTGATTTCTTCCGTGTTTTCTGCCACAACCGCAGCCGCCAGATTATTCGCCAGTTCTTCCGTTGCCGCCCGATCATCCAGCTTGTAAGCAAAGTTCACAATGAGATTTCGCTGGCTGTTGTCAAAAACGGTTTTGTCCCGTTCCTTGTCCGCAATCAGCTTTTCAGCATATTCCATCGCCGTCATGCGCTCCACACTCCTTTCAGCTACTGCCGTTTCCAGCTTTTCAAGAAAATCAGCAGCGGTCAATCGAATCGTATCCATCGAATCTTTCAATTCTTTCAGTTCCTTGCCGCTTGCCCAGCTTGCCACATACGGAAATGAGTAGTCCGAAGTATCAATGCCAAGTGCCGAGCAAACTGTAAATGCAATACTCTCCGCTTCTGTTTCTTTGGTAAGCTGGTCTTTTTCCTCGCCGCGCTGTTTCATCTGGTCGCTGTCATGCAGCATGGCATGGGCAACTTCATGGATCATCGTCTTGATAGTCTGGCTCTCACCCATATCGGCACGAACACAGATTTCTTTGTCCATGTGGCTGTAATAGCCTTTTGCGCTGCCCTCGATCTCTCCAAAACGAATTGGCACAGGAGATACCTGTTCGATTGCCTCTTTCAGCAGGGTATAATCCTTGACACGGGCGGTAAGTTCATTCACTTCCAGCGTAGGCAGCGGTTCTCCGTCTGTCTGGGCATAGTCGAAAACCGTTGTTACCCGGAACCGTGGAATCACCCTCTCCACCACTTCGATTTCCGGTTCTCCGTTCTCATTCAGCACCGTAAGCCCGGTGTCCTTGTCGATTTTCTCACGTTCTTCCCGTTCCTTTACCGGAGCAGGCGCGATGATCTGGATGCCCTTTTCGCCCTTTTTCACATAGCGGTTAAACTTATTTTTCCAGGCATTGTACCCAGCCACCAACGTAGCATCTGGACGCTGCATTGCGATCAGCAGCGTATTATTGAAGCTGTAATTGTGGAATTTCGACATTGTAAGCAGGTACTTCGTATACATTTCCGAAGTAAAAATGTCCTTTACGCCCTGCTCCAACCGTTCCGTGATTTCTTTGAGCTGGTCTGCCCGCTTATCTGCCATTCATGCCCTCCTTTACAAAATCTGCCCCATCAGATTCCCTTTCGGAGATCTGACGGGGCATTCTCAGTTATAGTTCCATATCGTGACTTTTCTTTTTCTGCGGTTTCGGCTCTGCCATGCGTTCCGCCTGTTTTTCGTGAAGCTGTGCAAGAATCGACGGACGTTTTACGCTGTCTGCACTCCGCTCAATCTCACGTTTCGGCGCAGGAAGTTCGCTATCCGTTACTTCCTCATCCATGCCAAGAGCCGCATCATCCCCCTTTTCGTCCATATCCAGCAGGGCATTCAATTCTGCAAGCCGTGCAGATTTTTCGTTTAATTCCGTCTCCTGCGGGAACGGACGCTGCACTTCTTCCTTTGCTTCTGCCAACTGCTGCTGTAAGGTTTCCAATCTGCGCTCCACCTGCGGCAGTGTCTTTTCGATAGATGCCAGCGCATTGAGAATACGCTGGATATTGCCAGCCGGATCACTGCCAAGTTCAATCGTATAACTGCTCTGCCGCTTGATGGTCAGTTTGAATGTCTGGGCGAACGCATCAAACCGGGAACTGATTGCAAACCCTCCCAAATCTGCGATTTGCCCCTCTGTCTTAGCGATCTTCATTGCGGCACAGGCTGCAAGAATTGCCGAGCCTGCTTCCTTGCGGTCGGTATAAACCCTGTCCTCCACCGTGATGGAGAACTTCTCCTTGTCCTGTTCCAGCAACGGCTTTGCCACTGCAAGGTCAGCTTTCAGACCTGCTATGCGCTCTTTCGCTGCCGTGATTTCTGCCGGATACCGCCGTGCAATATCCGATTCCAGGCTGTAAATCTGGCTGGTGTGGTTGGCCCGCATCAGCTTCAGCTTGCTGACCTGAATATCCAAATCCATCTTTTCCTTGATGTAGGGATTTCCCGTTGCCAATGCTTTGATTTCTGCATAGGTCAGCGCGGTATCGTCCACATCATCGCAGGCACGAACAGGAGATTTCGAGGTCATGATCTGCGAGATGAACTTCTGTTTATTTTCCAGAATTTGCCACATATACGAATCGAACGTATTCTCTGTGACGTAACGGAAAATCTTCACTTTCTGGTTGCGGTTTCCCTGACGAAGAATGCGTCCTTCCTGCTGTTCCAGATCAGAGGGCTTCCACGGGCAGTCCAGATGATGCAGTGCAATCAGTTTGGTCTGTACATTGGTTCCTGCTCCCATCTTCTGTGTACTGCCCAAAAGGACACGCACCTGTCCCTTGCGCACCTTTGCAAACAACTCTGCCTTTTGCAGCTCGGTGTTGGCATCGTGGATATAGGCGATTTCCTCCGGCGGAATTCCTTTTTCTATCAGCTTGTTTTTCATATCGTCATAGACATTGAACGTACCGTCATAATGCGGGGTGGAGAGGTCACAAAATACTAGCTGTGTTCCTTTGGTATCCATGCTTTCTTTCCAAACCGAACAGATATTCTCCACACAGGCATTTACCTTGCTGTCAGCGTCATCGGGAAGCAGCTCATTCTGTAACCGCTGATCGAGTGCCAGTTTTCTGCCATCACTGGTGATTTTGAGCAGATTATCGACGCTGGGATCTACCGTTCGATTCCGCACCTGATCGGCACGTTCTGCCAGATTCGCAACCATTTCCTGCTGGTGCTCGCTGGGTTCTGTGGTGACTGTGATATACTCTGCCTTCGGAACAGGAAGGTTTAACATATCTGCTGTCTGAATATCTGCCGACTCTTTCCAGAGATTCATCAGTTCCGGAAGATTATAGAACTTTGCAAACCTTGTCTTGGAGCGAAATCCTGTTCCTTCTGGTGATAATTCGATTGCAGTAACCTTCTCTCCAAAGTCTGCTGCCCAGCTGTCAAAGTGTCCCAAACCGCGCTCCTTCAACGCGTCAAACTGAAGATACCTCATCATGGTATACAGCTCCACCATACTGTTGCTCACCGGTGTTCCGGTTGCAAAGGTGACCCCGCGTCCACCGGTGATTTCATCCAGATACCGGCACTTTGCAAACAGATCGGAGGATTTCTGTGCTTCGGTCTGCGCAATTCCCGCTACATTGCGCATCTTTGTGTGATAAAACAAATTCTTATAAAAATGAGCCTCGTCCACAAACAATCGGTCCACACCCAATTCCTCAAAGGTGACTACATTGTCCTTTTTGCTTTCGTTATTGAGTTTTTCCAATCGCACTGACAGGCTTTTTCTTGTCTTTTCCATCTGCTTGATGGTGTATCGTTCCCCGTCATTTTCCTTGGCTTCCCGAATTGCGTCGGTGATCTCATCAATCTGATTCTGAATTATCGCTTTCTGCCGCGCTGGGGAAAGCGGTATTTTTTCAAACTGCGTGTGTCCAATGATAACCGCATCAAAGTCACCGGTAGCAATTCGTGCACAGAACTTCTTTCGATTTGCCGGTTCAAAGTCTTTTTTGGTCGCAACCAGAATATTCGCACCCGGATACAGCCGCAGAAAATCACCGCCCCATTGTTCGGTCAGGTGGTTTGGCACAACAAACAGGCTCTTTTGGCAAAGTCCCAGACGCTTTGCTTCCATTGCGGCGGCAATCATTGTAAAGGTTTTCCCAGCTCCCACACAATGGGCAAGGAGAGTATTCTTTCCGTAAAGCTGATGCGCCACTGCATCTGATTGGTGTTTTCGCAGAGAGATTTCCGGATTCATCCCGGTAAAACGGATATGGCTTCCATCAAACTCCCGGGGGCGGGTGGAATTAAACAGGGTATTATATGTTTGACATAAGGTCGTTCGGCGTTCCTGATCTTTAAAAATCCATTCCCGAAACGCCTCCCCCATCGCTTCCTGCTTTTGCTGTGCAAGGGCTGTTTCTTTGGCGTTGAGGACTCGTTTTTCTTTGCCATCTGCGTCGGTAACAGTATCAAAGATGCGGACATCCCGCTGATTGAGGCTATCCTCAAAAATCGCATAAGCACTTCGCCGTTTAGTTCCATAACGGTTATATGCAAGAGCGTTGTTTTTACTGTCCTGTCCCTTCCCTTTGACATTCCATTCACCGCTGACCGGGGAGTACAGCACATCCACACTTGTCTGCTGCAAATAATAGGGTGTCTTGAGCAGTTCGAAAAGAAACTGCCGGTAATATTCCGGCGCAATCCAGGATGCACCGATCCGCACATCGATTTCGGCTGCACTTAAATCTTTAGGCTGCACCTGCTGCAGTGCCCTTACATTGACAGCAAATTCCGGATGTGATTGTGCCGCTTCTTGTGCATCTTGGAGTTTCTGGCGCACGTTGCCGGACAGGTATTCGTCCGCTGTCTGCCATCCTTGTGCCCAGCTTTCCTGCTCCATATCAAAAGCTCCGCTGGACGGATCTTTGAAAATCACCCCTTCCAGCTCCTGAACCATCTGCGGAATCTCTTTTTTGTTTCTGAGCAGCGATGCCATATATTCCAAATCGACGCAGGCTTTTTCCCCGATGGATACTGCCAACGCTTCGGCAGCGGTATCGACACCGGTGACCGGCTGATGACGCTGGATGGTTCTCTTAAAAAACATATCTGCCTTGCGCTCCAGTTTCCCCTCCTCGTTTAATATCTCCAACGAACAGAGCAGCGGATAGGCAGTATCATCCTGAAAGGCCTGCTTGTTGGCCAAAGAGTTAAGCAGGCCATAGTTTTTTGTATAATCATCATAGAGGGAGTTTAAGTTTGCCTGCTCCTTATGTACGGCTTCATCGGACGCCCCTTCCAGCTGCAACGAAATCAACGTCCTCGCAGAATCCCGAATATTCAGCAGTCCTCGAATCCTTGCTTCCTGCGTTTTGGAGACAGTAACCGGGTGCATCACCGAATTTTCCCGGTAATACAGCTGACCGTCGTGCAGTGTATAGGAAAAATTCCTCACCTGCGGATCAGCTGGCAAAGCGGAACGTTCTGCGAAAAGTTCTGTTTGAGGAGCAACGGAATAGAGCAGTTCTTTATCCGGAGCGTTTAGATGAGAAAGTGCATCATCAAGCTGTACTTTCAGCTCCATTCCTTCCAGCGGCTCGCAGACAACCTCCTCCCCAAACCTGCCCGAAACCTGCTTTATTTCTCCTAAAACCATCTGGGGGTGGTCGGCAAAATAGCGGTTAATCGGGATTTCATCCTCTGTTTTGGACAAGGAGACCCAATCCGGCTCTCGTTCCGGGGCATGATCGCGCTTTTGGAAAAAGAGAATATCGGTGGTGACCCCTGTCCCGGCATTTGCTTGAAAGGCATTGTTTGGCAGTCGGACTGCACCCAGCAAATCTGCCCGCTTTGCAAGATACTGTCTTGCTGACGGATTCTTTTTGTCCATGGTGTACATAGAGGTCACGACTGCCATAATTCCGCCGGGACGCAGCTGGTCGATGGATTTTGCCAGGAAGTAATCGTGGATGGGAAATCCCAATCGGTCGTACTCTTTGTCTGCCACCCGATACTCGCCAAACGGGACATTTCCTACCACCAGGTCATAAAAATCCCTGCGGCTGGTCTTTTCAAATCCTGAAATGCTGATCTCTGCTTGCGGATAGAGCTGACGGGCAATCCGTCCCGTCAAGTCATCCAGCTCTACGCCGTAAAGCTTCGATTGCTGCAAACTCTCTGGCAACAGTCCAAAGAAATTGCCGATTCCGCAGGCCGGTTCCAGAATATTGCCGGGTAGAACTCCCATATTTTCCACTGCATTGTAGATAGCCCGAATCACAGTGGGGCTTGTAAAGTGCGCATTGAGGACACTCCCCCTGGCTGACTCATATTCTTCCGGCGTCAGCAGTTCTCTTAGCTGTGCATACTCTTTTTTCCAGTTCTCTTTCCTGTCGTCAAATGCGTCGGCAAGTCCGCCCCATCCCACATATTGAGAGAGGATTTCCTGTTCCTCCTGCGTTGCAGTTCGGTTTTCTTCCTCGATCTGTTTTAACGTCTGGATTGCCTGAACATTGCGCTGGTACTTCTGCTTTGGCCCGCCTTCTCCAAGGTGTTCATCGGTAATCTGAAAGTTTTGTGCTTTTGTTTCCTGTCCTATTTCCTGAACTTCATCTGGACTGTCACTTTCTTCTGTGATAGCCCCACCGTCAAGTTCTGCTGTGTTATCTATCCTGTCTGTTTCTTGAAATTTAGGCATACCAAAAAAGGCGGTGGATTTCTCCACCGCCTTTTGTTCCGTTTCCTGTTCTGATTGTTCCTCTGCCGCTTCCAACAAAGTGATCTGTTCTAGTTCCTTTAAGCGTAGATGATCTCGATTCTCACCATCTCCTCGGCTCTTTGCCGGATGCTGTTCATCCTGCGAATCCACTCCATCTGATTTGTCGCTTTGAGCTCCTCGCTCAAGCCCTCTTTGCTTACCATCTGACTGATGAGCAGTTCCATCTGTTCGATCGCTCTCTGCTCGATCTCCCTGAGGTGCTCGTCCAGTTCCCCCATCAGCAGAAGCTCGGTATAAATCCCGCTGTGCTCTTGCTTCAGATACTGTTCCCGCATCCGCCCGAATCTCCCCAGTCTGCTCGACTTGGGCAGTTCTAATTCTGGAACCTGATAATCCCCCATCATTCGGTATGTGATTTCCGGCATTGTCGATACTCCCTTCTTCCTTTTCCAGTGCTTTCTGCTGCATCTGAGCCGTTCGTACTGCATTTCGGATGGTGCGGCTGATGGTCTGCAACACTTCTTTTCCTGTCTGACTGACCGCGTTTCCCAGATGATAAAACATTCTGGGTGTATTAAAGTTTGTGATTGCGCGAAAATCATCCTCATTCAGATAACCGGATGAGTCCAGTCCACAGCGGGACAGCACCATATACTGAACGCTTGCTGTCAGGAGATTGCGGAAGGTTACTTCGGTGCTTTGGTCATCGAGCTCCTCTAAAAAGCTGTTTGTCTTGCGGTATTGCATATCCGAAAGATATTCTTTGCAGTGTTCTGCCGCGGCACGGGCAGCATACTCCATCAGCTGAGAAGGAATGTCCTCAAGCGCAACCGTTCCATACTGCTCTGCAAATGCTTGTGATACAACTGCCTCATACTCTTGGGAAAACTGCCACGTCCACGGCTGCTTTGCTCCCTTTACTGGGTGCGTATCCGCGATATCGAACAGATATCCCAGCCTTCGCTCCCCATTCTGACTTCGGATGACTGCAATTCCGGTGGAGCCTGCGTTAACCCAGCGATGCATCTTCTCATTCCACTGCTCCATGTAGGCGCAGGCAGTGGCATTTGGTCGCTGTGCGTAGATTAACAGCTGATCGGCAAAGGGGTACTGATACAAACGACCCGCAGTTTGCAGGTAGTCCATCCACTTCTGTGGACTGCGGTTCAGCTCCTTGGCGCTCTGATGCGCTAGTTGCGAGATAGTTTTGATGTTTCTTGCCATAAACACCCTCCTTTTTCTTATGATTCTTTGGTTCGTTTCTTTGGAAATTCCAGCTTAAACTGCACAAATTTTTCCCCGGTATCCTGCATGACTACCACTGCATCATAGTAGATGCCCTTCTTTTCGGAATAAAGCCGGCTCATTTTCACCCGTCCGGTCTTTAAAAATTCGGCGGCAAGTTTACGGTCAAATACCTTCTGTTTTTCGAGAAAAAAGCGATTATTCTTCCAAAGGACAAAGCTGCAGGGAGGGCTTTGCTGATAGCCGGAACAATAGAAACTTTTCTTGCCCTCATATACTGGTCTGCCGCAGCGAGGACATTTCCCAACCTCCTGCATCAGCGCAGAGGCAACACGGACACCCTGATAAGAGGCAACCAATTCCTGTAACATTGCTTGAATGTTTGCAAGGAAATCTTTCGGCGACAGTTTGCCCTGTTCGATCTTCTTTAACTCTGCCTCCCACTCTGCTGTCAATTTTGCTGATTTGATGCGTTCCGGCAAAACTGAAATCAATTCATTTCCCTTTGCCGTTGGGAGAAGCTGTTTGCTCTTTCGTTCTATCAACCCACTCCGCACAAGCTTTTCGATGATTCCGGCGCGGGTAGCCGGTGTTCCCAATCCTTTTCGCTCAACATCCTCCGGAATCTCCTCCAAGCCGGCAGTTTCCATGGCAGAAAGCAGGGTATCCTCTGTAAAATGTTTTGGCGGAGAACTTTCTCCTTCCTTGATATCTGCCTGCACTCCTGCCCATCGTTGTCCTTCTTCCATTGGTGGAAGAGGTTGCATGGTGTCTTTCTCTTCCGGATTATTTCGAAGCAGCTTCAGACTGTCAGGCCAGATTTTCTTCCAGCCTTCCTGTAAAATGACCCGTCCCTTTGCGTGAAAGAAAGTACCCTCACAAAGCAGAGTACAATCTGTTTCCTTTATCCGTTCGGGACTGCTCACAGCACAAAACAACCGAGCAACAACAAGGATGAGGATTTTTCTCTCTCCGGTAGGAAGTGCTTGCAGGTCGGTGTCTGCTATTGATTTGGTCGGCAAAATGGCGTGGTGGTCGCTAACCTTGCTGCTGTCGATTACCGCAGAAAGATTGTTTCTATCCGTCATATCGACAAACGGTAAACCTCCGGAAAGACTTTGGAGCAGTGCTGGCAGGCTGCTTTCCATCTCCTCGGTCAGGAAGTTACTGTCCGTTCTGGGGTAGGTCAGCAGCTTCTTTTCATACAGAGCCTGCGCATAATCCAGAGTCTGCTGGGCGGTATATCCCAACAGTCGATTTGCCTCCCGCTGCAACAAGGTCAGGTCAAAGAGTTTTGGCGGCTTTTCCTTTCTCTCTTTGTGTGTTACTGACTGTACGATTACGGTCTTTCCCAAAACTTTTTCTCGTAACCTCTGCGCATCTGTTTTTCTTGGAAACCGCTCGCTTTCTGCGGTGATACCGTCAAAGGTAATCGTCACAGTATAAAAAGGTTCCCTTTGAAAGGCGGCAATCTCCGCTTCCCGCTGCACAATCATCCCCAGAGTCGGCGTCATT
>OHBE01002007.1_pt1 | contig 16006 bp, 8 predicted proteins | sample 1577231 | NCBI WGS metagenome assembly OHBE01 (sample SAMEA3541506, study PRJEB24748) | human gut metagenome | biome: human gut; feature: human-associated habitat; material: faeces | place: China | collected 2012 | reverse complement strand
CTGCGGGGCGGCTTTTGCCGGTTATAGAACATTCAGACTTCTGCGTGAAAGATGCTCCGAAATTTGCAGCTGCCCAGCGGGCGGTTCCGGTCAGCGGTCTGCCGCCGGTTTTGTCTCGCGGAACTTGAGGTCGGCGAGCATATTGTCGTAGAATTCCTTGCTGATCTTATATTTGCGCAGATAGATCACATAGCCCGCGACGATCAGGACCAGCGGGATGGCCAGCATGGCCAGCTTGATGGTCAGCTTGCCGGATGCGTCGATGGCTGCGGCTGCCGTGTCAGAGCCCTTTGTCTTGATGCCGGCCAGCATGATGCTGACGCTGATGAGGCCGGTCGAGAGCGCGCCGCCGATCTTGTTGACAAGCGGCTGGATGGAGAACGTGATGGATTCCGAGCGCCGGCCCAGCTTCCACTGGCCGTATTCAATGGTATCGGCGAGGAACATGAGCATCAGCAGCTGGATGAACGCCTGACCGACGAACATCAAAATCGCAGAGACGGCGATCAGGCCGATAGAATGCTCGGCAAAGAAGAAGGCCAGATAGCCCGCAATCACAAGAACCGTTGCGCCGGTGTAGAGCTGGCGGCGGTCATATTTTTTGGAAAACAGCGGGAAGATCATCAGTGCCGCCAGCTGTGCCACGCCGCAGACGGCGGCCAGAATGGCGTACATATTGATATCGCCGTAGAGATACTGCATATAGTACGTCGCAAAGCCGGTCGTCGTGCAGTAGCCGACCATAAACAGCGCCATGGAGAGCGTCGTCCACATGAGCTGATCGTTTTTTGTGATGGCGTTCCACATATCGCGGATGGTGAACTTCTCGTCGTCCTCCTTGATCTCGCGGTTCTCCTTTACGCCGAACAGCGGGAAGCAGAGTCCTGCCAGATAAATAACGCTCACCGAGACGGCGACCGTCATCCACGCCTTCGGCGTATTGCCGAGGGCGGCGGTGATGGGCTGCCAGCCGACCATGATGATGTACATACCGATGTTTGCGCAGATACGCGCGAACGCGCCGTAATTCTCGCGCTGCTTCTGATCCTGCGTCAGGGCGGGCAGGAGCGTCCAATAGGCAATGTCATTGATGCCATAGCTGATATCCCAGAGGACATACGCGGCTGCGAAGAAAATGACATAGGCCGTGCCGGTGCCGACGTTGCCGAACAGGATCAGATAGAAGATCACGGACACGACGCCGCCGACCAGGATCGCGGGCTTGAATTTGCCCCATTTTGTGTGGATATTGTCGATGACAAGGCCCGTGATGGGGTCGTTCAGCGCGTCGGCGATGCGCAGGACGGAGAGCACAAGACTTACCGCTGCGAACACATGAATGGGTAAGGAAAGAATGTTGGACAGGAAATATAAAAGTGCGTTTGCCTCGAACGCATAGAACATATCACGGCCGATCGTGCCGAGGCCAAAGAAATATTTATTGCGGCGGTCAGGATTTTTCATGACTGCACCTCCCGGATAAAATAGACATTGGAGCCGAAATCGCCCTGCATACGTCCGTCCGCATCGTAGCCGGTCCCGGCAAAGCGCGGCGCAAGCATGATCCCGGCGCTGTAGGCCGCACCGGAGGCCGTGACGGTCTGCTGGCCGTCGTACATTTTGTAATAGCTGTCCGCCGTCTGCACGGCAAGGCCGTTCGGGTTCAGCTTCACGGGCAGCACATGGCGCAGAAGCGAACCGAAATCGCCGACGCGCAGCAGCTGCGGGCGGCTGTCGAGCCGGTACTGCTTCTTCTCGTCCAGACCGGTCACGCGCAGACGCTCATAGCCCGGAGCGGCGTGCTGTACGCCGTGGAACACGCCCGCGACCGTCTCCTCCTTCGTCTTCGCCTGCCAGATGATCCCGCCGCCGTCCGTTTTGCCTCTTGTGAAGCGGCCATACTGAAGCGTGCGGCGGTGTGACTTGTAAAACTCGATCTGCGCGCGGATCTCCGTCTGCTCAACGGGAAGCAGCTCTGTCAGATCCAGCTCGTAGCCAAGGCAGCCGAACAGGCTGACGTTTCCGCGCGTGGAAAGCGGTGTTGCGCGCAGCGTCTGCGCGTGCGGCCCCGCCGACACGTGCGCGCCGAGGCACGAGAGCGGATAGAGGTAGCTGAGGCTCTGCTGGATGCGCAGACGCTCGACAGGGTCGGTATCATCCGAGCACCAGATCTGCGGGGAGAAATAGAGCATCCCGCAGTCGAACCGGTTGCCGCCGGACGAGCAGCTTTCGAGAAGAACCTCGGGCCGCGGCTCAAAAATGCGGCGCAGCACGTCGTAAAGTCCAAGGATGAATTCATGCTGCTTTGCGCCAAGCGCGCAGGAATGTCGATTCATGTCCCACTTGACGTAGGAAATGGGCGCAGAATCAAGGATCCCGCCGACGCTTTCGACGATATGATCCCGCACCTCCGGCTTCGTAAGGTCGAGCAGCAGCTGGTGGCGGCCCAGAAGATCGGTACGGCCAAGGCTGTCATGCAGCGCCCAGTCCGGATGCCGACGGTACAGCTCCGAATCCGGGCTGACGGATTCCGGCTCGAACCAGAGGCCGAACTGCAGCCCCATCGCATTCAGCTTTTCGCCGAGTCCCTTCAGGCCGTTCGGGAGCTTTTTGGCGTTTACGGAGTAATCGCCGAGGCTGCTGGTATCGCTGTCACGCTTGCCGAACCAGCCGTCGTCGAGCACGAACAGCTCGCAGCCCAGCTGCTTTGCAAGCTTTCCGAGCCGCAGGAGCTTCGCCTCCGTGAAGTCGAACATACAGCCCTCCCAGCTGTTATAGACGATGGGACGGGGCCGGTTTTTCCAATACGGCGGAATGAGCGCTTCGTTCACATAGCGGCCGAAGCAGTCCGTAATGCCGCCGAAGCCGGCATCGGACCACGCCATGACAGCCTCCGGCGTCTCGAACCGCTCCCCCGGCGCAAGCTCCCAATTGAAATTTGCGGGAGAAATGCCCTGCATCACGCGCGTGAGGCCCTGCAGGCTCTTCTGCACGCTCAGATAATGGCTGCCGGAATAGAGCAGATTAAAGCCGCAGACCTCGCCTGCCGTCTCCGCCGCATCCGGGGCGGCAAGCAGGAAGCCGGGGTTCGCACGGCTGGACGACGCGCCGGTCGTGCTTTCCAGACAGGTACGCGCCATAGTGATGGGCGTTTCGGTATGCTGCATTTCGGCGATCCAGCCGCCGGAAAAGGTGTGCAGCGTCCAGTCGCCCGGAAGGTCCGTGTTGGCGCTCATAAGCTTCCGGATAGAGATGGGCGTATCGCCGCAGTTTTCCAGAATCGCTCTTCTTGTGAAGACCGTTGGCAGGACGCCGTATAAAAGCGTGAGGCGAAGCTTGGCCGCGCTGTCTTCCAGATAGACAGCAAGAACCGTCTGCCCGCGCGAGGCCGGAAGCGCGGAGGGGTGAGCAGATTTCAGCGCTTCGCAGCCGGTATAATGGAACCCCGTGGAAATCGGCACGCCGTTCTGCAGCAGCTCCATGGGGCTTTCGCGGTAGTCTCCCCTGCCGCAGCCGCTCCATTCCAGCGGAAAAATATCCAGACAGTTGGCGTTGGAGCCTTCCCGGTAAAGCGTGCTGTCTCCCCAGCCGCAGCCGGGCCGGACGGCGAGTGCATCCGCGTCGGACGCGCTCAGGCGCGTGCCGAAATGCAGATGCTCCAGAAAGCCGTCCCGTACACGGAACAGGTAGGAGCTTTTTTCATTTTGCAGGTGAAACACGCCGTGTTTGACTGTGATCATTCGACGCGGTAGACCTCCCCTCTGACATACGTGTTATAGGCCTCGTCCGTTACGCCGTCATTGCGGATCATATCGGCGTAGAATTCGCCGGAGCGCTTGATCGTGCGCGTCTGGGTGGCGTAATCGACGTTGATGAGGCCGAAGCGGGCACTCTCGCCCTCGAGCCATTCAAAGTTGTCGCAGAAGCACCAGTGATAATACCGCTCGAACGGCAGGCCGGAACGGAGCATGGCGTGCAGATGCTCGTAGATATACCGGGCGCGGAAGGCATCCTGATTGTCGCAGGTGCCGTTTTCCGTGACCCAGATGGGGCGCTTGAGCAGCTTTTCCAGCTTGGCTGCGACCTGCGGCAGACCGTCGGGATAAATCTCCCAGCCGAGGTCGTTGCGCGGGCTGTTTTTCCGGACGCCGTCGGCAAAGCCCGTGACGGTCGAGCGCGTGTAATAGTTGACGCCATGGAAATCGCAGTATTCGCCCTTCGGCAGCTTCCAGTGGTTCTTCAGCGGCAGGCGGAACACGCCTGTGGACATAGCCTGCGTAATTGCGCCCTGAAACAGCCACTCGACGGCTCTGGCCGTGGCAGCCTGCACGGGATTTTTCGGGTTTTCCGGCTCAAATACACGCAGATGGTTCGCAAAGCCGACCATGGTGTCGGAATAGCCCATGGCTTCGCGCGTCGCGTGGAGCATCTGATAGCAGCGGATGTGGCAGAAGGCCATATTTTCCAGCACCGTGAACGTCTCGGAAAAGCTTTTATGGCCGGGAGGCCAGTCGCCGAAGAAATAGCCGTTTGTGGCGTAGACGTTCGGCTCGTTGATGGTGATCCAGTCGCTGACCAGATCGCCGAAGCGGTCGGCGCAAAGCTTTGCGAAGGACAGAAAATCGTCCAGATTCTCCCGCTTTGAAAAGCCGCCCAGACGCTCGAACCACATGGGGTTGGAAAAATGATGGATGGTCAGCAGCGGGCGGATGCCAAGCTGCCGCATATATTCCAGCTCCGCGCGGTAATGCGTGATCGCCGCCTCGTCGACTTCGCCGCGCGCGGGCATGATGCGCGCCCACTCCACGCCCATGCGGGCGATGGGCAGGTGCAGCCCCGCCATCAGCGCGCAGTCCTCGCGCCAGCGGTTCCAATGGTCGTCGGCCACCGCGGGGTCAGAGTCGTCCTTGATCCGGCCCTGATGGTACCAGTCATTCCAGTTGCTTCCGACCTCGCCGCCCTCGATCTGCGCCGAGGCGGAACTGACGCCAAGCAAAAATCCTTCCGGGAACTGCAGCCGCATGGGTCGTCCTCCTTTTACCTCTTATGGGTGTATATACTTGTTTTTATTGTATGTGTTTTTCCAGTCTCCCGCAAGTGTCAATTTTGGACGAAAGCGGGCCTGAAAATCTGTTCAGGTTTCCATATAGCGAAACTGCGGTGATGTGTTACAATAATATTGTTGTTATGGAAACCAACGAACGGCATGGGGAGAAATGAATATGCGTCATACAAGATGGTTTAAGGACATGGTTTTTTATCAGATCTGGCCCCGGAGCTTCCGCGACGGAAACGGCGACGGGATCGGCGATCTGTGGGGGGTATTGGAGAAGCTCGACTATCTGAAGGAGCTCGGCATTGACGGCGTCTGGTTCTCGCCGCTCTATCCGTCGCCCGGCGCGGACTGCGGCTATGATATTTCGGATTACATGGACATTGCACCGGAATACGGCGGCATGGAAGCGTTTCGGGCCGTTCTGGAGGGCCTTCACCAGCGCGGGATGAAGCTTGTCATGGATTTGGTCGTCAATCACACGAGCGACGAGCATGAATGGTTCCAGAAATCCCGGCGGCGCATCGAGCCGTATACCGATTATTATATCTGGCGGCCCGCAAAGCCGAACGGAAAACTGCCGAACAACTGGGACAGTCATTTTGAGGGCAAGGCATGGCAGTGGGACGATCTGCGGCAGGAATATTATCTGCATCTGTTTGCCGTCAAGCAGCCGGATCTCAACATGGACAATCCGCTTGTCCGAACAGAGGTCAAGAAGATCCTCAAATTCTGGCTCGATCTCGGCGTTGACGGCTTCCGTGAAGATGTGATCACCTTTATTTCCAAAAAGGAGGGCCTGCCGGACGACCATCTGTTCCCGATCTTCAAGGGCATCCGGTTTTACAATCACGGCCCGCACATCCACGAGTATCTGCAGGAGTTCCGCCGCGATGTGCTGGAAAATTACGACTGCATGACCATTGCTGAAGCGCCGCTCGTCACGCCGCAGCGGGCGCTGGATTACATCGAAGAATCGGACACGAATGAGATCGACATGATGATCCAGTTCCAGTGTATGTGCGCCGACTGCTTCTTTACGGACTATATGCCGCGCAGTTTCTCCTTAAAGCGCCTGCGACGGGCCTTTTCCAGCTGGCAGACGCAGCTGGACGGGCGCGGCTGGAACGCGCTGTATCTCGAAAATCACGACCACCCGCGCGTGATCTCACGCTACGGCAGCGAACAGTACCGCGTGGAGAGCGGAAAAATGCTGGCTGTCAGCTATCTGTTTTTGAAGGGCACGCCGTTCATCTATCAGGGTCAGGAGTTCGGCATGACGAACTGGCGGCCGGAAAGCACCAGTATGTACGAGGACGTGCAGACCCGCAACCAGCACCCGGACTGGCCGGAGGAAAAGCGCCTTGCGCTCTATCACCGCGCGTCCCGCGACTCTGCCCGCACGCCCGTGCAATGGACAGACGGCGAACACGCCGGATTCACGACCGGTACGCCGTGGTTTTATGTAAACGAAAATTACAAGGACATCAACGTCGAACAGGCGCTGCACGATCCGGATTCGATTCTGAATTTCTATAAAAAGGCCATTGCCCTGCGCAAAAGCCTGCCCGTCGTCCGCGACGGCAACTATCAGGAATATTACAGGGGCTCGGACAAGCTTTATGTCTACGCCCGCGAGACAAAGGAGCAGAAGCTGCTGGTGATCTGTTCGTTCACCGACAAGCCTGTGCGTTTTCAGGCGCCGTATAACTTCTCACTTGGCGACATGAAGCTTCTTCTGACGAATTACGACGGTACCCGCGAGGAAAACAGCTTCCTCACCCGCCCATACGAAGCCCGCGTCTATCTGTACGAATAAACGCTTCATTATATTATGTAAACACGCATGAACCCAGCCGGGTCCATGCGTGTTTTTCACTGTGCAAAAAGCGATTTTTGTTCTCCTGCTGTCTTACAGGAAGAATTTCCGGTGCAGGGATTCGCGCAGGGGCTTGCAGATGGCGATGACGATCAGCATCAGGCCGAGCACAATGCCCGCGACCATCGGATAAAATGACCAGAAGAGCGTCTCGTGGATCTGGAACGTCAGATTGATCAGGAACTCGATGAGCACGGCCAGACCGCCGCCGAGGATCAGCATACCGCCGTAGATGTAAAGATACCCGCCGCGCAGATAGTGCGTCAGGGCAACGGCTGCGCTGATGAGCAGGCCGATCGCACCTGTGACCGGGAATGCAAAGGACAAGAACCAGTGCCCGCCGGTGGCAAAGTTGATATAGAGCAGGTACAGCCCCACCGCGATGAAATCGACCGGCACAAATATGACGGGATTGGGCCGCCGGAACCACATGGGCAGCAGGATAACGACATACAGCAGCGCAATCGCTCCCGCCGCATAGCCGGACCAGACAAGCGTTCCGTTGATGCGCCAGTCGCACAGCAGACACAAAAGTGCGGGCAGAAGCGCCGCGATGGTCAGCACGAACAGGACGCCGGAACGGTTCACGTCCTCGGGCCGGATGCGCTTGTCCGGCGGAAAGGGCGGCTCGGAAAGATTGCGCGGAATATCAGGATGGAACACCGGCGTCCCGCACAGAGGACATTTTTTCTCGCTGTCGGCGAGTTCAACGCCGCATTTGACACAATACATGCTTTTGTAGCCTCCTATTCATGCCCAGCGCTGGTTGCTCTCGACCTTGACGGGCAGCTCCAGCGTGTGCAGCACACGGTAAAAATGAGATTCCAGCTCCGGCTCGCGGATGTTCCGGATCATGTTGATATACATGGTGCCGTTCCAGCTGACGACGCCGCAGTTGTGCGGAGCTTTGGCCTGCACGCCGATGATGAAGTCCATCCGCGCAACATACGGAGCCATTTCCTCCGGCAGTCTGACAAGACCGAGGTTGGACAGGCACAGGCAGGATTTGCACTCGCCGACCAGATCGAACACGGCCTTCATGGCGATATTTTTCACGAACAGCGGCATGACGCGCAGCACAGCGGAGCGTTCGCTCGCCACGTTCGTCGCGATCTTCGCCGCCATCATCCGGGGATCGTTTTCCAGACCCATCCGGTAATGAACGATCCGGCAGATCTCCGCAAGAGAATAGTCGCCCAGGCGCGGATCGATCTCCGGCGTGACATAGGACGCAAAGTTCCGCATCGTCCGGCTCGGGAACAGGCCGCGCAGATTGACCGGCAGCAGGACCTTGACAGGCTTGCGCCGCATACGGCGCGGAACCTTTTCATTCTGCAGGTCGCTGATGGCCTTCATCATGACGGCGGCAATGAACTCTGTCACGCTGACGCCGAATTCCTTCGCCTTTTCCTTGACAGCAGGGACGGGCAGCATGAGCGTGGTGAGGTTCAAAAAGCCGTCCGGCTCCGGCGTTCCGCTCATGTGGTAGGCGGTCTGCTCGGCGCGGCTGGCGGTGATGTCGCCCGCGTAGCGCAGGAAGCTGTCCTCCAGCTCCTCCGGGTCAGGATCCTCCAAGCGGCCCAAAACGCCGTTTTCGGCGGGGATATTGATCTTGTATTTCTGGCACAGGTATTCCGCAACCAGCGTTTTGAGGAAGATCAGACCGCCCGTGCCGTCCGTGACTGCGTGGAAGAACTCCACGGCGATGCGGCTGCCGTAGACCAGCACGCGGAAGGCGCATTTGCGCACGTCGTCAAACGGGACGTGGACGAGCGGATAGCTCTTGTCTTCTTCAATTGCGGGAGCCTTCGTGATCTCCTCGAGATAGTACCAGAACGCGCCCCGGCGCAGGCGGACGGCGATGGACGGGAAGCGCCGCACCGTCACGTCCAGCGCGGCGCGCAGCACGTTCAGATCGACCTCCTCCGTCAGCGTGGCGGACAGGCGGAAATAATTCGTCCAGTTCCGGCGCTTGGCCGCCGGGTAAATTTTCGCGGCATTGTCCAGCCGCATCCAGCGCAGCTTGCGCACCGGAGAGAGCACACGCGTCATGAACCGTCCGATGGTGTCAAAATCGGACATATTTTCATTCAGATAATACAGCACATATGCGTGCCAGCGCTCCGGCGCAATAACGATCTGGCTCTTGCAGCCGGAATCGAGCAGCTTTTTATGGAGCATCCGCGTATCGTCGAGCATGACCTCGTCCCCGCCGACGAACAGCAGCGACGGCGGCAGGCCCGTCAGATCGCCGAACAGCGGCGAGCAGAGGGGATCTTTCGGGTCGTCGGTATAGCAGGCGGCATAGAATTGCAGCAGCTCCGGCGTCATGGAGGGGTCGATGTCGCGGTTGTCGATATAGGACTGGCCGGAGCCTGTGAGGTCTGTCCACGGCGAAATGCCGATCAGGCCGCACGGAAGCGGCAGGCGCAGCTGCTTCAGCCGCAGGCAAAGCGCGTAAATAAGTCCTCCGCCAGCGGACTCGCCGCAGAGCAGAATCTGGCTTGCGGGATATCCCTTGGAGAGCAGATACTGATAACTTACGACCGCATCGTCCAGCGCCGCCGGGAAGCGGTCCTCCGGGGCCAGACGGTAGGCTGCGCAGAACACGCGCACGCCGCACTCGTCTGAAAGCGTGGCCGCGAAGCCCTTGGCATAGTCCAGATTGCCGCAGGTGTAGCCGCCGCCGTGCAGATAGAGCACAACGCCCTGCCGCCGCTCGTCCTTGGGCATGATCCACGCGCCCTGGAACGGGCCGAAGTCATGGTCGCGGACGATCACGTCGCGCCGGTGGATGGCCTCCATCAGCTCACCGAGCTTGTCCTGTCCCTTCCGGGTGATCTCCAGAGAGCAGTTGGCGACAAAGGGTTTAAAGAAATTGAGCTGTGCGCGCACCAGCTTCGCAGGCAGACCCATAGATACCGTTCCTTTCAGAAAAGCGTTTCAATCAATTCGTATAGTATAGCATTGACCGGAATTTTTGTAAATACACGAAACCGCGCCGGAAGGGATTTTCCTTCCGGCGCGGTTAAAATCTTGAAGCAGGCCGTCAGCCGTTCAGCTGGACGGTTTTTCCGGCTGCTGCGGGGGCGTTTTTCGCGTCCAGAACGAACAGCTTTGCCTGCGCGGCGTTGGAATCGATCTGGAAGGTCAGGCTGTTGATTTTCCCGGACTCGAGCGGCTGGATCACCGTGCGCAGCAGCCGTCCGTCCGCCGCGTAGAACGCACAGATGGCGCGCGCACCGTCCTGCATGCAGGCGATCTCTGCTGTGACAGCGGTTCCGGTGCGCTGGGCTGAGAGAATTTCGGTCGAAGTGAGCAAGACCGGGACGGAATCGGTGTTGTTCAGCATGTTCGGCTCGTCCTGCTGGAGTCTGATCGTGGCCGTCACGTCCTCGCCGTAAAGGGCGGCGAAGGAATCAGGCTCGTATTCGGCGATGACTGTGCCGCCGTACGTAAGGTTCTGGAAGGTGCGTTCGGCAAGCGTCTGGCCGTCGGGGCCGGTAAACAGGACGCTGCCGCTGGCCGGTTCCAGACCGCGGTTGACGATGACGGCCTGCAGGAATTTGCGGCTGCCGATCTGGAGCAGCGCAAGCTCGACCTCCGCGTCTGCGCTGCCGACGGTGCAGGCGGCAGTGTTGTCCTCCGGCGTGTAGTCGTCCTGTCCGTGCTCCTGTACTTCAAAGGTGACGATCTGTTTCTCGGACGGGCAGGTGATATTGACGGTGAATTCCGCGCTTTCGCCCGGCAGGAGCTTGCAGTCCTGCGCCGTGTTCACGCCGTTTGCGGTGAGCGTGAGACTGCTGACCGTGTGGTCGCCGGAGTTGGTGACGGTGAACGTAACGGGAAGCGTTTCGCCCGGAACAAGCGCGTCGGCGTCAAAGCTGACGTCGGAGAGCTTCAGGTCGCTGACGGGCAGGATCTGCGTCCAGACGAGATCTTTTGTGTCGTCTACATCATCCGCGGTGATCGTCACGGTCGTGTGCATACCGAGAGCGTAGGTCTTACCGTTCAGCTCTGCGGCGTTCAGGTTTTCCAGATACTGCTCGTCGCCGATCAAGAGGATCGGTGCACTCCAATGGTCGTTTACAGTGTCATAATGCAGCGCGGCCAGATTGGCGCTTGCGCCGTTAGACTGGTTAAAATAGATGCTGTCGCCGACGATCACGAAGTCGCGGCCCAGGCCTTCGACCGGGACTGTGTTCCCCGCTTCGTCGTGCAGCGCGCCGCCGGCGTTCCAGATAAAGGAGTCCGCCGTCGTGCCGGGCAGTCTGCCGTATACGGCCCGGCCGGTCACGTTCTCGGCCAGAACGCTGCCGCTGCAATGGAGCTTGCCGTCAGCGGTATAGGCGACGGCAGGCGCGCCGTTCTGTGCGCCGATGCAGATAGAGCCAATGCCTGCGGTGTCCGCCGCTTTGCGCGCGTCAAGCCATGTTCCGCCGCGATATTCCGCTGTATAGACCGTACTGGCGGCGGGGTTCGCAACGCTTTCTTCATCCGTGACCGCGGATTCGGCCCACGCGAGGACGGGGGTTCCGTTCACGCAGGAGAGCGTGGGCAGGTGCATATACTCGTTGGATTGATAGGTTTTCTGCGCGGTGAACGCAAGCGTGCTTTTGTCGACTGTGCCAACGACGATGGTCTGGTGCTGGGCGTAGTCAACGAGGGAATTGCCAGGCTCCTGCGTCGTGCGGGCATAGGCAAGCCAGAGATTTCCGGCTGCGTCCGTGCAGAGCTGCGGCGCGTCGTCCAGAATCGCGGCCGCGTCGACACGCACAGGTTCCGACCAGCTGTTCCCGTCAAACTTCGTCAGTGCGATATACCGCGCACCGGTTTTCGCGTCCGCGCGCACAAATGCCGCGTAGAGCGCGCTCCTGTCCGAGATCATGACGGGCTGGGCATTGCGGTATGTCCCTCCCAAAAGCGTCTGATACGACGCTTTCAGCTGCGCGGCGCGGGCAGCAGCGTAGGTCCGCACGGCAGCCGGGGCCCAGTCGGACTCCTCCGCAAGATAGCTGAGGTCAGACGGGGTAAAGTCAGTGGCTGTGAGGTCTGCATCCCACGCCGCCGTGCCAGGCGAGAGGGAGTTGGATTTTACAGTATTTGCGGTGTACAGATGCCATGTCTGGTGGGCAAAGGCTTTGTGCCATTCCCAAGGACCAAAATATCCTTTTACACCAAATTCACCTGTTAAATCAACAGTTTGGCACCCACTGTTTTTCCCCAATAGGTTGATTTTTGCATTCAAATCTGCGTCTCCATAAGCACCAACGCCAGTAACTTTGCTGTATCCAATGCCGACAAACGGTGTTAAACCGACTGACGGATTCAGTACGACATTGCCGTTCCATGTTCGCGAATCAAATTTGTAACTAACCGCGGCGCCTGCTTCTAAGGATAATTCCGCCCCAACCTGTACTGTAATTGGAAACACAAGTGGAACTGCAGATATTGGGATGACGATTACTGTATTGTACTCATAATCGACAAGCTGCCGGTCCACAATAAACAGTATGTATCCAGATGCTGTATTGCTTCCGAAGTCGGCCTCCGCATAGCCGCAAACTGTGATGTCATAGTCTTTGAAAAACTCCGCCTTGTTATGCTGTGCTGCACAGTTTTTCAGCGCCTTTGCGTTTGCTTTTGTGCGTTTCACACCTTTTTCGGTAACCATCTTTTTGATATTCTTGATATAGCTGTCAATTTGTTCTTCCTTACTCTTGTCAGGATTTAGCTTCAGATTGATTCCAAACTGCATTTTATCCGTTGTAGCAGATGCCACAACTGGCACTTCCAACGGCAAACCAAAGGAGACTGTAGTTCCGCCAATATAAGGAACATCGTCACTCACATCAAAGCTAATACGATTACCTTTGAGTTCGAATTTGAAATCCTCGTTGACAGAATTTTTCGCAAATTGCAGATTAATGCGCGTATCCATCGTCTGTCCATTTGCACCGGTCACACGGACAAAGCAGCCACCGCCCTCTACGAAGTCTCTGACGTCAAGCTTCTGGAAATTTCCGTCTGTGGATTTTGCGATTTCCTTTTTATTCTGATAGACTGCATAGCCTGTCACGGCCGACGTATCCGTGGCCGCGCAGGAAAGGTCAAAATATCCCGAATTCAGGTCACCGATCAGGGCCCCGTCGTTGCGCAGGTTCAAAACCTTCGTCTGGATCACCAGATTCGTATCAAGTATGTCAGATATCTTTGCATATTTGAGTTTCAATTTACCATAGCTTTCGGGGTAGAGAATTACTTGTTCGAAGCGTGTATCACTCTTTTTCCAGTTGCTGTTTTTATTCGTCCACTCAATATATTCGCTCTTGACGACCCGAATCACAGGCTCTCCGGCCGTGGTCAGATCGACGAACGCATCACCATTTTCATCCGTGACTGCTCTGCTGCCGTTCCACCACACCGTCGCATCGCTGACGGGATTGCCGGATTCATCAATGGCCCGAATACAGTACTTTCCCGTTGGAACAGAAACTTTTGTTTCTTCCGGAATTATTTTTCCATCCCATGTTTTCAGCGGATACCAGTTCCATGTGCCCCAGTCCGCATTATAAGCACTGCTATTTGTCCAGCCACTTGTACTGGTACAGTAATAAATTGTTGCACCTCTTGGAAAAACTGGATTAACATCATCTATTTCGGGTGCATTCCCCTTAAAGTAGAAATTTTTCAGCTTTTTACAATCGCTAAAGGCCCAGTCTCCTATTTTTTCTATTCCAGTTCCTAGTACCAACTCACCCGAAATATTGGCACATTGCTTAAATGCCTGCGCGTCAATGCTCTTCAACGAATCCGGCAATGGGGCAATTTTTGTTAACCCTAATATATTATAAAATGCCAGTCGACCAATACTTTCAATTCCTTCTCCAAGGGTAAGTTTCCCACTAAATCCAGTCCATGCAAAGGCATCTATTCCAATCGTTTTCACGCTTCCCGGTATTGTCAGATTTCCAGTTAATCCGCTACACAAAGCAAACGCAAAATCTCCTATTGCTTCTACACTTTCTGGAATTGACAGATTACATTGAAATCCACAACCATCGAAAGCATATTCACCAATATTTTGTACTGCATCTCCGAGTTTAAGTCTACCCTTTAAATTTGAGCATCCCTTAAATGCACCTGCCTCAATCTCAATTACAGAATTCGGTATTATCAAGTCACCTGTAATCCCATCACAGGAAAAAAACGAATTCTGTCCAATTACTTTTACCGTATTCAAAATTTCAAAATTGTGTGCTTGAAAAGCAGGCGGACAATATTCGATTCTGCTAAAATCCTTATTATATAGAATTCCTTCTCTGCTGTTGTAGGAGTTGTTGTTCGCCGATACGCGAAAAGTCTTTAGCGCCGAACAGTTCTGAAAAACACGTTCGCCGATTTTCTTCAATCCGCTTCCGAAATAAACAGATGATATTTGCGAACACAGGCGAAACGCTTCTTTTTCTATTGATAGGATACTGTCTGGAATGATTACTTCTCCAATTATATTTTCGCAAGCATAAAACGCTCCCTTTCCTATTTTTGTTATTTTCCCTTCAAAAACAATTTCTTTAATTTCAGCTGCATATGAACTCCACGGGCTTCCGTCATTCATCGCTCCACTACCGCTGATTGTCAGCGTTCCTCTGGAATCTAATTCCCATGTCAGTTTTTTGCCGCAAGAACCTGACGCGACGATATCCGCCGCGAAGATCTCTGCCGTCAGGGCAGCCAGCATGCACAGGGTAAGTGCAAGGGCGACGAGGCGGCGGAATCCAGACTGCTTTTTCATGATAACTCCCTCTTTCTTCTCGTTTTTAGCAAATACTACCTGAATTTATTGTACATGGGAAATGCCCTCTTTGCAACGGGTTTGCAGAAAAAAATGGAGAAAATCGATGAGGATTTTCTCCGCTTAAGCATATCAAAGCATTCAGATTTTTATGGAGCAGTGTGGATTACGCAGAATGCGCCGTTTTTTACGGGAATCTGCGGGCGGACAGAGTCGTCCGCCCATACAAGGAAGCGGGAAGGCGCATCCGAATCCGCCGGGCTTACAGCGAAAAATCCGCGTCGTCGTGGGTGTGTTTGGGGGCGGCGGGGCGGCCGGGGATGCGGCGGAGGGGGTCGTAGCGGAAGCGGCGGCAGCGGTGGTCGCTGGGGACGATGCCGCAGAACTGGCAGACCATCGTTTCATCGTCAATTTTCCCCGCGAACTGGCAATAGGTACAGTAGCGGTCGATCTTCTTTCGGAACAGCATGGGGCAGCAGCCTTTCTTTGATGTTTGCCCCCATTATACACGCTTTCCGTGCAAATTGCTATGGTACTTTTTGCGAAAAAGCAGCAGGCTCACCGAGCACAGCAGCAAAGACGCCGCTCCCGCCGTTTCCGGGCCTTGCGTACCGGAAAAGGCGGCGGCGGGCCAGCTTTCCGCGTGCAGCAGCGGCGCGGCGATGAGCGTAAGCGTGCAGGAAAGCACGGCCTGAAGCGCCTTGCACGGCAGGAGCAGTCTCCCGGTCAGGCCATGCTCCTGCACGGCGGCGCGGCTCTGCGCCAGAACGCTTACGCCGCCGAAGGACAAAAGCGCCGACGCGATGCACAGCTTCCATTGAAGCGCAAGTGCGCAGTCCGCCAGCGCCGCGCAGCCCGCGGACAGCTCCAGCGATCCGAGAACCAGCGGCAGCGCCTCCGGCGGCAGAAAGCGGCCCGCGGCAAGCAGAAAATAGCAGGAGAGCACGGAAAAAACCGTGATAAACATGCAGATCTGGATCGCGCTCATCCCCGCGCGGCGCACCGATTCGGAAAAGGCTGCGGCAAAGGATTCCGGCTGCGGCAGCTTCGCGACGGCTTTGGCGGGCGCGTACTGTTTTTTCGCGGTCAGACGGCAGACGAGCACGGCAGAGACGATCTGCACCGCGTACAAAAATGCGCCTGCCGCCGCGCTTTTGAAGACCGCGCCGCCGAGTACGCCGAAGATGAACGACGGCCCCGCCTGATTGCAGACGGCAAGCGCGCGCTCCGCGTTCGCTCCGGACAGCTCCCCTCGCGCGTAAAGCGTACCCGCCGCCTG
>OHBE01001984.1_pt1 | contig 16126 bp, 13 predicted proteins | sample 1577231 | NCBI WGS metagenome assembly OHBE01 (sample SAMEA3541506, study PRJEB24748) | human gut metagenome | biome: human gut; feature: human-associated habitat; material: faeces | place: China | collected 2012 | reverse complement strand
GGGCGGCATTCTTTCTGCGGAGCAGATGCGCGAAAAACTGGCTCCCTGTCAGGGGATCATCCTGGGCGTGGATCCGCTGGGCGCCTCTGTTCTCGCAGCGGCCCCGCATTTGCGGGCCGTGGCCAAATACGGCGTGGGGCTGGACAATGTGGATATGGAGGTCTGCCGGGAGCGGGGCATCGCCGTATCGCGCACAGTGGGCGCCAACAGTAACGCCGTGGCCGACTATGCGCTGACGCTCATGCTGATGGTGGCCCGCAGGGCCGCCTTCATTGACCGCCGCTGCCGGGAGAGGGACTGGAGTAAAATCACAAGCATTGACCTGTACGGAAAAGTGCTGGGCATCATCGGTCTGGGGGCCATCGGCCGGTGCGTGGTCAAGAGGGCGCAGGGCTTTGGCATGCGCATTCTCGGGCACGATATCGTCTGGGACGAAGCCTGGGCAGCAAAAGAAGGCGTGGAACGCGCAAGCGTGGACAGTATCTGCCGGGAGGCGGACTTCATCACCCTGCACACGGCGCTCACCGAAGAAACGCGCGGGCTGATCCATACAGAACGCCTGGCCTCCATGAAAAAAAGCGCTGTGCTGGTCAATACCGCACGGGGCGAACTGGTGGATGAGGCCGCTCTGCTGGCCGCTCTGGAGTCCGGCAAGGTCCGCGCCGCCGGTTTGGATGTGTACGCCGACGAGCCCGCCACCAACAAGGCCCTGTACTCCCACCCCATGGTGTCCTGCACGCCCCACATCGGCGCTGCCACCAACGAGGCCCAGGAGCGCATCGGCGTGGAGATCGTGGACATCATCAAGAATTTCTGAGATCGCTTTCCACAATGAAAAAGACCGCCCTTCGGCGGTCTTTTTCGTTTGTCTTTTACTCCGTGCACCACTCGAACCGCGCCGTGTGGCCCTGCCACGTGACAAGGATATACGTAACGCCGTTTTTCCCGGTCTTGAAGATAAGCTGCCCGTTCTTCACCGACACGGCGCAGACCTCCGCGTCACCGCTCTCCGCGCTGAAATCCGTGACCTTCTCTCCGTTGGCCAGCACCGTACCCTTATACGTGTCGTTGGGATTCGCGCCCAGCCCCTCGCCTTCCCGGCACTCGCCGCCGTAGAAGTCGATGGACAGATGCACATTGGCGTTCTGCGCCGTCTCTACGGCCTCCAGCAGCGCCGCGGCATCCTCCTCTCCGATCGTTCCAGCCACCGTCAGCATGGCCAGTGCCTTGCTCACGCCGTCCCGGCTGTCGCACCAAACGTCCGGCTCATAGCCCCTGTACTCGATGCTGCTGCCGTCCGCCTCCAGCGTCAGGTAGTCGCCGAAGGCCACGCACACGCCGCTGCTGGGCAGATATATCTGTATATTGCCGGGGCAGAGCATCTCTCCTGCGGTGTTCGTTCCTACCAGCACCACATTTTCCACCTGGCGCAGCATATTGACCGCCTGCTCGCCCGGGCAGCCGGTGCGGTCGTCCACCAGCACCACCAGCGGTGTGGTATTTTCATACCACCGGCCCTCGGAGCACCCCACGTCCACCGTTCCCGCCGGGGACATCCCGTCCGACCAGCCCAGGCCGCTGTTCCGCCGGGCGAACAGCTCCCTCGCCTGCACCCAGTCCTCCGTCTGCAAAAAGCCCTGCATCCAGCCGATGATCGCGCTGTCGCCGCCGGACTGCAAGCCCCGCAGGTCCAGGATGGCCGCACGGCCCTCGCGGGCTGCCGCGCCCCAATCATACGCCTGCTGCGCATCCTCCTGCCGCAGATCGTTTGTCTCGTGCAGCGCCGTGTAGGCCACACCGCCGCCCTGGGCGAACAGCGCCGCGTCCAAGAACGTCTCCCGGGGCAGCTTTACGCCCGTCCACACAAGGTCGAACGTCCGGCTCTCTCCGTTTTTCTCCAGCGTCACCGTGCTTGCGGCAGCAGCCCCATCGGGGCATACCCAGGTAGGACGGCAGACGATGCGGCCATCCTCCAGCAGCGTGGGCCGCATGGTGATGCCCTCGTCACCAAAGGATGTCCAATACCACTTGTCCGTTCCGTCGGACATGAAATACCCTTGCTCGTCTCTCTGGAACTGATAGTCCTCCGCCGCGTGATAGCGGCAGCTAATATCCTCCGCGGCGATAAGGTTCTTCCACTCCGTCGCGTATTCCACCCGGAAGCCGCTGTCCTTCTCCGCGATGAAGGCCAGCACCTCCCCCAGCTTTTTAGCCATGGACTTGTGGCCGATGTCGCCCTTTTGGCCGTTCGCCCAGTCCAGCGCCGCCTGCTCCGCCGCGCCAAACTGCACCCGGTCGAAGTAGCCATACGCGCCGTATGCGGCGCGTAGCGTGCGGAACAGCAGGTCGATGTCCGCCCCGGCCTCCTCCGCCGTCACGGTGCGGGCGGCGTATTCTAGATATTCCTCCGTCGTCTGCGGATAGCGCTTCAGTCCCTCGACCTCCGCCTCCGTCAGCAGTCCGCCCGCCTCTTCGTCCTCCACAACGTAGGGCAGGATGGCCGCCTCATCGATCGGCGCAGCCACGGCCTCCCGCCGTGCCTCGTTGGACTCAGCCATCAGCTCCGACAGGGACGCCGTCTCCGCCTGAAAGTCAAATTCCGGCGTTTCCGCCTTTTTCGTGCCGCAGGCCGTCAGCGTCAGGCACACCGCCAGCAGCAGGGGGATCATTCTCTTTCTCATCTCTCCACCTCGCGTTTCACAGCTTATGGCCGCAGTATACCACACAACTTGTCCCCACGCAACGTTTCACTGTCCGTTTTTCCGGTCTGCTCCTCCGGTATGATACAGAAAAACCGCAAAGGAGGACTTACCTATGGAGGCCATCACATTCATCTGCACGGTGTGCGGCGCGGCGGCGCTGAGCCGGGGCATCGTCCAGCTCATCGAACACCTGGGTCGGTGATGTTCCCGTTGACAAGCGGCTTCTCTATCTATATAATATTTTCATTCAAAAAATACAAGTATATCTAATGTAGTATATCAAATAGAGAGGTGATTTATGGACATTTTTGAGAAGTGCTATGCGCCGTCCCTGGCCACGGAGCTGAAGGAAAAGGGCGTATATCCCTACTTCCATGCGCTGGAGTCCCGGCAGGACGTGGAGGTCATCATGGAGGGCAAGCGCCGCATCATGCTGGGCTCCAACAACTATCTGGGTTTGACCACCGACCCGGTGGTGGTAGAGGCCGGCGTCAAGGCGCTGGAGCAATACGGCACGGGCTGCTCCGGCTCGCGCTTCCTCAACGGCACACTGGAGATGCACCTGGAGCTGGAGGACGCGCTGGCCAAATTCCTGCGCAAGCCGGGCATCGTCACCTTCGGCACGGGCTTCCAGTCCAACGTGGGCATTATCTCCGCGTTGGTGGGCCGCCACGACTACGTGATCTGCGACCGGGAAAACCACGCCAGCATCTATGCCGGCTGCCAGCTGTCCTACGGAAAGATGCTGCGCTACCGCCACAGCGACATGGCGGAGCTGGAAAAGTGTTTGCAGAAAGTACCGGAGGCCGCCGGGGCACTGATCGTCACCGACGGCGTGTTCTCCATGGGCGGTGACATCGCCAGGCTGCCGGAGATCTGCGCCCTGGCGGAAAAGTACGGTGCGCGGGTCATGGTGGACGACGCCCACGGCCTGGGCGTGCTGGGCGACGGCGGCCGCGGTACGGCCAGCTATTTCGGGCTGGAGGACAAGGTGGACGTGTATATGGGCACATTCTCCAAGTCGCTGGCCTCCCTGGGCGGCTACATGGCCGCGTCTGCGGAGGTGGCAGACTACGTGCGCCACACCTCCCGGCCCTTCATCTTCTCCGCGTCCATCCCCCCTGCCAACTGCGCCACGGCGCTGGCGGCGCTCCGTGTGCTGGAGCGGCGTCCGGAGCTGCCGGAACGTCTGCGGCAGCTGAGCATCTATGCCCGCAAGGGCCTGACGGAGCGGGGGCTGACCATCCGCCCCTCGGCGCTGGAAGCGCCCACGCCCATTATCCCCATCTACACCTACGAGACGTACCGCACCCTGCATGCGGCAGCGGAGATCTACGACCGGGGCGTGTACGTGAACCCCACGCTGCCGCCGGCCACGCCGGAGGGCGAGGCCCTGCTGCGCACCAGCTACATGGCCACCCACACGGAAGCGCTGCTGGACGAGGCCATGGACATCATCGGCGAGGTGATGGCCCATGCATGAGAAAAAAGTGGCCGTCGTCACCGGCGGCACGTCCGGCATCGGCCGGGCCACGGCGCTGGCGCTGAAGGACGCGGGCTGCACGGTGTACGAGCTGTCCCGCCGGACCGAGGGCGTAGAGGGTCTGCACCACATCTCCGCCGACGTGACGGAGGAGGAGACCATCCGCGCCGCCGTGGCGCAGGTCATCGCGGCGGAGGGGCAGATCGACATTCTGGTGAACAACGCGGGCTTCGGCATCTCCGGGGCGATCGAATTCACCTCCACGATGGATGCCAAATCCCTGTTCGACGTGAATTTCTTCGGCATGGTGAACATGAACCGTGCCGTCGTGCCGCTGATGCGGGCGGCGGGCCATGGCCGCATCGTGAACCTGAGCTCCGTGGCCGCGCCCGTCCCCATCCCCTTCCAGGCATATTACTCCGCCACCAAGGCGGCGGTAAACGCCTACACCATGGCCCTGGCCAACGAGCTGCGCCCCTTCGGCGTGACGGTGTGCGCCGTCATGCCCGGCGACATACACACCGGCTTCACGGCGGCACGGCGGAAGCTCAGCGAGGGTGACGACATCTATCAGGGCCGCATCAGCCGCTCCGTGGTGCGGATGGAGCACGACGAGCAGACGGGCATGGACCCAGCCAAGGCCGGGGCGTACATCGCCAAGGTGGCCCTGCGCAGCGGCAGCAATCATCCGCTGTACGCCATCCGCTTCGACTATAAGTTCTTTGCTTTCCTGGCAAAGGTGCTGCCCGCCCGGTTTCTGAACTGGCTGATCTACCTGCTCTACGGGAAATAAGGCCCTATACGCGTTTTCAACACGGCCGCGGAGATCGACACGGAACGCACACACGAAAACGTCATTTTATACAAATCCATAACGCAGACAGGGACAGACCTCATAGCTCAAGAGGTCTGTCCCTGTTTTGAATTTCCAATTATGCCCATTTTTGTCGAAAAGTTTCACGGTAAATATAGACACCTTCGACAATTTTGCCTTGAAAACGATGTCCGAATATGCTATTTTTTATAACAGCCCACCGATTTGTGCAATTTTTCGGAATTGCCGGGGGACGGATGGGCAAAACAATCAAAATTCAGGGGGAAATCATTATGGAGAAGATCACAGTTCTGCTGGCAGATTCCAGCGCGGAGTACCGAATGGCGCTCCGCGAAGAAATGGAGAAGAGCGGGGACTTCCGCGTTGTGGGGGAAGCGGAGGACGGCCAGCACACAGTGCAGATGGTACGGCAGATGAAACCACAGATACTGATCCTGGATGCCATGCTCCCACTGCTGGACGGCATGGCGGTGCTGCGGACGCTGCGGGAGCAGGATGAACAGCCGCCCTGCTGCATTATGCTGTCCGCCTTCTGCGCGGAGCGCTTCCAGCGGGAGGCGGAGCGGCTGGGCGTGTATATCTTCCTGCCCAAGCCGGTGAACAACGAGTCGCTGATGGAGCATATGCGCCGGGCCGTCCGGCCGGAAGAGCCCGCCGCGCCGGTGCTGCCCCAGCTGGAGGGCCAGGTGACAGCCATCATCCATGAGATCGGCGTACCGGCCCACATCAAGGGCTACCAGTACCTGCGGGAGGCCATTATCATCACCGTGCAGGACATGGACGTGATCAATGCCGTAACGAAGGTGCTGTACCCGGAGGTCGCCAAGCGGTTCTGTACCACCCCCAGCCGGGTGGAGCGTGCCATCCGCCACGCCATCGAGGTGGCGTGGGACAGAGGCGATCTGGAGACGCTGCAGAAATACTTCGGCTATACGGTGAATTCCGCCAAGGGCAAGCCCACCAACAGCGAATTCATCGCCATGATCGCCGACCGGCTTCAGCTTCGGATGAAGCGCGGCCACGCGTAACACCGCACACGACCTTTGCCCGGCAGGACAAGAGGGGGAGAAACCACGGGGACGCGCCGTCCCCGTGGTTTTCTATCCTTTAGGCGGCATCTCGTCCTGTTTATCGTCCAAATCTGACAGATAAAGTATAGTCTCATTATTTTAATAAGTCAAGTTAATTTTGTAGTTTATTAAAATCTCTGGATAATTTTGGTAAACTATACCAGGGTGATTTTATGGTAGACTACAAGGTGATCGGTCTTCGACTCAAGACCTACCGTCAGCAGGCGGGCCTGACCCAGGAAACCGTCGCCGAACGGGCCGGTATTACGGTCGTATATCTTTCCAAAATAGAAAACGGCCACGTGCGGCCTACCATCGATCTTCTGCAGACGGTTTGCGAGGCGGTACACTGTGATCTCGGCAGCATTTTTCAGGATGCCTCGCCGGTGTCGGCGGGGTATCAGCGGGAGCGGGTGGTGGAGCTGTTCAACGCCTGCGCCCCGGCGGTAAAGCCCGTTGCGCTGGACCTTTTGGAGCAGCTGGCCAAGCTGTAAATGCAATAGCGGAGGGACTTCGTCCCTCCGCTCAGCTTGTCGAAAAAGCCCGTTCGGACTTTTCCGACAAGCTGCCTGCAAAATAGCAAAATATAATACTGTTTTATATTTTGCTATTTTGGTCGCTGCGGCGGGTGATTGAACGCGAAAGGAAACCCTGACGGTTTCCTTTCACACTATCCTTCCCTCCGATATTTGCAACTAAGCCGGTTTTTCGACAGTCTGCACACAGAAACTGGCGAAAAGACCTGTCATTCCGAGCCGGTGACCGATGTCACTGGCGTGGGAATTTGTCCCTCCGGTGTCCTGCCCCGTTTCCTTCACCACGCGAAACATTTTTGCGCCTTTTTACCAAAATTCCTGCCCGACAGCTGCACAAAACGCATATTTCAGGGCTTTTCTTTTCTGCCGCGTCATGGTATACTGATACGGTTATGAAGTCACCACGAAAGGAAACACCCTCTATGCAAAGCGAAAACAAGCTGGGCGTCATGCCCATCTCCAAGCTGATTTGGAATATGTCCCTGCCCATTATCGCGTCCATGCTGGTGCAGGCCCTCTACAACATTGTGGACAGTGTGTTCGTCAGCCGCGTCAGCGAGCAGGCCCTCACCGCCGTCTCCCTGGCATTCCCGGCCCAGAACCTGATGATCGGCCTGGCCACGGGCACGGCGGTGGGCGTCAACGCCCTCATGGGCCGCGCCCTGGGCGCGGGCCTTCGCGAACGGGCCGACAAGGTGGCCAACAACGGCGTGTTTCTGGCGGTGGTGGGCTTCGTCATCTCCGCCGTTCTTGGCTTGACCTGCTCCGACCTGTTTTTCCGCTCCCAAACCCAGGTCGAGAACATCATCCGGATGGGCAACGATTACCTGCGCATCGTCACCGCCGGTTCGCTGGCCATGTTCTGCCAGATCATGTACGAGCGGCTGCTCCAGGGCACGGGCCGCTCCATTCTCAGTATGTATACCCAGGGCCTGGGCGCGATCATCAACATCATCCTGGACCCGGTCTTTATCTTCGTGCTGAAAATGGGCGTGGCCGGCGCGGCTGTGGCCACCGTCATCGGCCAGGTCTGCGGCTGCATCCTGGCCATTTGGTTCAACCATAAGAAGAACACCGACATCACCCTGTCCCTCCGTGGCTTCCGGCCGGACCTCCGCCTCATCGGCGAGATCTACGCCATCGGCCTGCCCAGCGTCATTATGATCGCCATCGGCTCGGTGATGACGTTCCTCATGAACAAGATCCTCATCACCTACCACGCCGCCCACGAGACGGCGGCCACCGCTTTCGGCACGTATTTCAAGCTGAACTCCTTTATCTTCATGCCGGTGTTCGGCATGAACAACGGCGTCGTGCCCATCGTGGCCTATAACTACGGCGCGCAGAACCGCCGCCGCATGGTGGAGACCATCAAGCGCGGTGCGCTGTACGCCTCCTGCATCATGGTGTTCGGCACGATCCTGTTTTGGGCCATCCCCGGCCCGCTGCTGAAGATCTTTGATGCCAGCGACACGCTGCTGTCCGTGGGCATCCCCGCCCTGCGTATCATCTCCCTCAGCTTCTGCATGGCCGGCGCCAGCATCGCCCTGGGCAGCTCCTTCCAGGCCTTGGGCAAGTCCTTCTATTCCATGATCACCTCCATCGTCCGCCAGCTGGTGTTCCTCATCCCCATCGCCTATGTCCTGGCCCGCTACGGCGTGTCCGTGGGCAACAGCGACCTGGTTTGGTGGAGCTACCCCGTCGCTGAGGTCTTCTCCCTCGTCCTGACGCTCGCCTTCTTCCGCCGCCTGTATAAGACCATCATCGCCCCGCTCCCCGAGGGCCGGGAATAGAGCAAAAAAAGAAAGCCCGCAAGGGCTTTCTTTTTTTGCTTCTGTTCGTTTAGTACGCCAGCTTCTCCGCCAGATACGCCTTCAGCTCGCTGATGGGCACGCGCACCTGCTCCATGCTGTCGCGCTCACGGACGGTGACGCAGTTGTCCCCGGCCTTCTCCGCGTCGCCCACGGTGTCGAAGTCCACGGTGATGCAGAACGGCGTGCCCACCTCGTCCTCGCGGCGGTAGCGCTTGCCGATAGAGCCAGTCTCGTCAAAGTCGATCATCCACTCCTTTGCCAGCTCGGCATAGACCTCCCGGGCCTTGTCGCTGAGCTTCTTGCTCAGGGGCAGCACGGCGGCCTTGAAGGGGGCGAGAGCCGGGTGCAGGTGCAGCACCACGCGGACATCGTTCTTCTCCGCGTCCACGACCTCCTCGTCATAGGCGTCCACCAGCACGGCCAGCACGCTGCGCTCCACGCCTAAAGACGGCTCGACCACGTAGGGGATGTACCGCTCGTTGGTCTCCGGGTCAAAATAGGTCAGATCCTTGCCGGACACGGTCTGATGCTGGGTCAGGTCGTAGTCCGTGCGGTCGGCCACGCCCCACAGCTCGCCCCAGCCGAAGGGGAACAGGAACTCAAAGTCCGTGGTGGCCTTGGAGTAGAAGCACAGCTCCTCGGGGTCGTGGTCACGCAGGCGCAGGTTCTCGTCCTTCAATCCGATGCCCAGCAGCCAGTTGTGGCAGAAGGTACGCCAGTAGTTGAACCACTCCAGGTCGGTGCCGGGCTTGCAGAAGAACTCCAGCTCCATCTGCTCGAACTCGCGGACGCGGAAGATGAAGTTGCCCGGGGTGATCTCATTGCGGAAGGACTTACCGATCTGACACACGCCGAAGGGCAGCTTGCGGCGGGTGGTGCGCTGGGTGTTGACGAAGTTGGTGAAGATGCCCTGCGCCGTCTCAGGCCGCAGGTACACGGTGTTCTTGGCATCCTCGGTGACACCCTGGAACGTCTTGAACATCAGGTTGAACTGACGGATGTCGGTGAAGTTGTGCTTGCCGCAGGTGGGGCAGGGGATGTTATTGTCCTCGATGAAGTCCTTCATCTCCTGCTGGGAGAAGGCGTCGATGGGCTTGGGCAGCGTCACGCCGTTCTGACCGCACCAGTCCTCAATGAGCTTGTCGGCACGAAAGCGCTCCTTGCACTCCTTGCAGTCCATCAGCGGATCGGAGAAGCCGGCCAAATGGCCGCTGGCAACCCACGTCTGAGGGTTCATGAGGATGGCGGCATCCTGCCCCACGTTGTAGGGGTTCTCCTGGACGAACTTCTTCCACCAGGCCTTCTTGATGTTGTTCTTCAGCTCCACGCCCAGCGGGCCGTAGTCCCAGGTGTTGGCCAGGCCGCCGTAGATCTCGCTGCCGGCGAAGATAAAGCCGCGGTTCTTACACAGGGCTACCAGCTTATCCATGGTTTTCTCAGTGTTTTTCATGTGCTCGTCTCCTTTTATATGAATATAGTTGCTCTTATGGTCAAGCCGCTACCGGCGGCGTTACCTGCACGGTCACGATTCCCGTATACCAGTCTGTTTGATCTGTGGAAACACCGTACCACCATTCTGTACCGCCGTCCGGCAGGTGGTACAGAATGGCATAGAATTCCCTCTGATGCAGCGCCATGGGGTAGTTGCTCTCCGGCAGCTGATCTCCTGTGGTCTGCCACGTGGAAAAGGCGTCGTATCCGCCCTCCACGCGCCAGAACTCGCGGCTGGCGTAATCACTCCAATCAGAAATGTCCTGCTCGCCAAAGTAGACGGCTTCGTATGCTTCACCGGAGATGGTCAACGTGTCCGTGCGGAGCGGTTCCAGTTCCGGCTTCGTCGAACGCGCTAGATTGGCACAGGTCAGTGTCACCTTGCTGCCGTAGTGCGCCGCGATCTGGGCCGCCATGGAGGGTACGGTGCCGGTTTGGTGATCCATCCCATTGGGGTCGGCGTGGGGGCCGCCGCAGAAGGCCACCACGCTGACGCCGCCCAGTGCGTCGAAGGCGGTGCAGAAATTGATCGCCAAGGCGTACTCCCGCTGCACGTCGGCCTTATCGTCTGCGCCGCGCCGATAGTACATGGCGCCCTGCTTGATGCTCCGCTCTACCTCGCGGTATACGTCGGTGTCGGTCTTTCCCTCGTCCTCCAGAAGCTGGCGCGCCTTTTCGCCGGAGGTGGCATACTGATGCTCTATATCAAAGCCGTGGAATATCGTGTCCGGACACGTCTCCTTAATCTGATGGTAAAAATCCGCCACCACCTTCGCATGGAACAGCGTCCCCTCGCAGGCGCCGTACACCATATCCCAATAGGCATCGTCCTCTGCCGCCATCCAGCGGTTCAGCAGCAGTGCGGAGCCTGCGCCCATCTCTATGAACAGGTGACGCATCCCCTGACCGTAGCAGGTCTGCCACAGCGCCAGCTCCTTATCCAAGCAGGCGGCGTTGGCGTGTTCCTCTCCGTAAATGAATATCTCCCCTGTGGGCGCACCCGTTTCCGCCGGTGCGCCGCAGGCCGTCAGTCCCAGCAGAGCCGCCAGCAGCAGGGCCAGTATCCGCTTTTTCATAGACGCTCCTTTGACAATTAAAACGCCCTGATGCTGATTTAGCATCAGGGCGAACGATAACTCGTCCGTGGTTCCACCTGAATTTGGATGTCCCACACTCTTGCGCCGGTAACGGGGCGTCCGGCGGGCATTTCCTCCCGCAGCTCCGGGCTGCCAAACCCTTCATCGCCTGTAATAAGCACAGAATAGCACGTTTCGGAGTGATTGTCAAGAAAAACCGCCATTGTCATGCCGCCGTAAAGAAATCGTACGAATACCGAACTATTTCCCGGCGAAAAGCCGGGATTTGTAACATTTCCGTGAATTATCGGCCCGAATGCTTGCAACTTTCCCCCGACGATGGTAAACTAACACATTATTTGTAGTGTATGCTGGGGCAGGGCTGCCCCGGCAAAGGAGCTGGCGTATGGCAAAATTCAGCGTGAAGAAGCCGCTGACCGTCTTTGTGGTGGTGCTGGCGGTCATTGTTTTGGGCGTGGTGTCGTATCTGAAAATGACGCCCGACCTGATCCCCAATATGGATTTTCCCTACGTCATCATCGTCACCGCCGACCCCGGCGCAAGCCCGGAGGCGGTGGAATCGGACATTACCAAGCCCATGGAGCAGTCTATGGCCACGCTGGATCAGATCAAGGAGGTCACCTCCACCAGCAAGAACAGCGTGTCGATGGTGCTGCTGGAGTTCGAGGACGGCGTGAATATGGACACCATCAGCGTGGACATTCAGCAGAAGATCTCCGTGCTGCAGGGCCAATGGGACGACATGGTGGGCACGCCCTACGTGCTGAAGATCAATCCCTCGGTGCTGCCGGTGATGGTGGCTGCTGTGTCCAGGGAGGGAATGGACGTATACGACCTGAGCGATCTGGTGACCGACGAGCTGACGGGCAAGCTGGAGGGTATCAGCGGCGTGGCCAGCGTGTCCGTCTCCGGCGCGGTGACCCGGGAGGCTCACGTCATTCTGGATCAGCAGAAGATGGACGAGCTCTCCGCCACGCTGGAGGACGCGGTGAAAAAGCAGCTGAAAAAGGCGGAAACCAAGCTGCGCGACGCGGAGAAGAAGATAGAGGACGGCCAGTCCGCTCTGAACAGCGCCAAGCGGGACGTGGCCGACGGCGTGGCCGGCGCGGCGGGCGACGCGGTGGACAAGGTGCGGGATGAGCTGCGCGATGTCTACAAAAACCTGGAGGATACGGACATCAGGGATATTATCGGCGGTCTTTTCACCGACCCGGATAAGACGCTGGAGAAGCTGCAAAAGAATCTGGATGATCTGAAGGCATCCCTGTCCAAGCTCATGGACGAGCTGGAGAGCGGCAGATTGCGTGCCCGGGTGGAGGGGACGGTTTCCGACCTGGTCGTGTCGCTGATGGACGGAATGACCCAGCTGACAGAGGCACAGATCCAGCTGGATCAGGCCAAGACCCAGGTGGAGAGCGGGCTGGAGCAGATAAGTGACGCCTATAAAAAAGTGTCGGAGCAGACGGACCTGGGCGGAATGCTGACCATCTCCACCGTCAGCGGCCTTTTGACGGCGCAGAACTTCTCTATGCCGGCGGGCTATATCAGCGATGACAGCGGCGTGAGCTATATGGTGTCGGTGGGACAGAAGATCACCACCAGCGGCGAGCTGGAGGAGATGGTGCTGTTTGATCTGGGGCTGGAGGGCGTAGAGCCTATCCGGCTGGGGGACGTGGCCACAGTGGCGGTGACGGACGATGCCGACCAGCTATATACCAAGCTGGACGAGGAGAACGGCATTCTGCTGTCCTTTACCAAGCAGTCCAACTACGCCACGGCGGAGGTGTCCAACAACATCAGCGACCGGTTTAAGACACTGGAGGCCCAGTACGAGGGGCTGTCCTTTGTGCCGCTGATGGACCAGGGAGACTACATATACCTGATCGTGGAGACGATCATGTCGTCCCTGCTGTGGGGCGCGCTGTTTTCTGTGGTGGTGCTGTTCCTGTTCCTGCGGGACTGGAGGCCCACGGTCATCACACTGGTGTCCATCCCCGTCAGCGTGATCTTCGCCGTGGTGCTGATGTACTTCACCGGTGTGACCATCAACATGATCTCCCTCAGCGGTCTGGCAGTGGCGGTGGGTATGCTGGTGGACAACTCGGTGGTGGTCATCGAGAACATCTACCGCCTGCGGGCCAAGGGCGCTACCATCATCCAGGCGGCGGTGTCCGGCGCACAGCAGGTGCTGGGCGCGGTGACGGCGTCCACGCTGACCACGGTGTGCGTGTTCGCGCCCATTATCTTCGTGGAGGGACTGACGCGGCAGATGTTCACCGACCTGGCGCTGACCATCACCTATTCGCTGATGGCCAGCCTGCTGGTGTCGCTGACGCTTGTGCCGGCTATGGCCTCCGGAATGCTGCGGCGGGACTTTACCCCCAAGCCGGGACTGCTGGATAAGCTCTATCCGGCCTACCGCAGGGCCATCGTATTCGCGCTGGATCACAAGGCCGGTGTGCTGCTGCTGTCGCTGGTGCTGCTGGTGACCACCGGCTGGGGCGCGGTGAGCCGCGGCTTCACGTTCATGCCGGAGATCGATATGAACAACCTGTCTCTGTCCGTCACCATGCCGGAGGGCACGACCCGGGAAGAGGCCGTGGCTTTGGCGGACGAGGTGATGGAGCGGGTGATGACGGTGGAGAACGTGTCCGACGTGGGCTTTATGATGGGCAGCGGCACCATGGGCGGCCTGAGCCTGACCAGTACGTCCAACAGCGACTATGACGTGACCGGCTACATCACCATGCCGGAAGGCACGTTCGGCTCGGACGCGGGGAGGGAGATCGAGGCGCTGTGCGCCGACCTGCCCTGCACCGTGACGGCCAGCGGCGTCATGAGCGGCATGATGAGCTATATGACCGGCAGCGGCGTGTCGCTGTCGGTATACGGAAACGATATGGAGGAGCTGCAAAGTGCCGCCCGGGCGCTGGGACAGCGTATGAGCCAGGCCGAGGGCGTGGTATCGGTGTCCGACGGACTGGAGGACGCCGCGCCGGCCCTGCAGGTGCTGGTGGACCGGAACAAGGCCATGACCAAGGGCATCACCGTGGCCCAGATCTATATGCAGGTGGCGGCGGCCATGAGCGACAGCACCACCGTATCCACGGTGACGCTGGACGGCGACAGCATGGAGATGATCGTGGACGCGGCGGAGGACGGGAAGCTGACCAGGGAGAAGCTGCTGGAGCTGACCATCGACCCGGGCAGCGGCATGACCTCGGCCATGGGCGGCAGCGTGTCCATGAGCAGTGCCTCCGCCTCTTCCGGGCTGAGCCAGCTCACCGGAGAGGACAGCGGAGACGAGGACAAGACGTTCAAGCTGGGCGACGTGGCGGAGATCCGGGAGACGGTGTCGATGAACACCATCAGCCGCGACCAGCAGCGCCGCTGCATCACCGTGACGGCCTCCATTGCCGACGGCTACAACGTGACGAAGGTCACGTCGGAGGTCCAGCGGCTGGTGAACAGCCTGACGCTGCCGGACACGGTGACGGTGGAGTTCAACGGCGAGAACGAGCAGATCATGGACGCCATGGAGCAGCTGATGCTCATGCTGCTGCTGGGCGTGGTGCTGGTGTATCTGATCATGGTGGCCCAGTTCCAGTCCCTGAAATCCCCGTTCATCGTCATGTTCACCATCCCCCTGGCGTTCACCGGCGGCTTTATGGCCCTGCTCATCGCGGGCATCGAGGTGTCGGTGGTGAGCCTGATCGGCTTCGTCATGCTGGTGGGCATCATCGTCAACAACGGCATCGTGCTGGTGGACTACATCAACCAGCAGCGGCTGGCGGGCATGGAGCGGCGGGAGGCCGTCATCGACGCCTGCGTCACCCGCCTGCGGCCTATCCTGATGACCAGCCTGACCACCATCCTGGGCCTGATCGTCACGGCGGTGGCCAAGAACGCCGGTACGGCGCTGATCCAGCCCATCGCCCTGGTGTGCATCGGCGGACTGCTGTACGCCACGCTGATGACGCTGTTCGTCGTGCCGTGTATGTACGAGATCATGAACAGGAAGGAGCTGCGGAAGGTAAATGAGGACGAGCTGCAGCTGGTGGATATGTGAGCGGAACGAAAGCGCGTGCGCTTCCGTCTATATATACACACGAGGCATTTTGCCTGGCAAAACGAGAGAAAGAAATGATTTGTCCGAAGGAGGATATGGAAATGACCAAAAAGTTTATTGCCCTGCTGCTGGCCCTGGCTTGTGTGCTGAGTTTGGCGGCCTGCGTCAAGCAGAAAGAGACCCCTGACCCCGCGCCCACGCCCGGTCCTGACCCCGCGCCCACCACCATCACGGCGGAGTACACCCACGGCTTCGTGGATATGGCGCTGGAGCTGCCGGAGGGCTGGAGCTGGGAGACCGTCACCGATGACGGCGACAGCAAGACCGAGGGCATCCGCTTCTACAAGACCGACGACACCACTGTCAGCTACACGCTGCTGTGCTGGACCGGCGGCTACGGCATCTGCGGCACGGGCGTCACCAGCGAGGAGCTGACGCTGGCGGGTGGACAGAAGGTGTGGCAGCACACGGAGCAGAACACGGAAAAGGGCACGATGGGGATGGCGGATATCTCCTTTAAGGATACCCCGGGCAGCTATGTGGCCAGCCCCTCGGAGACCATGACCACCGAGGTGTGGAACGCCAACCGCGACGCGCTGCTGTCCATTCTGGGCACGGCCCAGATCGGACGCAAGAGCCTGAGCCAGCAGGCGGCCATCGACGCGGCCAAGGCCATCTACACCGGGGAATATGACGCGGTGTACGGCACCTATGACGTGACCAGCGGCGCGTGGATCATCAGCTTCAGCAAGGGTACGGCAGGTGGGACGGCAGACCGCGTCACCGTGGATGCGGCAGGCAAGGCCATGCTGGGCACGAAGTAAACAGAGAACGGAAAACCGGCCTCGGAGCAGCGCTCCGAGGCCGGTTTTTGTCATTTTGCAGTCACAGTGCGGCGAAGAAGGCGCGGATGGTCTCCGCCGTGCAGGCGGCGCTGCCCTGGGCGAAGCCGTTCCGGCCGCCGCCCCGGCCCGACAGTGATTGGTTCATGGCCTTCACCAGCGGGGACACGTCCTCGGGGCCGATGAC
>OHBE01001981.1_pt1 | contig 16134 bp, 22 predicted proteins | sample 1577231 | NCBI WGS metagenome assembly OHBE01 (sample SAMEA3541506, study PRJEB24748) | human gut metagenome | biome: human gut; feature: human-associated habitat; material: faeces | place: China | collected 2012 | reverse complement strand
CTGGTGCTGCTGGCGGCGTTTGGCTATAGTGTGGTTTTGCCGCGTGTGCTGCCTTTGCAGTATCGGGATATTGTGGAGCAGTATGCGGCGGAATATGGCTTGGAGGAGGCCTTTGTGTATGGTGTGATTTTCTGCGAAAGCCATTTTGAGCCGGATGTCATATCTTCTGCGGATGCCGTTGGGCTGATGCAGGTGACGGAGGAAACGGGAAAATGGGCGGCGGCACAGATGGGACTTGATCCCGCAACCATTGACCTGACCGACCCGGATACGAATATCCATATCGGTTGCTGGTATTTAAGCTGGCTGACAGAAAAATTCGGCGGTGTTTCGGAAACCGTTCTGGCAGGCTATAACGCAGGGCATGGCAGCGTGGCGCGGTGGCTTGCGGATGAGGAAATGAGCTGGGACGGCATTACGCTGGATGAAATTCCATACGAGGAAACGAAAAGCTATGTGAAACGAGTGAAGCTGGCGGAGCAGGCATATCGGCTGCGGCTGCGCCTGCAAGCGTATCTGGAGGAAACTCCGCTTGGTGTGTATGCAGACAGAACTGCGGATTTGGAAGGAAATGAAGAATGATGAAAAAAAGGATTTTTCTCCTTTTGCTGATTTTCTGCCTTGGGCTTGGCGGCTGTGGCAAGAAGGAGGAGCAAACGAAGAAGAAAACGACAGCAACAGAGGAGACGGGCGTTGCATCCAAAGAGGCAATGCTGACGCTTTCCATGCGGATTCCGGAAACGCTGAATCCGTTGCTGAACAGAGAAGAAACGGTTGATCGTATCCTCAAGCTGCTGTTTCTTCCGCTGGTTGATTTTGACGAAAGCGGCAAGGCATGCCCTGCCGTGGCGCAGGATTGGGAATTTTCGGCGGATGGCAGAAGCCTTTCCATGAATCTGAACAGCAATATCAGATGGCAGGATGGAACAGCACTGACGGCAGATGATGTGGTCTATTCCGTCAATACCCTGCGAAATGCTCCGGAGGATGCGGTGTATAAGCAGGTGATGAATTATGTGAGCGGCTGCAGCAAAACGGGAACGAATTCCGTTGTGATTACCTTCCGCGACAGCTTCAGCTCAAATATTGATGCGCTGCGATTTCCGGTTATTCCTGCCGGCTATTACAGCGGACAGGGCGATACGGGCACGAAGCCTGTCGGGGATGGCCCGTATGAAATAGAATCCTATCAGCAGGCATCGGAAATGAAGCTGAAGGCAAGTGCGTCCTATTATGGGAGCACGCCGCAGATTTCCGAAATTCGCGTGAAGATGACCGCCGGAGAGGAAACGGATATCAACGCGTTTGAGCAGGGCATGACGGATGTGCTTGTGACAAACGCCATGGATGCAGGCAAATACGCAGACGAAAGCGTTTCGGGGATGCACCAGTTTACCTCAAATCAGTATGATTTTATCGGCTTCAACTTCCGCAAGGAGCTTTGGAAGGATAAATCTGTCAGACAGGCGGTTGCGTATGCGGTGCCGCGGGATAACCTCAAGGAAAGCGTGTATCTGAATTATGCCGCCATGACGAATACGCCCATCAACCCGAAAAGCTGGCTTTACGAGGAAAACGTGGCGACGTATGAATATAACCCCACAATGGCGACAACCTTCCTGAAAAACAGCGGCTGGACGGATGCGGATAAGGATGGCAAGCTGGAAAAGGAAATCAGCGGCATAAGGCAGAGCCTGCGCGCGACCATTCTGGTAAATCAGGAAAATACGGGGCGGGTACAGATTGCCTCGAAGCTGAAGGAGGAGCTGACGGCAATCGGCTTTGAGGTGACACTGGACAAGGTGGACTTTGAAACCTATCAGCAGAGATTGGAGAGCGGACAGTTTGACCTTGTGGTGGGCGGCTGGAAATGCTCAGAGGTGACGGATTTAACGCCGTTTTTTGGCACGGGCGGCAGTTTGAATTATATCGGCTACAGCGACGCGGATATGGATACCCTGCTGACGGCGGCGAGGACGGCAGTCGGCGAAGGGCAGACGCTTCTGGCTTATAGCAGCCTGCAGAAAAAGCTTGCCGAGGAACTGCCTTATATCAGCATTGCCTACCGCAATCAGGCGGTTTTTGCATCTAAAAATATCGGAGGAGAAGTGCATCCTGTGGAAAGCAATGTGTTCCGTGGGATTGAAGCGTGGACGTATCAGAAGGGGGAATAAGGATGTCTGAAATCAGAACAAATCCTTTTACGGGCGAGATGTCACTTTATGCGGAGAACAGAAGAAATCGCCCCTATGAATTTGTCCATAATACAGAAAGAAAACATGCAAACAGCGAGAAATGCCCCTTCTGCGGCGGACATGAGGCATGGACACCGGATGCCATTTATCAGGATGGCCCCAACGGGGCATGGCAGATGCGCGTGTTTCCGAATAAATTTCCGACTGTCCGAGAGGATTGCACGGATGCGGCAGAGGAGCCGTTTTATACCCAGACCGCAGGAAGGGGAAGGCACGAGATTCTGGTGGATACGCCTGACCATGATGCTACGATTGATACCTTCGATGCGGCGCATATCGCAAGCATTTTGCAGGTATTACAGGATAGGCTGCATTTTTTTCGCAATCGTGCAGATACGCAGTATGTGCAGATTTTTAAAAACTGCGGGCCCTCCGCAGGGATGAGCATGCACCATTCGCATTGGCAGGTGGTGGGGCTGCCTGTTGTGCCGAAGCGTGCGGCAACCATGGCGGAGGCTATGCACAGAGAGGACTGCCTGTTCTGCAAAATGCTTGCCTACGAAAAGGAAACGAACAGGCGTATTGTGGCGGAAACAGAGCATTTCCTTGCGCTTACGCCCTACGCCGGACGCTTTGCCTATGAGCTCTGGCTTGCCCCGAAGGCACATCAGCGTGATTTTGGCGAAATGAGCGCGGAAGAACGGCAGGAGCTTGCGGCACTTTTGCGGAAGATGCTTGGAAGGGTAACGGGGATTCGTGAGGATATTGGCTATAACATTTGCGTGATGGATGGCCCGAGGGATACGGATTTTCATTGGCATATCGAAATTTTGCCGAGAATCGGCGGCTTTGCCGGCTTTGAATTTGCGACCGATTGCTATATCTGCATGGTCAGCCCCGAAAATGCCGCGGTGTATTATCGGAAAGAGGAAGCAGAATAAAAAATAGAAAATGAAAAAGGGCGTTTCTCAAAGAAAGAGAAGCGTCCTTTTTGGTTAGAGTGATTTTTGTTACAGTAATTCCTTGTAATCGCGGAAGGAGCAGTCTGCCAGTGCGGTGATTTTATCCACATCCGCCTGTCCGCGAAAGTCCTTGTCCAGAATGGCATATACCCGGAAGCCTGCCGCCTTTGCGCCTCTTACTGCATAGAGCGCATCCTCGAATACGGCAGTTTCCTCCAATGTGCCACCCATTTTTTCCATGGCGGTCAGAAATGCCTTACCGTCCTCCTTGTAAACCCCCAGCTCTGTGCAGGTCAGGATGCAGTCGAAATATTTGCGGATATCCAGACGGTCTAACGCAGGCTGGATATACCCTGCTTCGGATGCTGTGAGGATGCACATCTTCACGCCTTTTTTTGCCATTGCCTCCAGATATTCCTTCGCGGAGGGACGCAGGGGAATGGTGTATTTATATGCGTCTGTTACATAGGATGTAATTTCATCCACAATCTGCTGTGCGTCAAACGGAACGCCTAAATCATTCCTGAAATATTCCGCCGTCTGGTAAAGCGTCAGTGTTTTTACAACATCATGGATATCCTCCGGCACTGCAAAGCCGTGTTTTTCCAGAAAAGCTGCGCCGGTGCCGTGCCATGTGGGCATGGAATCAATAAGAGTGCCGTCTAAATCAAAAATAATATACTTCATGTTTAAAATTCCTTTTCTTATCTGTATTTGTCGATTTTTTTCGCTGGTGGTCAATACGCCTGCAAAAATTTTAGCATTTTTCATGGAAATTGACAAGAGTGAGATGGGCGGCGAAAAATGGCGATTCTGATTTATTCCCTTTGGAAATATATTGTTAGAAAAAACAACGCGGAGGGAATTTCGTATGAAGGCTTGGAAACGGATACATATCACAAAAAAACGGGCGGCATGCGGCGTGCTGGGGCTTTTGCTGCTTGCGGCGGCGTATATGGGCGTGCCAAGGGCGGCGGAGAAGGTTTTTGCCGTTGCAGAGGGGGAAAGAAGGCTGCCGATTTATTGCGTGCAGACGGAGAAGCCGCAGGTTTCCGTTAGCTTCGATGCGGCTTGGGGAGCCGATGATACGGATGAGCTGCTGCGGATTCTGAAGGAAAATGACGTAAAGGCAACATTTTTTCTTTGCGGCTATTGGGTGGAAAAATATCCGGAGGAGGTGAAGAAAATCGCCGCGGAAGGGCACGATTTGGGTAACCATTCCGCTACACATCCGCACATGAGCCGGATTTCCTCCGAGGAAATTGCACAGGAATTGCAGAAGTGTCATGAAAATGTGAAGAAGCTTACGGGAGTGGAGATGGAACTGTTTCGCCCGCCCTTTGGGGAATATGATAACCATGTGATTGAAACAGCGGAGCAGAATGGGTATTATACCATTCAGTGGGATGTGGATACACCAACAACAAAAAGAAAGGCGGTCAGAATCCTTGAAAAATCAAGGTTTGTGACCGCCGTTTTTTATATTAAAGCTAACGGAAAGCCCATCCTCAGAGAGATAAACAGTGCGAATGAGAGAGCGTGCAAGCTGCCGTTTCTGTTCAATATCCATCTGTTCCCAATCGGTAGCGGAAAAGGGTGTAACCTCATTGATATTATATTCGGAAATAGTTTCGTTGTAGCGGTGCAGGAGCAGCTGCTTTTCGTGATGCAGGGCTTCAATCCTTTGGTTGATATACTGTGCGGAAACGTGGCTGACGCTTTCCAGAGAGAGAATCAGGTTTTCGATTTTGGCATCAATTTCGGAAATCCTGCTTTGCAATTCCTTTGCAGCGGCATCCGTATTTTGCCGATGAATGAGGTTATAGGAGGCGGCATGTTGAATTAAGCTTGCCTGCACCTCTGCCTCAATCTCCCGTACTCGATGGGTTTGCTTTGCGGTACAGACCTTATGCAGATATTTCCCCGAACAGCAGAAATACGGCACCTGTCCATCCTTTGTTTTGCTGAAGCGGATGGTAAAGGCATAGCCGCAGTGAGCGCATTTTACCAAGCCTGTCAGCCACGAGTGCTTGCCCTTATATGTATTTTTGATTTGCCTATTGCGGGACAGCTTTTGCTGGCAAAAGAGGAAAGTTGTGCTATCTACAATGCCTTCGTGGTGTCCCATGGCAAGCAGATGATTGGAAACATCCTTGTATTTCCGCTCGTTGGCATCCCGCTTGCCGACCAGAATACAGCCGTGTACGCCGTCGAAATCCTCCGGTGGATTTGCCAGAATTGCCCCCTTGGCTTTGTAGAAATTATAAACGGCGGTATCCGCACGGACATAAGCCGGGTTTTTCAGGATAGAGGACAGCTTGGCGTTATCGAAATTCACGCCGCCGGAGGAAATGGAGCCATCCTGTATGAGCTGCCGCTGCACATCCGCAAGGCTGGAATAGGGCAGGGCGTACAGATCGAAGATGCGCTGCACAACGGAAATCTGCTCGTTTGGCTGACAGATGGTTGCCTTCTTTCCGTCTATCGTGGTTTTCACAAGGTCGAACCCGAAGGCAGCAGGACCGCCGCCCCAGGCACCCTTTTTCACACGGGCATAGTAGTTATCCCGCACACGCTCCGCAATGGTTTCCCGTTCCAGTTGGGCGAATACCACGATGATATACAGCATGGCACGTCCCATAGGGGTAGAGGTATCGAATTTTTCCGTAGCGGAAACGAAGGAAATGCGGTTCGATTCCAGAATGTTGATGAAATCCGCAAAATCCAGAATGGAACGGCTGATACGGTCTAAGCGGTAGACAACCACCTTTTCAATTCTGCCGCTTTGCACATCCGTCATCATTTCGTGGAAGGCAGGACGGTTCGTGTTTTTGCCGGAATAGCCGCTGTCCTGATAGATTTTGAAATCATCCGAAAAAACCTCACGCTTGGCATACTCAATTTGGGATTCAATGCTGATGCTGTCCTTTTTCTCGACGGATTGCCGTGCATAAATCGCAATCATAAAAAAGACCTCCTTCTGTCTATAAAAATGTATAGCAAAGAAAGCGGTCTTATGATACAATACTGTTGCGAGGAGTGGTTGTATCATGCGACCGCTTTATGAATCTCCTTTCCCTGCGCCAACAGGGAGAGGGGATTTTTTATTTAAATTTCTTTATAGTAATCAGATAATTTTTTCAGCACCGGCAGGAAGGATGTAGCAATATCCTTTGCGATGGCAGCGGCAACATGATCATCATAGATATGCGAGGTGCTGTTTCTGGAGCTGAGCATTTTCAGCCAGACTGCCTCATCATCAATCATGTGGTTTTCATAGGCGGCACGCAGCACCTGTTTGGGAAAATGCAGGTCATTGGAAAAGCCTTGGTCAATGAGGTATTCCTTGGAGGCTTTCCATGCCAGTTCAAATGTAAACTCGAACCGCTGAATCAGACCGTCACGAATGACATCGTTATCGGGATGCTTGCGGTATTCTATATTTGCTTCATCCAACCGCTGTACAGCTTTCAGATAATTTTCAATCTTTTTCATAAAGCACAACACCATCCTTTTCAATATTCTTTATCAGCTCTGCATCGGTATAGGCTGTCACATGGACAAGGTCGCACTTCAGCAGGGTTGGCAGGTCATCAATATCATACCAGAAGTGTGCTTGGTTTTCCTCCGGCATACCGTAGATAGCGAGGTCAATGTCGCTGCGTTCGTGGTTGTCTCCTCTGGCGCGAGAGCCAAAGAGAAGGATTTTTTCTGCATTATATTTTTCGCCCAGAGCGGCGATGAGGGAGTATAGTTTTTCCATGGAAACCTCCTTTCTTTGTTTTATGGTATGATTTAGATATTTGGATGCCATTTAAAAGCCCGTCGGAAGCCCTTTTCCTCAGCTTCCTTTACAGTGAATGCAAAAAATTCCCCTTTTTTATCAATTTTTACGGAATCATATTGCTGGTCCATTGGTAAATGGTATATTTTAGTTGTAAATCCGTATTCATCTCTGCCGATATTGCATTTAATTCTCGGAAATTCACCGGATTCATAATTTTCAACGGCTGTGACGGAGAGATATTCTGCAAATTTTTTTGCCATATCGGAAAGAGAGGTATTTGTTATTAAAACAGGGGTTACAGTTTCAAAGGCAGTATTATTTTGCAGAGAATAGCATATTGCTGTACCATAAAGCTGAGCGATATGTTTTTCGTGTATATATTTTTTTTGACTCCAATATTTGCACTGAATAATCAAAGTTTTTCCATCTTTTTTCGCTATTAAATCTCTACCTAAATCCTCCAGACCCATATAGGAGCCATAGAAATCAACTTTATATCCTTTTAAAGAATACTTATATCCAACATATAGTTCATAATCCCTTCCTATTTGCCATTTTGTCTTTTTTCGGGATTCGATATATCTATCTAGTGCCAACTGATTTTTTTCGCTTTCAGAAAGAGAGTGCCATTCCTCTTTTGAAATATAATTTCGTATAGGGTCATATTCAGAAATAGTGGTTTTTGTGAAAGTTAAATCCTTGTAGTCGGTTTCAAGAATATCATCAATGGCAGGAAATAATGTTCTTAAATACTCAAGCTGATAGGTAGCTATTTTAGATTCTTCTATTTTGGCTTTTGCATCGGCACGTATTTCTCTGATAGATTTTACTTTTTTTTCTCTTTGAATATTGCTCCCCCAATCAAGTTTTTTTGCAAGTATTTCTAAGTCGAATGTAAGATAATCTGCAATCATACCAGCAAGAAAGGGAAATGCTGTTAGGTTTGAGGATAAAAAACATTCCAGCGTTTTTTGCCTATGTTCAAGATCAGATTTGAGTTTTGTATAATCAGTAAGCACTGTATCATACTCACGATGTAACTTTATAAATTCTGGGTTCAATTTGGCAAATTGGCGAGATACATCCATTAGCCGTTGCTGATTATTTGAAAAGTCAGATTTAACTTGGTTATAATCTACGAGTAATTCAGAGAATTTAAAATAAACATCTTCTAATTCCTTTTGAGTTTTTTTTAACTCATCTTGAGATTTTTTCAGATCATCTTGAGTTTTTTCTAATTCTTGTTGCGATATATTAAGTTCTTTTTTTGTCTTAGATGCGTCTGATTTTATCTCATTGATATTGAAAATATCGAAGATTCCCATGAAAAACTCCCCTAAAATTCGATAAAAATAACATTGTTTATGCGGGTGATGCGCCGTTTTTTGGCTTAGATGAATATTTTTCATCTTCCAGAAGAACGGTCATGCGCTCTGTGATTTTGCCCTGATCTATTTCATCAAGCTGGACATACAGGCTCAATGCTGTAGCAGCATTTTTTCCGTATTCTGCTTTTATTTGTTCACAAATTGATTTTGGAACGTGCGAATATTCTTGCTCGTCAGTCCACCCCATTAGATATCCGGGGGAAGTATGCAGTGCTTTTGCAAGGGCGGCTATCTTATCACGTTTCATATTTGCGATAATGCCAGTTTCCCATTTACGAACAGTGCTTTTGCCTACACCAACTTCATTTGCAACTTCTTCTAAAGTTAAGCCCAGAGAAAGCCGGAGTTCCTTTATTCTTTTTGCCATATCAGAATCACTCATGTGCACATCTCCTTATTTGTTCTAAAGCGAATATAACACAAAAGTGTCCTTTGTGCAACAGAAAAAGAAAAAAATATCAAAAAGTTTCCTGAATGACACAAAAAGTGTTGACAGAATGAAAATAAGTAGTTAATATAAAAGTGTCATTTAGGACACTTTAAGAGAAAGGGGTGGAAAACATGAATAAACTAAAACTGGAATATGAAATGAAAATGAAGGGTATTACTGCGGCGGAAATGTGCAATGCGCTGCAGATTTCACGTTCTGCATTTTACCGTAAATGCAATGGGAAAACAGAATTCACCAGAAGGGAGATTGAAGAAATCATTGAAATCCTTGGGATTGACAAGGTGGAGGCACTGGAAGGAATTTTTTTTGATGAAAAAGTGTCTTAAAAGATACTTGTGAGCGGGAGGGGGCAAGGAGCAAAAGTTTTTGGCAAGATACAAGGAGAGAGAATGATGAATAAATTAAACAAATGGGATCTTGTAGATATTCAAATGGCGGAAACAAGCAAACTTGAATTGGCACAGGAATATGCAGACAGGGAAATGGAAAACCTGAAAGCCTTTGCCGAAGAAAGCGATCCAACACTAACCACAGCCAAGAAAGGGATGACAGAACAGTGGGCGGAAGCATACACACGTTGGATGTTGGCGTTGCGGATTCTGGAGATTATAGCAAGGCATGAAAAAGGAGATGAAGAACTGCATGTGCAGGCTGCATGCAAGCAAAGCGGATTTTATTCCCTGTAAGAAGTGGGATTAAGACCGAATAGGACAAAATCGGCAGTACATACAGTGTAACGGGAGGTGGTTTTTATGCCGAGAAGAGCGCCAAAAAAATACAACGTAACCATTACTTACTGTGAGCATACACCGGAGGAGGAGGCACGCATCAGCGAGCAGGTAAGGGAGGCGATTTATCAAGCTAAGATGATTGCCATAAAGAAAAGAGAGGAAGCGGCGGCAAAGGAAGCGGCAAATACATAAGAGGGGCTTTGCCCCATGAGAAGGACAAGCTATGAAAGGGTGAGAGTATGAAAAAACGCAGACGCTTGCGGAAACCGATTCGCTGGGCGTTACGGTTTGTGTGCTATGCCGCAACGGCAATCGTAGCGGATCTGACGGTCATCGGTGCAATTCTGTATTACTTCGGAGATATGTACATCATGGCGGCTCTGGGCGTGTGTCTGGGAGTGAATGTTCTGACGGAGTATTTCTTCTTCAAGGATGAATTTCGCAGAAAGCAGGTGCAGGAATGAAGGACACAGGATGGAGCATTTACCCGAATCTGGAAACATGGATATGGAGGCACTGTAAATCCATCAGTGACTTTGCCGGAAGAATCGGGGTAGCCCATAAAACAGTAATCAGATTGATGAAGGGAGAGGGCGGAACAACGAAATATGTCATTGACCTGATCCTGAAGGAGACAGGTATGACATACGAAAAGTGCTTCAAGGAAAAATAAAATATCCCCTTTGGCGGTGGCACGCCTCGGGGGAAAAGCTAAACAATCAATTACATAGTAGCAGAAAAGTAGGATTTATGCAATGAAAATATGGCTTCTCGAAGCAGCATCCCCGGGATAATGAAATAAAAATGTAGCACAGAAGTTAGCTTTCTTTTCCGTGGAGATAATCGGTCGAGACATTAAGTTCGCGAGCAATTTTGGGCAGATTCTCGTGACGAGGCTCATAAGTACCATTCAACCATCGTTTAACAGTAACTACAGAAACACCCGCGAGAAGGGCAAGCGTACTGACATCCATATTCATTTTTTCCATAGCGTGTGTCAGACGCTCGGAAAGAATGTTAGGAAACTCCCAAAAGAAAAAGAAGAAGAACATGGTAATCACCCCCTTTGACCGGGGATGCTGCTTCGAGGAGCCATATAAATTCATTTTATCACAAATCGAAAGGAATTGAAAAATAATGAAAAAACCGGGATGGAGTGTATATCCGAATCTGGAAAAGTGGATAAACGAAAACTGCGGATCTGTTTCGGAATTTGCCTGGTTGGTGGCTGTATCACCGACCACGATGTACAAATTTTTAAAAGGAAAAAGCGACTTGAGATATGAGACTGTGTGCGCGATTATGCGTGTTACACACATGAGATTTGATGTTATTTTTGAAAAAGCGAAGAAATAACTTGGAGGTTTTGACAATGGGAAAAATCGAGGATGCAATCAAGAAGATAAATACAGAGATTCAGAAGGAGCCGAGCAACAGATATCTGGCACTCATCGGTGAGCATATCATTGACAACATTACATCCGAAGCGGCAGCGGAAAAGGTGCTGAAGAAGGAAAAGACGCTTGCAAAGGCATTGGGCGGCATCCAAAATAAAGCATCCAAACAAAAGACAGGGGATTGCGCTGTGATTGAGGATTCTGTGGTATACGGCTGGGCAAGAGAATATTTCGGCTTAACGGCAAATCCGCAGGCACCTGCGGAAGAACCCCAAAAAGGCGTTTGCGTCAGTCTGGAAGATTTCCTGTAAGGAGGCGAGGGCATGAATCTGAAAAAGATACAGGCAATGCCGTTTGCCCCGTTCTGCGAGGAAAGCGGAGTGCGCTGGAAGGTAACGGTCAAGGAGCCTGTGGTGGACGGGGAACGTCTGCTTGTGGTTGATTTTTTGGAAAACACCGCTTGTAACGTATACGCAAGAAACACACCCTCCTTCCGCATTGTGTGCGCCAAGAAAAGCAAAGAGGTAAGGGGCATCAATCACGAAGGCAGAATTCAGCAGAAGGTTCTGGATTGTTTTAGCGGATCTATGTGGTGGAATGGGTATGTTCTTATTTCTCCGAGGGAGGAGAAGCTGCTGCAACGGTTTTTGAAATCAACCGAAACAGGAAATCATCAGCTGGACAACCTTTGGAAATGGGTTATGCAGACGAGAGAATACATGAAAACAAAGGACAGAAAGGAACGGGGCGAACTGATGGATGAGGACTATCGGCTTTGCCCCGAAGCCTTACCGGAAGGAATGATTGACTACATACGTCGGGATGTTTTGCCGGAGGACAGAGTAATCATTTATAAAAAAGGAAATGTCCAAGGCACCTGCTCTGTTTGTGGCAGGAAAGTCCATGCAAGGGGCAGACGATTCGTGCAGGGTACAAGGGTTAACTGTCCGAACTGCGGCACAGGGGTTTCCTGCGTTCTGGAGAATGGCTCTGCGTTCGCATCAAATTACATTGAAAATATCGTTGCGGTGCAGAAGGGAACGGATGGAGAAACGGTGTTCTTCCGGCAATGGCTCTTGCATCGGGATAACTCGGCAAGGTGGGAGCATATAGAGGATTTCCTACAGGAAACCGTGAGATATGCCATCAGAGGGAATAAAACAGCCAAATGGCAAAAGCAGGGGAAGGAATCCTACTATATGCGTACAGAGCGGTACGAGCTGGACGAATGGACCAGATGGCAAGACAACCGTATTTATGACGGCAGTTATTTCTTCTATCCCACCGGTATAGAAGAAGCCCTGAGCGGAACGGCAATGCAGTATGCCGATCTGGAGGGGTATCTGGAAGAAAGGGGACACAACAAAAATCCGATTTATTTCTTAGAATACCACGCAAGGTATCCGGTCATCGAATTTCTTTGGAAAGCAGGCTATCGGAACATCGTGCATAACCGTATCTTTGGAATGTCCAAGGAAAACAGAAACGCTATCCGTTGGGAGCAAAAAAAGCTAAGGGATTGCTTTAAATTTCCGCTGCGGATTTTAAAGCTGATGCCGCCGGAGGAGTGGAAACTTGACGATGTGAAAAGAGTGAATGACCTTTGGGAAAGGTACGGCGGAAAAATCACAGATACCGAGATACAGTTGGTGCTGGAATCGAAGGTGGATATACAGCTTTGGAGCAGGGCAACGGCTTATGCGAGTGTAGGAAAAATCTTGAAGTATATCCAAAAGCAGACGGAGAAACGGAAAGAAGAAAAAGGACACACAACTTATACACTGGAAGGAATCATACGAGCCTATCGGGATTATCTGCGTGAATGCGAGCAGTTGCATTTTGATTTACATGACAGAGAGATTCTCTTTCCGAAGGATTTAGTAGCGGCACATGACCGCACGATGGAGCAGGTCAAATTTGAAAGAAATAAGGCTGACCAAGAGAAATTCCAAAAGGCAGTAGAAAAGTTGGAAAAATTCGCATGGAGCGAAGGAGATTTTTTCATTCGCCCTGCGAGAGAACAGATGGAGCTGATGGCAGAAGGAAAAGCCCTGCATCATTGTGTCGGCGGATACATCAAACGTATGGCAGAGGGAGAAACCGCAATATTCTTCCTGCGAAAGGTAAGCGAACCGGACAAGCCCTTTTATACATTGGAATTGCAGAAGAAAAGGGTGATCCAATGCCGCACAGAGCATAACGCATCCTATGACAGAAACCCGGATGTGAAGAACTTTGTGGATATGTGGATGGAAAAAGTCGTGAAAAAAGGCGGAAAAAAGAAGGCTAAGGAGGCAGCAGCATGAATGAAATCGCAAGACCGATTGAGGTCATTACACAGGAAATCAATTTTTACAAATCACAGGCAGGCAACGCCATTATCGAGATTGGGAAGCGTCTGCATGAGGCGAAGCTGACACTGCCGCATGGCGCATGGGGTGCATGGTTGCAGAATGAGGTGGAGTTCTCGGAACGTACCGCACAGAATTTCATGCGGATTGCCAAGGAATACAGAAATCCGCAGCTGATTGCGGACATGGGGAACAGTGCGACAAAGGCCCTGCTCCTGCTTTCCCTGCCGGCAGAGGAACGGGAAGAATTTGTCGGCGAGGCGCACGAGATTGACGGGGAAGAAAAAACGGTTGCCGCCATGACAACAAAGGAAATGGAGCGTCTGCTGAAGGAGCTGGAAGCGGAACGCGCAGAAAAGGAGAAATTGCAGTCGCAGCTGGATCTGTTCCAGACGGAAAAGGATAACGCTGTGGATGCCGCCTATAAGGAGACAGAGGATAAACTGGAAGCATTGGTTAACCAGAAGGAGGCGGCGGAGCAAGCCAAGAGAGAAGCGGAGGAGCGGATTGCCGCCATGGAGAGTGAAATGGATGAGCTGCGGATGCAGGCAGAGCAGACCGCCCTTCCGGATGAATCCGAACTGGAGAGAATACGCAGGGAAGCGGAGAACACCGCCAATCAGAGGGCAGAAGAAGCCATGCAGAAGAAGCTGGATAAAGCCAAGAAGGATGCAGAGAAAGCCAGAAAGGAAGCGGCAGAGGCACAGGCAGCCATTGAAGCGCATGAAGCCGCACAGAAGGAAGCAGAAGAAGCCATGCTGAAAGCCAAGGGGGAATTGGCACAGGTAAAGGCAGACACAGAAAAGAAGCTGAAAGCGGCAGGCTCCGCCGGCATTACAGTTTTTAAGGTGCATTTTGAAGCAGTGCAGGGGGAAATCAACAAAATGCTGACCTGCATCGATGGCGTAGAGGAATCCGAAGGCAAGGAAGAAGCGGATAAGCTGAGAAAGGCTCTGCAATCGCTTTGCCAGAGCGTACAGGATAATTTGTAAGGAGGGAGCGGTATGACGGATAGAAGGAATAAAGGAAAGTATGAGGTCTGCACGGATTGCGGCGCACATTTAGACCATGGGGAGCAGTGCGACTGCGCATCCTCTTATGAGGAAGAAGCAGAATCAGTATATAAGGAAGAAACACGATAACACATAAAAAAAGCCCGCCTGTTGACGCAGACGGGAGGGTCTCGGGAGACCATAGATATCTACAACCAATATAACACAGAATCCTTGATTTATCAAGGGTTTTACGGTATTCCCGAGACTGTTTTTTCAAGAGACGGCGGTCTCTTTAGACTGTCCATAAAGCAATTAACTTAGTGGACACGCTCTTATTCATAAAAAGGAGGAATGGGAATGCCAAAGTACAGGAAGAAGATTTGGTCGGGGGATGTATACGAGGTGGAGGAATTTTACTGCCCTCGGACAATCGGAAAAAAATACGAAAGAGGTCGGAGCGAAAACCTGACATCCGAGGAACAGGCAAAAAGGAATTTGCAAATCGCCAGAAAGAAACTGACACGCAGCATCAATACGAATTTCAATGGGGATGATTATTTCGTTCTGCTGACCTATGCGGCAGAGGTAACGATGGAACAGGCGAAAAAAGAATTCAGCAATTTCAGAGACAGGCTGAACCGATATCGGAATAAAAACGGATTTTCCAAATTGAAATATATTGCAGTGGTTGAAACGCAGGGCAAAAAGAATCGCGTGCATCATCATGTCGTGATGAATAGATTTGAAGGACTGAGCATGAAGGAGGCGGCAGAGATTTTAGAAGATGTCTGGGGCAAGGGTACAGTTCTGATAAAAAAGCTGTATAAGAACCAGAAGGACAACCGCCTTGCAAGCTACATATCCAAGGAGAACATCAGAAAGGGCGCAAAGCGTTGGAGCACCAGCAGGAATCTGAAAAAGCCGGAAGTGAAGCTGGAGATTATCAAGGAAACCAAAAGAAAGGTATCCCTAAGACCGCCGAGGGGATTTGATGTGATTGTGCAGACCGAGGACTATTTTGCAGAAATCGGTTGGGTGCGTTATATGAAAGCTGTCCGTCGGGGCGGCATGGATTACGGAGAATATGAAGGAGGAACGGAAACAGATGCAGGGAGCAAGAACAGGCAGTCATAACTATTCCATTTTGCAGGGGAAAAGTAAACGCTGCTATTTTACCGACACAGAAACCGGGCCGTTGGAGCGGCACCATATTTATTTCGGCGTAGGAATGCGACAGATATCAGATAAACACGGATTTTGGGTTTGGCTGACGGCGGAGAAGCACAGAGGGACAAAAGGCGTGCATGGCAGGGACGGACACGAGACAGACCTGCGCTTGAAGCGGGTTTGTCAGCGGCGGTTTGAGGAAACACACAGCAGAGAGGAATTTATGGCAATTATCGGACGAAACTATTTACCTGATGAAGCGGATAAAAGAAAGAGCGCAGCGGTAAGCCATTACAAGAGAAGGGGGCGGCAGATATGAACAAAGTGATTTTGATGGGGCGGCTGACGAGTGACCCGAAAATGGATTGGACGCGTTCAGAGGATTCTAAGCAGTACGCCACATATACATTAGCGGTCAATCGGCGGTTCAAAAAGAATGGACAAGCAGATACAGATTTTATCTCCTGTATCGCATGGGGAGCCATGGCAGAGTTTGCAGAAAAATTTATGAAAAAAGGTGTCATGTTCGCTGTTGAAGGGTGGCTGAATGTCAGAAGCTGGGATGATGCCGAAGGGAAGAAACATTGGACAACAACGGTTGTTGTAGAGAATTGCTATTTTACGGGCAGCAAGAGGGATGCGGAGAATAAGCCTGTGGCGGAACAGAGCAGACCCGCAACGGCACCCAATAAGCCTGCAAAGCAGATGGG
>OHBE01001978.1_pt1 | contig 16144 bp, 17 predicted proteins | sample 1577231 | NCBI WGS metagenome assembly OHBE01 (sample SAMEA3541506, study PRJEB24748) | human gut metagenome | biome: human gut; feature: human-associated habitat; material: faeces | place: China | collected 2012 | reverse complement strand
CCCTTTTCTCCCCCATCTTTTCCGGCAAGGCGGAAAAGATGGGGCCGCCGGAGGCTTGACTACTTCCGGGTTCTTACGCGAACGGGTTCTCCGTGGGGTACGGCAGGGACTTCGGCTGGTTATAGGCGATGTCGCCCACGCCGAGGAACTTGAAGACCTCGAACAGGAGCTTGCCATAGTGACCGAAGGCGACCGCGCCGTGGTGCGGGTAGCGCTTCTGGACGAGGACGTGACGGTAGAAGCGGCCCATCTCGTGAATCGCGAAGATGCCGATGCCGCCGAAGCTCCCCGTATGTACCGGCAGAATTTCGCCTTCTGCGATATAGCTGCGCAGATTACCGTCGGAATCGCACTGGAGGCGATAGAACGTAATATCGCTTGCCGCAATGTCTGCCTCGAGTGTGCCGCGCGTGAAGTCGGGCTCGGAGCCTGCCGGTTCGAGCAGACGGTGCTGAATGAGCTGGTACTTGACCGCGCGGTCAGCGCAGAGCTTGCAGGCGGGCGTGTTGCCGCAGTGGAAGCCCATGAAGGTGTCGGTCAGTGTGTAGTCGAACTTGCCCTTGATTTCAGTTTCGAACAGGCTCGCCGGGACAGAGTTATTGATGTCCAGCAGCGTCACGGCATCGTGTGAAATGCACGCGCCGATGTACTCCGACAGCGCGCCGTAGATATCGACCTCACAGGCCACGGGAATGCCGCGGGAGGCAAGGCGGGAATTGACATAGCACGGCTCGAAGCCGAACTGCTCCGGGAACGCCGGCCAGCACTTGTCAGCGAACGCGACATATTTGCGCGCGCCCTTGTGGTTTTCTGCCCAGTCGAGCAGCGTCAGCTCGAACTGCGCCATGCGCTCGAGCATATCGGCGTAATATCTGCCTTCGCCCATTTCCTTCTTCATATCCTCGCAGACGGCGGGGATGCGCGCGTCGCCCGCATGGGCCTTGTAGGAGACGAGCAGATCCAGCTCGGAGTTCTCCTCGATCTCCACGCCCAGCTCGTACAGGCCCTTGATGGGCGCGTTGCAGGCGAAGAAGTCCTGCGGACGCGGGCCGAAGGTGATGATCTTCAGATTCTTCACGCCGATAACGGCACGGGCAATGGGGATAAAGTCCGCGATCATCTTTGCGATATCGGCAGCCGTGCCGACCGGGTATTCGGGGATATAGCCCTTCAGGTGCCGCATACCGAGGTTATACGAACAGTTCAGCATACCGCAGTACGCATCGCCGCGGCCGTTGATCAGGTCGCCGTCACCCTCGGCGGCAGCCACGAACATACACGGGCCGTCAAAATATCTGGCAATGAGCGTTTCCGGCGTCTCCGGGCCGAAGTTGCCAAGGAAGACGACAAGGGCGTTGCAGCCTGCCGCGTTGACGTCGGCGACGGCCTTGCGCATATCGGCTTCATTTTCGACAGTGACGGGACATTCGTACACGCCGCCCTCACAGGCCTTGGCGATATTCGCGCGGCGCATTTCGGAGAGCGTTCTGGGGAAGCAGTCGCGGGAGACGGCGATGAGGCCGAGCTTGACATTGGGGATGTTTTCAAACATGATACAGTTCCTCCTTAGTTTTCGGTAATATCGATATTCTTGCCGGTCAGGCCGATGTGCGCGCCGGTTTTTGCTTCGCTGGAGTCCGGATGGGCCAGCAGCCACTTGTTGCGGGCGGTCATCCATGTATCTTCTTCGCTCTGCGGCTCGAAGACAGGCTTCTCCGTGTTCGTACCCTTCGGCAGGACGACGGCGACGCGGAAGCCGGTCTTCTCCGTCTGACACGGCGCGTAGTGGAGCGTCGTGCCGTAGACCTCGACCGCCGCGCCCGCCGGGACGCGGAAGGCTTTGACCTTCGCGGTGTCAAGCCTGCCGTCCTCGATCTCGTCTTCCTTTGCCAGCAGCAGCACGAAATCCGTCTCGCCGGCGTTGACCTCGCTGTCGCGATGATATTCGAGGCAGTTCAGCTTTGTGTTATAGCCCCAGCACATCCCGATCTGGATGGGCATCCCGCCGCAGGCTCGATTCTGCATGGCATCAAAGATACCGCTTTCCTCCAATGCGGGAATCGACGGCTCATAGGCCGTGCCGCTCTCCGGCATGGGGACAGTCTTCATCGCCGCGATCAGCGCAGCCGTGTCAAAGCCGGTCAGAACCTTGCCGTAGGGCTTGAATGCGGGGTCGGAAACAGAGTAAATTTTCATAATTCCTCCTGTTATAGAAAATCACAACTGTAGGGGCCGACGACTCTGTCGGCCCTGAAAATATTGCGAATTTGCCATAGTTTTCTGTAAAAGCAGTGCATTCTGCGGGCGGACAGAGTCGTCCGCCCCTGCACGGAACGTGCAGATTGACTTACACCGTTACAGCAAAGAACTCCTTCAGCGCGGGATAGAGCTTTTTGAAGCTCTGGTAGCGGGCTTCGTATTTTGCCGTCAGCGCTGCATCCGGCTCGGTCGTGGATGCGACCTCGACGAGCTTGTCCGCCGCGTCCTGCACGGAGGCAAACTTGCCGCAGCCGACCATGGCGAGCATTGCCGCGCCGTAGCCGGGCCCCTGCTCGGTCTTGACCATGTCGAGCGGAATGCCGAGGACATTGGCGAAAATTTTGCGCCACAGCGGGCTTTTTGCGCCGCCGCCGCAGATGTTCGAGCGCGGGATCTCGATTCCGAGCGACTTCGCGACCTCAAACGAATCCCGGATGGCGAACGCCACACCCTCTAAAACCGCCTGCACCATGTCGGACCGGCTGGTGTCCATCGTCATGCCGGTGAACGTGCCTCTTGCGTTCGTGTCGTTGATGGGGCTGCGCTCGCCCATGAGGTACGGCAGGAAGTACACGTGATTCTCGCCGAGCTTTTCATCCGTAATATCCTTCTGTTCGCCCGCGAAGTCGGATGTTTTCAGGATTTCCTCGCACAGCCACTTGTTGCAGCTGGCAGCAGAGAGCATACAGCCCATCAGATGATAGCCGCCGTCTGCGTGCGCAAAGGCATGAAGCGCATTGTTCGGGTCGACACCAAATTTGTCGGACGAAATGAAGATCGTCCCGGACGTGCCGAGCGAGAGATTGCACCCGCCTGCGCCGACCGTACCCGTGCCGACCGCCGCCGCCGCGTTGTCGCCTGCACCGGCCACGACCTTGACCGTCTCAGGCAGCCCCAGCGTCTGCGCCGCTTCCTTCGTGAGCCGGCCCACGACTGCAAAGCTTTCAAACAGCTTCGGCATCTGGCATTCCGAAATGCCGCAAATCTCCAGCATTTCCTGCGACCAGCGCTTGTGCTGCACGTCGAGCAGCAGCATACCGGAAGCGTCGGAATAATCGCAGGCGTGAACGCCGGTGAGCTTGTACGTCAGATAGTCCTTCGGGAGCATGATCTTCGCGATTTTTTCGAAATTTTCCGGCTCGTTTTCGCGCATCCAGAGGAGCTTCGGCGCCGTAAAGCCCGCAAAAGCGATGTTTGCCGTCAGCTCTGACAGCCTGTCCTTGCCGACGACGTCGTTGAGATAATCCACCTCTTTGAACGTTCTGCCGTCGTTCCAGAGAATGGCCGGGCGGATGACGTGATCGTGTTCATCCAGCGCGACAAGCCCGTGCATCTGCCCGCCGGAGCCGATGCCCGCGACGTCATTCGCATCAAAGCCGCGCAGCAGCTCCGGAACGCCGGTCACGACCGCGTCCCACCAGTCCTCCGGCCTCTGCTCTGCCCAGCCGGGGTGCGGGAAGCTCAGAGGATATTCCTTTGTGACTTCGTTTTGGATCGTACCGTCCTCCCCGACAAGCAGCAGCTTGCAGGCAGACGTGCCGAGATCAATGCCGATAAATAACATAGACTGCACACGGCTCCTTTCCCAGTCATGAAGGTTCTGATAGTTTGATTTTATACTAGTTTTTTGCAAAATTCAATCTCATTTTTCGGAGATGGGGAACACGGGCGCACCCAAACGCCTTCCCCGCATAGCTTCATAAAATCTTAAGGCGTTTCCCGCTTGTTTGTTCATAGGATTTTGGATATGATGATAGCACAGAGAAGAAAACGGAGGGAAATCTGTTATGCAGCATATTCTGGTCTGCGACGATGAAAGGGATATCGTCGCGGCTTTGAAAATTTATCTGGAATCCGACGGCTACTGCGTCCACACGGCTTACAGCGGCGAGGAAGCGCTGCGGGTTGCGAAGACAGAGCCGGTGCAGCTGGCGCTGATGGATATCATGATGCCCGGCATGGACGGCATCACGGCCATGGCAAAGCTGCGGGAATTCTCCAATATTCCCGTGATTTTACTCACGGCAAAATCCGAGGATTCAGACAAGATTCTGGGCCTCAGCGTGGGTGCAGACGATTATATCACAAAGCCCTTTAACCCCGTGGAGGTGCTGGCGCGGGTCAAATCGCAGCTGCGAAGGTTCCTGCAGCTGGGCGCGGCGGTCAAAGCCCCGTCGGAGCTAACGGTCGGCGGCATTGCACTCGACCACGATGCCAAGCGCGTCACGCTCGACGGCGAGGAGATCGCGCTCACGCCGAAGGAATATGACATCCTGTATTATCTCATGCAGCACCCCGGCAAGGTCTTCACGCCTGCGGAACTCTACAGCGCCGTGTGGAACGAAGCGCCGGTCGCCATTGACAATACGGTGGCGGTACACATCCGCCATCTGCGGGAAAAGCTGGAGATCAACCCGTCCGAGCCTCGGTATTTAAAGGTCGTCTGGGGCAAGGGCTACAAGCTGGAAGGAGACAGACCATGAAACAGCTATACGGAAAGCTTTGGGTCAAGTGCACAGCCATTGTGCTCCTGATCATGTTCGCGGTATTATTGGCAGCCTCGGCATTGGGCATCGCGTATCTGATCAATTACGGTGCCTACGCGGACGGCGGTGAGCAGGTGCGCCAGATAGCGGAAAATAATCTATTACAGCAGACGAACGGCGACGGCTGGGCGGCGCTGCACGCCTGGGCCGAGGACGATACGGTCTCGCGCAATCTTCTCCGTGATCGCTATGACCCGCTCACCTCCAACATCTACTTCAAACTCACGGACAAAGCCACCGGCGAGATCCTGTTCAGCACCGGCGCACTGAATAAAGACGATTATTCCGGCAAGGCTTCCGCCTATTACCAGCAGGACATGAGCACTTCGCTGAGCGACGGCAGCGAAGTCACAGCGGTCTATCAGGCGTATCTCAAAAGCCCGCTTGCTCCGCATGACTCTGCGCTGTACATCATGACATGGGTCGAGCGGCTGATCAGCGCACGGTATCTGCTGATCGCGCTGGCTATCCTGCTTCTTGCGGTCTGCCTGTTCCTGTTTATCTTCCTGCTGTGCTCCATGGGGCACAAGGAGGGCGTGGACGGCATCTACCAGTGCTGGCTGAATAAAATCCCGCTTGATCTGTTCCTTGCGCTGCTTTTCGCGCTGTTCTTCGCATGGGCGGCATTCCTCAGCAATATCTGGTATATTGATTTCTGGTACTATATTCTTCTCGCATTCGGTACTGCGGCTCTAGCGCTGACACTCATCCTGAGCGTTGCGGGGCGTGCGAAGGCGCCGGGCTTTTTCAAAAACACGATCGTCTACATGGTCTTCGCGTGGATCTTCCGGGGACTCGGGCGCATCCCGATGGTCTGGCGGACAATGCTGATCTGGGCAGGCTTCTGCTTCATCGATCTGCTTCTGATGTTTGACGGGAGTTCTGCGTCGGCGCTCTGGTGGCTGTTCTCCCGCGGCGCGCTGACCGTCGGGATCCTGTATCTGGCTTCCAGCCTGAAGCTCCTGCAGAAGGAAGGACAGGCCATCGCCGACGGCCAGACCGATTACAAGGGCAAGCCTATCCCCCGCTGGCTGCCTGCACTTAAAAAGCACGAAGAGAATCTGCAAAGCATCCAGTCCGGCATCCAGAAGGCCGTCGATGAGCAGACGCGGGCCGAGCGCATGAAAACGGAGCTCATCACAAACGTCTCCCACGATATCAAAACGCCGCTGACATCCATCGTCAACTACGTCGATCTGCTCGAAAAAGAGGATATTCAGCCGGAAAAAGCGAAGGAATATGTAGACGTTTTAAACCGGCAGTCCGCCCGGCTCAAGAAGCTGACAGAGGATCTGGTCGAAGCGTCAAAGGCGTCCTCCGGCAGTCTTCCGGTGCATCTGGCGCCGACGGACGTGAACGTGCTGCTGAGCCAGCTGGCGGGCGATTACATGGAGAGGCTGGAAGACGCACAGCTGGAGCCGATCTTCCGCCCCGCGCCGTCCCAGCCGGTCATTCAGGCCGACGGACAGCTGTTGTCCCGCGTGCTGGGCAATCTGTTCTCGAATATCTGCAAATATGCCATGCCCGGCACACGCGTGTATTTTGAAAGCGCTGCGGATGAGAACACCGTCTCGCTCACGTTCAAGAATATCTCGAAATACGAGCTGAACATCCCGGCAGAGGAGCTCATGGCCCGCTTCGTGCGCGGCGACCGCTCGCGCCATACAGAGGGCAGCGGTCTGGGATTGTCCATCGCGCAGAGCCTGACCGAGCTGCAGGGCGGCACGTTCCGCCTTGAGATCGACGGCGATCTGTTCAAGGCTGTCGTGACCTTCCCGCGTGAGCAAACGGAGCTGGTTCAGGCATGAAACGTCGGAATCTGCTGACGGCGCTTTTCCTGCTGCTGGCCGCCTGTGCGCTGGCGCTCGGCATTGCCGCCGTCCGGCGTGCGCAGCGCCTGCCGTCAAGCGCCGGGGTCCGGGTCCCCGTTCTCATGTACCACGCCGTCGGCGACGACTGCTGGGGCGAGGAAAGTCTGTTCGTAAAGCCGGAGGAGCTGGAAAAGCAGCTGCAATACCTGTCCGAAAACGGCTATGAGACGATCTTTTTTGAGGATCTTTCCCACATCGAGCAGTATGAAAAGCCGGTGCTCCTGACCTTTGACGACGGATACGACGACAATGCCGAAACGCTCCTGCCGCTTCTGCGGAAGTACGGCATGAAGGCGACGATCTTTCTGATCGCGGGCGACGTCGGCAAGCCGCACAAGCTGACGCGGGCGCAGCTCGCGGAGCTGGTGCAGTCTGGGCTGGTCAGCATCCAGAGCCACGGCTGGAGCCACCGGAACATGGCCGCGCTGTCCCCGCTGGCGCTGCTGTGGGAGCTGGTGCGCAGCCAGAGCGCGATCTTCACGCTCACCGGGCGCTTCCCCGTCGCGCTTTCCTATCCGAACGGGAACAGCAGCGCCCGCACCAGAAAAATTGCCAGCTGGTTTTACACCTACGGCGTCCGTACCTGCGCAGGCATCTATGAAACCGGCAGCGACCCGCTGCTGATCGAACGCATCACCGTCAGCCGCGACACCACGCTGGACGAATTCAAACGCGAACTTGAGATCCCGTAATAGCCGGAGCCGGTGTTCCAGACAGATTGGAACACCGGCTCTGCGTTTATTTTTGCACCTCAATGCTTCCGCCGTCGGCAAGCGTCTTGCCCTCCAGCAGCATGAGCTTTTCCGCAAACAGGTTCGTGAAGCCGCTTAAGATCGCGGCGGAGACGATCATCTCCGGCGTGTCGCGGACGTTCAGCTCCGTCGTGACCTCGCGGTCGAACATGGCGGCGGCCGTCAGACGGACCTGCTCAATGAAGTATTTCGCGCACCGCTGGTGGCGCAGGGCAAACGCGGCGTAGGCCTTTTTGACGTCCTCCTCCGCAAGATCGCCCGGCAGGAGCGTCTGCAGCATCGACAGCCGCAGGCTCTGCTTGAGCGTACAGATCATGATGAGATACGCGATATGGATGCGGTAATAGCGCTTTTTGCGCGGCTCCGGCAGGAGCTTCGTGCGCACGTAGTTGTTGATGGCCGCCGCTGTGATGGGCTCCGTCTGCCTGAGCTCGGGCGGCAGATAGTCGAGATACTGCTTTAAAAGCTGCACGACCTGCTCCATGTAGAGGCCAAAGTCCGGAATGGCGTCCCATTCCGGCAGCCGGTAGGCCGCGAGAAACTTTTCCCAGCGCCGGAGCTTTCCGACGACCAGATCATTGTCAAAATTCATTGCTGCACACACCTTTCCGGGTCAAGTATATCACATCCGGTAAAAAATGCAAGAGATAATCGCGTTTGAAAGATGAATTGACATTGCGTGTAAAATGTGATAATCTAATATCGAAGATTATATCAAGAAAGAAGCGACGTCATGTTCAGAATCGTTACCGATACATCCGCAAATCTCCCGACCGACTATCTGCACGCTGAGCAGATCACGGTCATCCCCTACACCTTCCAGAGCGGAAAGGGCGAGCAGTCCTGCATGGATCTGACGAACTTTGACGCGAAGGATTTTTACGCGCAGATGCGCAGCGGCGTGAAGGTCACGACCTCCCAGATCCCGCCGCAGCGCTACATCGACGTACTGACGCCGCTGCTGGAAGCGGGCGAGGACGTTCTGTTTGTCAGTATGTCCTCTGGCATCAGCGGCTCGTATGCCTCCGGCCAGATCGCCGCGCGGCAGCTGCGCGAGGAGTTCCCGGACAGGAAGCTTCTTCTGGTCGACACCTACAGCGCATCGCTGGGCGAGGGCCTGCTTGTCATGCGCGCGGCGGACTGCCGCCGCGAAGGGCTGAGCATTGACGAAACCTATAAGACGCTCCGCGCGCTGCGCCACCGCATGGCGCAGATCTTTACCGTTGACGATCTGCGCTATCTGCGCCGGACGGGCCGCCTGTCCAATCTGGAAGCCGCCGTCGGGACGGTCCTGCAGATCAAGCCGCTTCTGAAGGGCGACCCGCAGGGAAAGATCGTCTGCTTTGCCAAGCTCCGCGGACGGCAGCGTGCCGTCGAGGCCATTGCCAAGCGGTATGAGGAACTTGTTGTGGATGCGCAGGACCAGACCGTCGGCATCGCCCACGCCGACTGCGCGCCCGACGCGCAGATCCTCGCGTCCCTCCTGCGCCGCAGCAGCAAGCCGCCCAAAAAAATCCTGACGGTCGATTACGAGCCTGTGACCGGCTCCCATGTCGGCCCCGGCGCACTGGCGCTGTTCTTCCTTGCAGACGAGAACGTCAGAAACATCTAAATTTGCCTTCAAGCGCCCGGCAGCGGAGTTTTCCGCCGCCGGGTTTTTATAAGGCAGCATGAAGCCCCGGACAAGCGTGCTTGTCCGGGGCAGTGTCAACCTTGCGCGGTATTCATCCCCGAGATTTAAGTCCTGGCATTTTTGGATGGCAAGATCATGGTTCTGCTCCGCAGCTTTCTTATACCAGTGCTTTGCCTTTTCCATATTAACAGGCGTCCCAATCCCTTCTTCATAGAAATATGCGAGATTGAATTGGCCGTCACGATCACCATGCTCTGCGGCACGCTGCGTCCAATAAAACGCCTTATCCGCGTCCTTCTCCACACCGATCCCGTCATAGAAAAAGTAGCCCACTTGACATTCGGCAAGGGGATAGCCCTTCTCAGCAAGTTCCATGTGTCCTTCAAAGCACTTCTCAAACTGCTTTGTGTTCCAGTATTTCTCGATCAGTTCATTGCAACGGTCAAACTCCGAACATGGTTTATAATAAGTTTCTGCCATCTTCAGTACCTCAATCAAATCATTTCATTCCGCTATGCATGGGTTCGTTTTTTGTCAAGTCAAAAAGAGTCTCATAAATACATATCCATCCTCAATCGTATCGGAAAGACAAAAGCCCTGCTTTATCCAGAACTCCTGCGCAGCAATATGTTCCATCTTTACCGGAGCAGAGATTCTGCAGGCAGAGAATTCCCTTTGCAAATACTCAATACAGAGCTTTACCGCCTTTGATCCATATCCCTTCCTCTGAAATGCATCGTCAATTAAGAAGTTGATGATTTGATAATTGTCTTCTCCCACATACATGGAAACAAACCCAACTATCGTGTCATCGCTGTATATGGCAAACGGCCTTGTGTCTTGATAGTAAACCCATGCTTCCGCCAGTGAATAGGTCACAGGATCGACAAAATCCTCATTCTCTACACTTGCTCTCAAAAGCAGGCATTCTCTGAAGTTATCTTCACTGATGGCTCGCAGCTCAATCATCGGATTATCCGCGATCGTTTGCAGGCAGTCGAGCAGCGCCTGCTCGCTTGTGACTGTGCAGCTGGGGCAAATGTCCCCCGGCGCTTCTCCGCAGCGGTTCATCCAGATCGTCTGCCAGCCGCAGGCGGCGGCTCCGGCGATATCCTGCGTGCACGAATCGCCCACGAACAGGCACGGGCCGCCTCCGGCAGCCTTCTGCGCCATGCGAAAAATTTCCGGCGCGGGCTTCATCACGCCGACCGCGTCGGAAATGAAGACCAGCTGCGCCGGCACCCAGCGCTCCATGCCGAGGCTTTTCAGCTTCCCGGTCTGCGAGCCAACGCTTCCGTTCGTGATCACGCCGACGGCGGCGAAGCGCTCCCTGCACAGGTCCAGCACGCAGCGCATGGTATCGCTCAGCGTGATGTGCCGCTGCTGCTCGGCGTAGAGTGCCTGAAAGCGCAGCGCCTCGTCCGGCGTAATAGAGATACCGGCGTCTGCCAGACCGGTCTGATGGCGGTAGATATGCATGGCCTCCATGCTGATTTTTCCGGTGTGCGCGTCTGTAAACACCTCGTAGCCGCGGTGAATGACCGCGTCAAACGCCTGCGGCAGCTTTTCCGCGTATCTTCCGCCGAAAAACTGCGAAAACGCTCTTTCATAGGGAATGCTGCGGTCGTAGAGCGTGTCGTCAAGGTCAAAAAAGATCGTAAGCCTGTCCATGCTGCGCCTGCCTTTCTGTTTTCTTCCAGTATACCGGCAGAGTGCGCCATCCGTCAAGCGCAGTTTTAGTTGACGCGGCGGGAAAGCTGCACTATACTGGTCAGAGAATCAAACCAGAACAGGAGAGCGAACGATATGGAGCTTTACGAACAGATCGAACTGCAGGAGTGCCCCATCTGCGGCGGTGCGGGACTGATGGAGGAGGAAAACGGCTGGTGCTTCTACGCGGCCTGTCTCGACTGCGGCGCGCACACGGCAGAGATCCGCTACGAGCGCGACGCGGAGCGGCTGGATGCGGCCCAGCGGGCGGCGCACCTGTGGAACATCGGCAAGGTCCTGACCGATACGCCGAATGACTGAGCCGCAGCGCGTCACGATCTATTCCGCCGCCTATGACCGCAGCCCCGGCGCGTCGCACCGGCTGCTGCGGCAGGCGGCGCAGCTGTATGCGCCCGGACTGGCAGAGCCGGCGCTTGCGTCCGGCGCACACGGGAAGCCGTATTTTCCGGACGCGCCGCAGCTGCAGTTCAGCATTTCCCACAGCGGGGCATACTGGCTGTGCGCGTTTTCCGCCGCGCCGGTCGGCCTCGACGTGCAGCAGCACCGCGATTGCCAAAAGCAGGCGCTTACGCGCCGCTTTTTTTCTCCGGCAGAGCAGGCTTTTCTGGAACGGACTTCCCATGCGCCCTTTTTTGACCTCTGGTGCGCAAAGGAGAGCTATCTCAAATTCACCGGCGAGGGCCTTTCCGGCCTGGAGGCAGTCTGCACCGTCTCGCCTGAGGGCGGCTTCCCGTCTGTTCCGGGCGTAAACCTGCAGCTTCTGCCGCTGTTTGCAGGCTATTCCGCCTGCCTCTGCACCGCCTCCCCGGCGGAGATACGCGTGCAGTTCCTGTAGGGGCGGACGACTCTGTCCGCCCGCTGAACGCGGCTCTTTTTCTCAGAAATCCACGGCGAATCCGTATGCACATACTTGCTTGATTGTAGGGGCCGATGCCTACATCGGCCCGTTGGGAAGCTGCGAATTCGCCGAAGATTCCCGTAAATCGGTGCATTCTGCCGGGCCGATGAGGGCATCGGCCCCTACAAATGTACAGGCGAGTGCACACGCAGTCGCCGAAAATTTTCAATGATTTGGCGCCTCACTGCCGGGCGGACAGAGTCGTCCGCCCCTACTGGCTTGTGGGTTTTAAAGCTCAATTTCCCGGTAATGTGCTGGCGCGTACGCATTCCAACCGTCTCAGTCCTCCATCATCAGGCGGACGATCTGGCGGTCGGTGTCGGCCATGCCGGTGTGGGCCAGCGTGCCGACGGTTTCAATCGTGTGCTCGATGCCGGATTTGACGATGCCGTCCCCGGCGTAGAACTGGTTGCCGCAGCGGTACATATGATAGCCGAGCAGTCCCGCGTCCACGCTGGTCGCGATCTTGGCCGCACAGGAGGGCTTGGCCCCGTCGCAGATGATGCCGGACGTGATCGCCATGGCGTTGACGAGCGTGTGCTTGATATGCTCATATCCGCCGCCATAAAGATATGTAATGCCCGCTCCCGCGCCGCAGCCTGCCGAGACGGCTCCGCAGTAGGCGGACAGCGTCCCGATATGCGCCTTGATATGGATCGTGCTCAGATTGGACACAGCCAGCGCCCGGTAGAGCGTTTCGCGGCTCACGCCAAGCTCCTGTGCGTAGACGACGACCGGCACGGAGGCAGTGATGCCCTGATTGCCGGAACCGGAATTGATGATGACCGGCAGCTCGCAGCCGGACATCCGTGCGTCGCTGGCCGCAGCGGCCATATAGCGGGCACGGTTGTTTACCGTCTCGCCATAGGCCTCACGCAGCGTTCTGCCGACGTTCGCGCCATAGGAGCCGCTGAGTCCTGCCTCCGCGATGGCCATGTTATATGAGATCTGACGTTCAAACAGCTCCTGCACATCCTCCGGACAGAGGGAATCAGCGAAATCGACGATACGCTCCACGGTCAGGATGCTCCGGTCCGTGCGCCGCTCGGACACTGTTTCGCTGCACGGGCGGTCGATGATGCGCGTTGTGCCGTGCAGCAGCTGGACAAGATTGGTGTGGCTGCCGACAATGCGGGCCGTGGCCTGATCGCCGTCCGCACAGACCGTAATGCGGATGTCGAAAATGAACGGTGAGTCAATGGGGCGAATCTCAAAGGCAGCTTCTTTAAGATAGGCGCGCATTTCCTCGATCTGTGCCTGCGTGACCTCGCTCAGAACCTCAAGCTCCCTGTCTTCCCGGCCCGCAATGATACCAGCGGCGGCAGCAGCCGCGATGCCGTGCATCGAGCCGGTATGCGGCACGATCACGCTCTTGACATTCTTGATAATGTTGCCGCTGACCTCAATGCGCACACGCTCCGGCCGCTTGCCGAGCACGGCGCGGGCCTGCGCCGCGGCATAGGCGATGGCGATCGGCTCCGTGCAGCCCATCGCGGGCACAAGCTCCTCGCGCAAAATTTCAAGACAGCTCTGATACAGCGCGTCAGTTCGGTTCATGGCAGGGTTCCTCCTGTTGTTCGTGATAGCAGGCAGCCGAGCAGGTGTGGCTGCCGCAGACGCGCGGGGGCGCGTCCTTGTGGTGACTGCAAACAAGATCGGGCTGATATTGAAGTGTCCCTGCCAAAAAGGCATGGACTGCCTCGTCCGCACTGCCCGCCGCACCTGGATAGAGCCGGATCCCGGCCTCCTCCAGCGCGAGGCGCGCTCCCGCGCCGATCCCGCCGCAGATGAGCGCGTCGACGGCATACGCCTTCAGAAATCCCGTCAGCGCGCCGTGGCTGTTTCCCATCGTGTCCACAATAGCCGTCGAGACGATCCGCCCGTCGGTCAGATCGTAAAGCTTGAACTGCGCGGTACGGCCAAAATGCCCGTAAATTTCGCCATGGTCAAACGGAACTGCAAGCCGCATGAAAATGCCTCCTGTTCTGCACGTGTTGTGCAATGTGACGATATTATCCAGGAACTATTATAACAGATTTGTTCTATTTGTAAAGAGCGGAAAACAGTGGGCCGCCCCACCGGATGGTGGAGCGGCCCGCCGCATATCTGCTCAGCCGGAGCAGCGGCTGCATCCGCAGCCAGAATTGGATGTCGAAGTGGAAGTACCGCCTACACTGCCGCACGAGCCGCAGCCGCACCGGCGGCAGCACCCGCAGCCCGTCGACGTACCGGCGACCGTACCGCTCTGCTGCGTGCAGGTGCAGGTACAGGTGCAGGTGGGATTCGTGGTCGAAGTACCGCCGACAGAGCCGGTCGTCTGTCTGCAGCAGGGATTGCAGCACCGCTGCTGGACAAAGTCTGGGAATACGAGGCCACCGAAGCAGCCGTTGCAGGAATAAGCCATTTTATATCCCTCCATAAAAGATCCGGGAACGTCTGTTCCCGCGTCATTCTATGCCGCATGTGCCCGATGCGTGTCGGAAAACAGAAAAACCCGGACGGCACACGGTCGTCCGGGTTTTGGATACAAAAATCGAAAGAAAACTCAACGCTTGGAGAACTGCGGCGCGCGGCGAGCTGCCTTCAAGCCGTATTGCGCGAGTTTTTGAGCTGTTTTTCCTTGATATTCCGGGCTTTTCTGACTTTCTGCTTCTCAGTTATCCGATGTGCGGACCATAAAAAACGGCCTTTTTTCATTCAGCGACAGGCTGATGAAACGCACCATTTACTACCCCAAACAACTTCTCTGGTTTATTGTACTTCACCTTAGCATAAATGTCCATCGTAATTTTGCTGTGCTTATGCCCCGCCAGGTACTGAACCGTTTTAGGATCTGCGCCGGAGTAAATCAAATTCGTGATATATGTGTGGCGCAACTGATGCGGAGTTACCTGAAAATCAAGGGTGTACACCACATTTCCATTATGCGCTGCTTTTTCTCCCAGCTTCGGCGTTACCGTGCGCTGAATTTTTTGCCCATTGATATACCGAACATAGGTACGCTCCTTTGTTGATCTTGTGATGATATACTGCCATACTCGCTTGAACTGCGTATATGACAGCGGATCTCCATCACGATTGGCAACAACATATTCTGAAGTTGCAACCTCTTTTGCTTCCCGTAGGCACTCCGTTAGAACTGAAGGTAGCGGAATGTCCCGCCTTGCAGATGTTGTTTTCAGATCGGACGATATAACGGGCCGATTATGTTCCGAATGCCATGCTCTTTGTACGGAAAGGTATGGTGCTTCGGCATCAAGAAACACACAGTCCCATTTTAACGCCAAGATTTCTTCCCGTCGCAAGCCAGCATACAGACCAATCATTACAAACACATACGGAGGAAGCCCCTTGATGGCAACGAGAAGTTTGTCAACCTGTTCGTCTGTAAGTGCCTCTCGTTCATTCTGCGGCTTTCCTCCTTTGGAGGAAAGATTTTCACAGGGGCAGGAATCGATGATTTTGCTTTCGACTGCAGAATAGAAAATGCACTTATACAGCATCTGAACCGAGCGATATACTGAGCATGATTTTGAGGAGACATTCACCATCGCAAGCTTGATATCATCTGAAGAGACTTCTGCCATATATTTATGGCCCAGCGGTTCAATGATATAGTTTTTGACCTTTGAAGTATAGTCTATAAGGGTTGTTGGCCGTATTCTTGCAGATTGCATGGTGAGCCAACGCTCACAATATTCGGCCACAGTCGGTGTTGTCCTACGGAAAACCGCATCTTCAATTTGGCGCTGTGCTTCTTCCACTTTTTCAAGAAGTTCTTCCGGAGTCCTTGCGTAAAGGGCGACTCGCCTGCCATCGGCATCTTCAATTCGTGTTCTGTAGTATTCGACCCCCTTTAGCACCACAGTGCCATACTTGGGTATCTCTTTTTTCTTTCTTGCCATTCTTTCACCTCCCTAAACGTTAGTATCAGCTGTCGAATTTGTGAGGATGAGCAAGTTATTTCTTTTTGGGACGGTGCTGCTTGCGGTATGTCAAGTTGTTATCGGCGGGTTTTGCCCTCTTTGTGCATTTGGCAACATATTCCTGAAGCGCTGCATCTGTAAAATACACGCACCCATTTGGAACATACTGGACGTAGGAAATCAAGCCGTTTTGTCTGGCTGCATCCAGCGTGGCAATACTAATCCCCAAAATCTTGGCAGCTTCTTTTCGTGTAATCAGTTTTTCCATATGCGCATTTATCCTTTCATGATATATTCAACCCTCCGATTCTCTGGTAATAAATGCGCCATTCTGCTGGTTTCAAATACATGACTCCCAGCTAAGTTAACATTCCATCAACTCACAAGCTCACTATATTACACTTGCAACCAGAGTTAATTACAGCATTCTTTTTGTGGCACACCTCCGCCCGTGGCGAACGGGTCCATGGAAATCTCATCCCCCCGCCTTCATTATGGCCGGGCCGCGAATTACGGAAGTATCATTAT
>OHBE01001966.1_pt1 | contig 16224 bp, 18 predicted proteins | sample 1577231 | NCBI WGS metagenome assembly OHBE01 (sample SAMEA3541506, study PRJEB24748) | human gut metagenome | biome: human gut; feature: human-associated habitat; material: faeces | place: China | collected 2012 | reverse complement strand
CGCGGCGGCCACCGGCGGCAGCTTCAAGAAGTGCAACGACATGAAGGAAGCCTTCCGGGACGCCGACATCGTTTATCCCAAGTCCTGGGCTCCGTTCAAGGCCATGGAGGAGCGCACCAAGCTCTACCAGAAGGGCGACAAGGCCGGCATCGACGCGCTGGAGAAGAAGCTCCTCGCGCAGAATGCCGAGCACAAGGATTGGGCCTGCACCGAAGAGATGATGAAGCTCACGAAGGACGGCAAGGCGCTCTACCTGCACTGCCTGCCCGCCGACATCTCCGGTCTTTCCTGCCCCGAGGGCGAGGTCGACAACTCCGTGTTCGACCGCTACATCGTTCCTCTGTACAAGCAGGCCTCCTACAAGCCCTACATCATCGCCGCGATGATCTTCCTCGCACAGGTCAAGGATCCCGTCCGCGCTCTCATGGAGATGGACAAGTCCGACGCCGAGCGCAAGATGTTCTAAGAGATCGCGCACAACTGAAAAGGGCGGCTTCTGCCGCTCTTTTTCTTCGGTCGCTTCACTCAGGAAAGCGGTAAAATACAAGAAAAATCACGGGAAATGTCTCGCAGTCTCGTGCAGCATTGCCTATAATATAGGCGGAAAGCAATGGAAATTCGGCCATTGCGCCGACCGAACGGTTCAAATTTATTTTTTAAGGAGATATATCACCATGGGTAAACGCATCGTCATTGCGCTCGGCGGCAACGCGCTGGGCAACACTCCCTATGAGCAGCTCGCTCTCGTCACCGAGACCGCCAAGCCCATCGTCGACCTGATCGCGCAGGGCAACGAGGTCATCATCGCCCACGGCAACGGCCCGCAGGTCGGCATGATCAACCTCGGTATGTCCACTGCCGCTGAGGCCAAGGCCATCAAGTCCGACATGCCCTTCCCCGAGTGCGGCGCGATGAGCCAGGGCTATATCGGCTACCACCTGCAGAACGCCATCGGCAACGAGCTCGCCTCCCGCGGCATGAACAAGGACGTCGCGACCGTCGTGACGCAGGTGCTCGTCGACGAGGCTGACCCCGCTTTCCAGCATCCGACCAAGCCCGTCGGCGCGTTCTACGATAAGGAGACCGCCGACCGCATCGCCGCCGAAAAGGGCTACACCATGGTCGAGGACGCGGGCCGCGGCTACCGTCAGGTCGTTCCCTCCCCCAAGCCGATCGACGTCATCGAAAAGAACACCGTCAAGGCACTTGTTGACAACGGCACCGTCGTCATCACCGTCGGCGGCGGCGGTATCCCCGTCGTGCGCAAGGATGGCAAGCTCTACGGCACGCCCGCGGTCATCGACAAGGACTTTGCCTCCGCCAAGCTCGCAGAGCTGCTCGACGCGGACATGCTCGTCATCCTGACGGCGGTCGAGAAGGTCGCCATCAACTTTGGCAAGCCCGATCAGAAGGGTCTCGACACCCTGACGCCGGACGAGGCGCGCAAGTATATCGACGAAAAGCAGTTTGCCCCCGGCTCCATGCTGCCGAAGGTGCAGGCCGCCATGTCGTTCGCCGAAAGCAAGCCCGGCCGCGTCGCGCTCATCACGCTGCTGGAAAAGGCGGCCGAGGGCATCGAAGGCAAGACCGGCACCCGCGTGCAGATGTAAGCACCGCCTGATTCTCCCTAGAAAGGGCTCGTTTTTTGAAACGAGCCCTTTTCTTTTGCGTTTTCTCCGCTATGGACAAAAATCCGCCTTGTTTTTTTGGTCAAGTTTGATGCGCTTTTTCATTTTTTTCTGTTGCTAATTTTTCCCTTTTTATGTATCATGGTGATAACGGTATTCAAATCTTTTGATTATCGTAAAATTAAAGGAGGATTTACTGAAATGAAGAAGTTCCTTGCACTGCTCCTGAGTCTCGTGATGGTCCTCGCCCTCGTCGCCTGCGGCGATAAGAAGGACGATACCAACACCGACGATCAGGACAACAACGAAGTCACCGATTTCAAGGTCGGCTTCATCATGCTCCACGACGAAAACTCTACCTACGACCTCAACTTCATCAACGCTGCTAAGGCCGCCTGCGAGAAGCTCGGCGTCGAGTACACCATCGTGACCAACGTTCCCGAAGGTCAGGAGTGCTACGACAAGGCCGCTGAGCTCGCCGACGCCGGCTGCAACATCATCTTCGCCGACTCCTTCGGTCACGAGGACTACATGATCCAGGCCGCGAAGGACTTCCCCGACGTGCAGTTCTGCCACTCCACCGGCACCAAGGCGCACACCGAGGGTCTCTCCAACTACCACAACGCCTTCGCTTCCATCTATGAGGGCCGTTACCTCGCCGGTATCGCTGCCGGTATGAAGCTCAACGAGATGATCGCCAACGGTGAGTTCACCGCAGACGAGGCCAAGATCGGCTACGTCGGCGCCTTCACCTATGCCGAGGTTATCTCCGGCTACACCTCCTTCTTCCTGGGCGCTCGCTCCGTCTGCCCCACTGCCACGATGGAAGTCACCTTCACCGGCAGCTGGTATGACGAGACCGCCGAGAAGGAAGGCGCGCAGAAGCTCATCAAGAACGGCTGCAAGCTCATCAGCCAGCACGCCGACTCCATGGGCGCTCCCACCGCTTGCGAGACCGCCGGTGTTCCCGACGTTTCCTACAACGGTTCCACCGAGGCCGCCTGCCCCAACACCTATCTGATCTCCTCCCGCATCGACTGGGCTCCCTACTATGAGTATGCCATCACCGCTGCCATGAACGGCGAGGCCATCGACGCTGACTGGACCGGCACCCTTGCTACCGGCTCCGTCGTGCTGACCGACCTGAACGAGAACGTTGCTGCCGAGGGCACCGCTGAGGCCATTGCCGATGCGACCGCCAAGCTCGAGAGCGGCGAGCTCCACGTCTTCGACTGCTCCACCTTCACCGTGGACGGCCAGCCTGTCACCTCTTACATGGCTGACGTCGACACCGATCCCGACTACACGCCCGACACCGAGGTTGTCCAGGACGGTTATCTGGCTGAGTCCACCGCCCGTTCCGCCCCGTACTTCCAGCTCATGATCGACGGCATTGATCTGCTGGATACTAATTTCGGCTAATTGTTTCTGCTACTACATATCGGGCTGCCTTCGGGCAGCCCGATATCTTTTTTCTTTTTATGGCACTTTTCGCTATTTTGCTAAAAATTTTTGTACACTTCTAATTTTTTTTGTGTTTTTTTCTGTTTTACATTTACAACGCCGTTCAATTATGCTAATATATGACTTGTACAAATACAATGCTGCGGGGTTTTCTTCCTGTGCCCTCCAGCGGAAAAAGGGGTGACCGCCTTGGGAACTGCATGCGCAGTTAAAATGGAGAATGTCACGAAGCGGTTCGGCAAAGTGGTGGCGAACAACGCCATCAACCTTGAGCTGCACGAGGGCGAGATCCTGTCGCTGCTCGGCGAAAACGGCAGCGGCAAGACGACGCTGATGAACATGCTCTCCGGCATCTATTTCCCCGACGAGGGGCAAATCTACATTCACGGCGAACCCGTCACGATCGCCTCCCCCAAGGATGCGTTCGAACACGGCATCGGTATGATCCACCAGCACTTCAAGCTCGTTGATCTTTTCACCGCAACGGAGAATATCATCCTCGGCCTTGAAGGCAAGCTCGACATTGCCGAAGCCAGCAAAAAGGTCAAAGAGATCTGCGACAAATACGGGTTCGACATCGACCCCAATCAGAAGATCTACGACATGTCCGTTTCGCAGAAGCAGACCGTCGAGATCGTCAAGGTGCTCTACCGCGGGGCGGACATCCTCATTCTGGACGAGCCGACCGCAGTGCTCACCCCGCAGGAGACGGACAAGCTCTTCGCCATCATGCGAAACATGAAGGCCGACGGCAAGTCCCTCATTATCATCACGCATAAGCTGCACGAGGTGCTCGACGTGTCCGACCGTGTGGCCGTGCTGCGCAAGGGCGAATACGTCGGTGACGTCGCCACCAAGGACGCTGACCAGCAATCGCTGACCGACATGATGGTCGGCCACACGGTGAGCCTGAACATCAGCCGCCCCGAGCCGAAGGACGTTGAAAAGCGCCTCGTCATCGAAGGCCTGACGGCTTACGACGAGCTTGGCGTCAAGCGTCTGGACGATGTCAGCTTCACCATCAACGCGGGCGAGGTGCTCGGCATCGCGGGCGTCGCAGGCAGCGGCCAGCGCGAGCTGCTCGAGTCCATTGCGGGCCTCTACCCCGTTGCCTCCGGCCATGTCACGTTCTATCCGCCCGACGGCGGCAAGGAAAAGGAACTCGTCGGTCTCGACCCGATGAAGATCCGCAAGAGCGGCATTTCGATGTCGTTCGTCCCCGAAGACCGACTCGGCATGGGCCTGGTCGGCTCGATGGGCATGACGGGCAACATGATGCTGCGCTCCTGGCGCAAGGGTAAGGGTCTGTTCCTTGACCGCAAGGATCCCGAAGCGCTCGCCAACCGCATCTGGGAAGAGCTCGGCGTCGTCACGCCCAGCACGTCCTTCCCCGTGCGCCGCATGTCCGGCGGCAACGTGCAGAAGGTGCTTGTCGGACGCGAGATCGCCCAGTCCCCCGCCGTGCTGATGACCGCTTACGCCGTGCGCGGCCTGGACATCAACACCTCCTATACCATTTACAACCTGCTGACAGAGCAGAAGATGCACGGCGTCGCCGTCGTTTATGTCGGCGAAGACCTCGACGTGCTGCTTGAACTGTGCGACCGCATCGTCGTTCTCTGCGGCGGTCAGGTCTCCGGCGTGGTCGATGCCAGAAAGACCGACAAGCGCGAGGTCGGCGCACTGATGACGCTCGTGAGGGGAGGCAACAAGGATGAATAAGAAACAGTCGCTCTTCCACATCGCCAAGCGCGATACGCTCCCCTGGTACAAGGCCGTTTTGATCCGCGGCGGCGCGATCGTGCTCGCTTTGATCGTCTGCGCGATCGTCACAACGCTGCTGACGGGTGAAAATCCCATCAAGGTCTACTCCACGATCCTCTACGGCGCGTTCGGTACGTCGCGCAAGAGCTGGGTCACGTTCCATAACCTCGCGATCCTGCTCGGCATCTCGCTCGCGGTCACGCCCGCGTTCAAGATGCGCTTCTGGAACATCGGTGCCGAGGGTCAGGTGCTCATCGGCTGCCTTGCCACCGCGGCCTGCATGATCTGCCTTGGCGGCAAGATCCCCAACGGTCTTCTCATCGTCATTATGATCATCGCCTCCGTCGCGGCAGGCGCGCTGTGGGGCTTCCTCCCCGGTATCTTCAAGGCCAAGTGGAACACGAACGAAACGCTCTTCACGCTCATGATGAACTACATCGCGACGCAGCTCGCCGCGTTCTTTATCATCGTGTGGGAGGTTCCCAAGGGCTCGGGCAAGATCGGTATCATCAACCAGAATACCGAGGCCGGCTGGCTCCCCGTTCTCGGCGGCCAGCGCTATCTCCTCCCGATCCTGCTTGTGGCGATCCTCACGGGCGTTATGTACATCTATCTCAATTACAGCAAGCACGGCTATGAGATCGCCGTTGTCGGTGAGAGCCAGCGCACCGCGAGCTATGCGGGCATCAAGGTCGAGCGCGTCATCGTGCGCACGATGATCCTCTCCGGCGCGATCTGCGGCCTCATCGGCCTGCTGCTCACCGCCGGTACGGACCACACGCTGACCACCACCATCGTCGGCGGACGCGGCTTCACAGCGGTCATGGTCTCCTGGATGGCCAAGTTCAACCCCATCATGATGATCTTCACGAGCCTTCTTATCGTGGTTCTGAGCCGCGGCGCGAGCGAGATCTCCAGCGTGTTCGGCCTGAACCACTCCTTCGCCGATATCCTGACGGGCATCATCCTGTTCTTCATCATCGGCAGCGAGTTTTTCATCAGCTACAAGGTCAGCCTGCGCAAGAGCAAGAAGGAGGCGTGAAGCAATGATATTTGATCTAACTGCTTTTCTTCCCCGTGCGGTCATGCAGGGCATTCCCCTGCTCTACGGCAGCACCGGTGAGATCCTGACGGAAAAGTCCGGCAACCTGAACCTCGGCATTCCGGGCGTGATGTACGTCGGCGGTATCTGCGGCGTCATCGGCGCGTTCTTCTACGAGCAGTCCACCCCGGCTGCCGACATGAACGCGTTCCTCGCCATCGGTATCCCGATGCTCTGCTCGCTTTTGGGCTCGCTTCTGATGGGCCTTCTCTACTGCCTGCTGACCGTTACGCTGCGCGCCAACCAGAACGTCACGGGTCTTGCACTCACGACGTTCGGCGTCGGCATCGGCAACTTCTTCGGCGGCTCGCTCATCAAGCTGACCGACAGTGAAGTCCCCTCCATCGCGCTGAGCGCGACGAGCGCCTATTTCAGCAAATCTCTGAATGTCGGCGGCTGGTTCGGTCAGGTTTTCCTGTCCTACGGCTTCCTTGCCTACCTCGCCATCGTCATCGCATTGTTCGCGTCGTACTTCCTCAAGCACACCCGCACGGGTCTTCACCTGCGCGCCGTGGGCGAGAGCGCGGCGACGGCGGACGCAGCCGGCATCAACGTGACGAAGTACAAATACCTCGCCACCTGCATCGGCAGCATGATCGCGGGTCTCGGCGGCCTGTATTACGTCATGGACTACGCCTGCGGCGTCTGGTCCAACAACGCCTTCGGCGACCGCGGCTGGCTCGCCATCGCGCTCGTCATCTTCACGATCTGGCGTCCGAACGTCAGCGTGCTGGCCTCCATCCTGTTCGGCGGGTTCTACATCCTCTATATCTTCATCCCCACCGGCACCAACCTTGCCATCAAGGAGCTCTACAAGATGCTCCCCTACGTCGTCACGCTGGTCGTTCTGATCATCGTGTCGCTGCGCAAGAAGCGCGAGGATCAGCCGCCCGCATCGCTGGGTCTGAGCTACTTCCGCGAAGAGAGATAAATCTTAAAACAAAAGCACCCGATGGGTGCTTTTGTTTTAGACAAATTTCAGCGCTTGTCGCTCACCGCTCCAATCGCTGCAAAGTGTCGCTGCGGACGCGCATGTCGTCCTCCGCGACGGATTTCAATTTATTTGCGCCGTGCGCGGCGCAAAATAGAGCGCGCATGTCGTCCTCCGCGACGAATTCCAATTTATTTCACGCCGTGCGCGGCGTGAAACTCTGCGAGGCTTTTGAGCTGTTTTGCCGCTGGAGGCAGCAAAATGCGCTTCTTGCTATTTTTCACTAAATCTGCCTGCGTTTGGCGCGGGTCTAAGAGGTATTGCTATGTCTACTCTGCTCATTCAAAACATTCGTTCGCTGGTGTCGTGTGATGACGCGGACACGGTTTATGAAAACGTCGATCTGTATGCTGAGGATGGATTCATCCGCGCGATCGGTAAAAATCTGCCGCAGGAGGCGGAAAAGGTGATTGACGCGAGCCACATGCTCTGCTACCCCGGCCTTGTCAACACGCACCATCATCTCTATCAGGTCTTTTCCCGCAACCTGCCGGAAGTACAGAACATGGAGCTCTTCGACTGGCTCAAAACGCTCTATGAGATCTGGAAAAACCTCGACGAGGACGTCATCCGCCTCTCGACGCTCACGGGCCTTGGCGAGCTGATGAAGCACGGCTGCACGACCTGCTTCGACCATCACTATGTCTTCCCTGCGGGCGCGGGCGACCTCATTGGCGCGCAGTTTGCCGCGTCGGACGAGATCGGCGCGCGCATGTACGCCTCGCGCGGCAGTATGGATCTCTCTGTCAAGGACGGCGGCCTGCCGCCCGACAGCGTCGTGCAGACGGTCGACGAGATCATGGCCGATTCTGCCCGTGTCATCGAGAAATACCACGACAAGTCGTTCGGCGCGATGCACCGCGTTGCGCTCGCCCCGTGCTCGCCGTTCTCCGTGTCTGCCGACCTTCTGCGCGAGAGCGCCGTGCTCGCGCGAGAGTACGGCGTGCGCCTGCACACCCACCTGTGCGAGACGAAGGACGAAGAACACTTCATGCTCGCGCGCGAGGGCATCCGCCCGCTCGAGTACATGGAGCGCCTCGGCTGGACGGGCAGCGACGTCTGGTTCGCTCACGGCATCCACTTCAACGACGAGGAGCTGCGTGTGCTGGCAAAGACGCACACCGGCGTGGCGCACTGCCCGATTTCGAACATGAAGCTCGCCTCCGGCGTCGCCCGCGTGCCCGAGATGCTGAAACTCGGCGTGCCGGTCGGCCTCGCGGTTGACGGTTCAGCCTCGAACGACGGCTCATCGCTGATGGAGGAACTGCGCGTCGCGTTCCTGCTGCACCGTTTGAACAGCAGCAAAGCTGCCCCCAGCGGTTACGACGTGCTCAAGATGGCAACATGCGGCAGCGCGGCCATCCTTGGCCGCAGCGACGACATCGGCTCGCTCGAGGTCGGCAAGTGCTGCGACCTCTTCATGATCGACTCGCGCAGGCTCGAGCTCGTCGGCTCGTGCTTTGACCCCAAAAGCGTGCTCGGCACTGTCGGCGTGCGCGGACCCGTTGACTACACAGTCGTTCAGGGCCGTGTGACGGTCGACCACGGTCATCTTGTCACAGTCGACGAAGAACAGCTTGCGCACGACGCGGAGGCGAAGTGCCGCGCGTATCTGAACCGCTGAGGAGGCTGCCATGACCGTTGAGATCATCTGCGGGGACATCTCCGCCCTCCCCTCTTCCGACCATGCGACCGAACTTCTGCCGCTCACGGACGGCGACACGCTGACCCTCTCCTGCACAGACAGCGACCTGAAGGCCGCCTACCGCGTCCTGCGCGCCATCATGGACTACGGCTATGAGCACGCACAGCCGTCGCGCGTGCGTCTAATTTGCGCGGACGAGGCGTCGCGTAGGGCGTACTCCTTCCAGTGGAACATGTGGTTCGCCGCGGAAAAGCCAAAACACGAAGATTAAAAAGAAAAGACGAGCGAATTTTCGCTCGTCTTTTTCTCATAAATAGCGGTCCACTTTTTGCAAAATCGTCTCGTAGCGCTCGGCGAGCTCCTGCTTTGTCTCGCCGAACCGCCCGTGAAGCTCCTGCCGCGAACGGACAATGGTCTGCAACGCCTCGTCGCGCTCAATGCGCAGCCCCGCGGCGATCTCCTCGCTCAGCTCGCCCACGCTGGCAAAGGCCTTCATCAGCCCGCCCTGCGTTTTGAAAAACTCGTCGCCGAAGCGCTCGCGCTTCGGATATTTTCCGCTGCGGTAATTGTCGATGACGACCTCGTAGCGTGCCATGGCGCGCTGCACCGCCGTCTCCCATGAAACGTACAGCTCGCGCTGGGCGTTTTCGCCGACCACTTGCATCACCTCCGGCGCGCGGCAGAGCTCTTCGAGCTTTGCCGCCATCGCCGCGGCGTTTTCCTCGATGCAAAAGCCGTTTCGCCCGTCGCCCACGCCCTCGGACGCGCAGGAATTTCGGATCATCACAGTCGCCGTACCGCTGGCTGCGGCCTCGCGCACGACAAGGCCGTTCGTGTCGAACGTCGACGGGAAGAGAAACAGGTCGGATCTGCCATACCACGCGCGGATGATCTCGCGGTCAGAGATCGCACCTGTGAAAAAGCAGCGGTCGGAGAGCTTCCGCTCTTCCGCATAGCTGCGGATCTCCGCGCCGTCTGCGCCCTCGCCGACAAACACCATGCGGAAGTCGACATTTTTCTCGCGCAGCGTTTTCAGCGCGTCTAAAATGATGCGGATACCCTTGTACCACATCAGCCGCCCGACGAAGAGAAAGACCGGCACGTTCTGCGGCAGGTCATATCTGCCCGTCGCCGCGGCGATGGCCTCGTCAGACACCCGCCCGCGCGGCACGTCCACGCCGTTTTCCATCACGATGTAGTCGCCCTCGTAGCCGAGCGAGCGCAGATTTTCCCCCGCCCCGCGGCTCACGACCCAGACCTCATCGCAGCTTGCGATGTTCTGTACCAGCGCGCGAATGGCGCTCTCCTGCAAGAGCTTGCCGCGCACAGCCTTGGCGATGTCGACATCGTACTTCGTGTGATACGTCAGCACGAGCGGCGCGTCGACCACGGCGCGCAGCGAGCGCGCCAGCAGGCACGACGTGATGGGACAATGCGTGTGCATCAGTTCGACCTTCTGCTCCGTCAGCACGCGCGCGGTCTCGGGTGAAAACGGATAGCCCGCCACGTAGCCGAGCTTCTTGCGCGTGTCGATGCTCGGGTAGCGCAGCACGGGGAATGGGAACGCGCTGTCGTCCGCGCCGGGCATTGTCGGCGTAACGACAATGGCGTTTTCGCCGCTTTTCGTGATGTTTTTCGCGTAGTTCACGACGGCGTTCGCCACGCCGTCGATCTCGGGCGGAAAGGAATCGTTCAAAAGGCAGATGGTTCTCTTGTCCATGCCATTGCCCTCCTGTTGCTTGTTTTTCGGCAGCGCCGAAGTGTGATTCAGTATATCATTTTTCGTGCGAAGATGGTATACTATGTGTGAATTTTACGCGCTGTTTACTTCGGGAAAGGAGAACTTCCATGCGCATTCTCACATACACCGTGACGCCGGAGGAGGACGGCCGCATGGTCAAAGGCATCCTGCGCGGCAGTCTTCAGCTTTCCTACACGCTGCTCAAAAGCCTCAAATGGCGCGAAAACGCCATTTTATTGAACGGACAGAGCGTCCATGTCAACACAATCGTCCACGCGGGCGACACCGTCAGCGTCGTCCTCAGCGAGCGTACGCCGCGCGAGGACTTGTACTGCGCAAATGCGGCAAAGCCCGACATCGTCTACGAGGACGACGACCTGCTCGTGCTCAACAAGCCTGCGGGCGTCGCCATGCACCCGAAGTCGGGTGACGCCTCCGCGCCGAGCCTTGCAGCGATGCTGACGAGTTATCTCGGCGAGGGCAGCGTGCCGCATTTTGTGAGCAGGCTTGACAAAGGGACGTCTGGCCTCCTCATCGCCGCGAAAAATGGCTATGTGCACGACCGCCTGCGCCGCGCACTGCACTCAAGCGATCTGCGGCGCGAGTACCGCGCTGTCGCCGTCGGCAGAGTTGAACCGCCGTGCGGCGTCATCGACGCGCCGATCGGCCGCGCGGAGGGCTCCATCATCCGCCGCTGCGTGCGCGCGGACGGACTTCAGAGCCTCACGGAGTACGAGACTCTGCAAGTAAACGACCGCTTCACGCTCCTGCGCCTGCGCCCACAGACGGGTCGCACGCATCAGCTTCGCGTCCACATGGCATACCTCGGTCATCCCCTCGCGGGCGACTGGCTCTACGGCACGGAGGACAAAACCCTCATCGCCCGCCCCGCGCTGCACTCGTACGAGCTGTGGTTCACCCAGCCGGTCACCGGACAGGAATTACACTTTACAGCGCCTATCCCGCAGGATATGCAGCGCTTGATGGAATGAAAAAGCACCGTTTTGGCCGGCTCCGCATAAGAAAACATGCGCCGTAAAAGGCAAATTTTGCACTGACTCCTTCGTTGCGCCGTCTTGCCATGCGACAGCATGCCTGCGCCGCCGCGCCTCGGCTCCGCACAAAATTTGCTCTTTTTCGGTGCGAAGCAGTTTTGCCAATGAATTTTTGAGATGAAATCGGTTGAAAAAATCTCCCCATACTGGCGTATGGGGAGATTTTTTCGGTCGTATTTCAGCCAAAAAGGTGCAGGCAAAACCGCATATTTTCTTATGCGGAGCCGGCCTTGGGCGGTGCTTTTTTCAGACGTGTGGTAAAATACCATAGGTCTATAACCAATTTTTACTTTTCCTTGTAGTACAAACGGCAGTGGCAGTAGCCCTCGAATTCGGGGTCAGCGATCTGGTCGCGGAACTCCTTGCACATGCAGACGTTGTCCTCGATCTTCTGCAAGCGGCAGGGGCACTGTAAATCGCGCTTTAAGAGCGCGGCGCGCAGGCGGGCGACGACCTCCGCGTCTTCGTTGTATCGAATTCTCATGCCTTGCACTTCTCCAGCATCGCCTTGATGTCGGCCTTATCGTGCACACCGACCATGCCGGCCAGCGTGTGGCGGTCCTGCACGACGGCGAGCGTCGGGATGGAATCGATACCGAACATCGAAGCGAGGTTCGGCTGCTCGTCGACGTTGACCTTGCAGAACTTGACCTTGTCCTCTTCCCCGTTGAGCTCGGCAAAGACAGGCGCCATCATCTTGCACGGCTGGCACCACTCGGCCCAGAAGTCGATGATGATGAGGCCCGGATCGTCGAGCACCTCAGTCTGGAAGTTTTCTTCCGTCAGCGTGACGATATCGGTGAACGTGCGCGTCTCGACGTACGGCTCGTGGAAGCCGCCGCCACAACCGCCGCAGCCACCGCCGCATGCACTGCATCCGGCCCCGCAGCCCGCGCCGCAGCCGCCGGCACTCGCGCTGCTGTCGCCGGTCATCAGCTCCAGATTGCCCTGGAGGAAGCTGTCGACCGCCTCGTCGGCATTTCCGGTCACGCCGGAAATGAGCAGCATATGCGCGTTGTCGATGGCGGCGTGCGCACCCTCGCCGATATTCCCGCAGATGACGAGATCGACGCCGCGGGATTTGAGCCCGCCCGCGACCTTCTCGTGGTTGGTATCGTCAAACGTGACGGTCTCTTTTTCGATGGGCTTGATATCCTCGATGGTGTAAACGGTAAACTCCGTGGCATGGCCGAAATGCTGCATCACTTCGCCATTCTCGCAGGGAATTGCAATTTTCATAGTATGTTCTTCCTTTCCGGTCTATTGCTTCGGCGGCAGCGCCTCCGCTCGTTGCTATGAGGTAGTTTACCACGCTTTCGCGCGCCGTACAACCGGAAATTTGTAAACAAACCGTAGGCGGGTCTACTTTATCTTGCCATTCCATTATCCTCATGCTATGATTTTTATATCGCAGAGACTCTTTCCCCGCCAAATCAAAATTTGGCAAGGAGTATCTCCGCATGAAAAAGAAGGTTTGCAGAACCATCGGGTCAGTGATGCTGCTGATCGCCGTTGTTTTTGTGGCATATGCATTGACCCATCCGGAAGCAACTTGTCTCTTGAGCGTCACCGTTACCCGCTGCCTGTACGGTTTGTATGCTTTCATAATGGCAGTACTGCTGATTGCTCCCGTGAAGGACTCATAGGCCCACTTTATTTTTGCGGGCCTGCATGACCGCATAGCTGCGAAAAACGAGCCTTAACAAAAAGAGATTTTCAGGGAGGAACACACCGTGAAGTGTCCATTCTGTGGCAAAGAGATGCAGCAGGGCAAGCTCCGCACCCGCTGGGATAACTACTTTGTACCCAACGGCTGTAAAGCGCCTATGCTGTACACGAAAAAAAGCATGGAAAACGCAGGCGCAACTCTGGTCTCCCCCGACTGCACCGGCGCGATCTACGAAGAAAACTGGCAGACGACCTTTTTATGCATTGGATGCCGAAAGATCATCGCAGACTTTTAGGATGGTAGCATGAAGAGATTACTATGGGATAAACGATTTAGCGGAATCCTCTGGGCCGTCGTGTTGGGCGCAGCATTCCTCATGTTATCGTGGATCATCGGAAATTCTGCGCACGGTATTCCATGGTATCTGCTCAGCAGTATGCTGCGCGCCGCTTTCGGAGTCATCATCCTGATGCTCGGAACACGGTTGTACGGGAAAACGACAAGGGAAATTCTAAGCCTTCATAACAGTAAGATTGCCATATTATCAGGTCTCGGTTTTCTCGTATTTCTGCTGTGCTACGTGGCCGCCGTCTATGTCGGATGCAGGGGAATTTTAGGCCTCACCGCAGGGCTGTTTTTCGCAAGGATCCTATTGCAGCAGCTCACGACTGCCCTTTATGAGGAACTGAATTACCGCTTCCTCATTTTGGAAGGATATTTCCACGGGAATAAAAGCGTTTGGAGCCGTCTGCTCTATGCCTTTGTCAGTTTTCTTGTCTTTGGGGCGGCTCATGTGGTGACCGGTTGGAGCACCTCCGCTTTCTTTCTGTCAGGGGCCATCGGGTTTACCTTTGCGGTCATCTATCTCAAGTCGGGCAACATCGTCATTCCCATGCTGCTGCATTTCATTTATGATATCCCCACAAATATGACATCCTACATCGAGTGGAAGGATGCCTCCCTGCTCGCAAGCATGAATTCCGTGCTCGAGATCGCATTGGCGATCATGTTCCTTGTGTCCCTTGTGATCCTGATCATTGACAAGAGCACAGTGGAGACGAAGCACACCGCTTCATAACCTCAAAATAGCAAAAACCGCCACAGCAGTTTCCTGCTGTGGCGGTCCTTTACTTTATACGGTTTTCAGACGCTTAGTCGTCCTTCTCTTCCTCGTCTTCCACAAGGTCGGCGGGGTCGAATTCGAGAGTCGCGCCGCAGTTGGGGCACTCGACCTTGCCGTCTTCGAGGACGGAATCGTCAAAGAAGATCTCCTCCTCGCACTCGGGGCAGGTCGTGGCGTAGCACTCCTCCTCGTCGTCCTCGTCGTCTTCCTCATCCTCGTAGTCGTCCTCGTCTTCATCATAGACGATATCTTCCACGTCGCCGAGGTCGTCGCTGATGACGTCCAGGCCGTCGCCGAGCTCCATGACCTCGTCGGTCAGGTCTTCGACTTCGAGAGCGATCTCGTCAAGAACGTCGGCGATCGCGAGGAACAGCTTGCCCTCGTTGGAATCCGCATTCAGGTTCATGCCTTCCATCAGGCCCTTGAGATACGCGACTTTTTCAGAAATACCCATCGTAAAACTCCTTTCTGTTACCGGAACTACGATTTTCCTGTTGCTGCTTACTTAATGTCTATTACTTGGCGCGGCCGATATACTCGCCCGTGCGGGTGTCGATCTGGATCTTGTCGCCGATGTTGATGAACAGCGGCACCTTGATCTCCGCGCCGGTCTCGAGCGTTGCGGGCTTGAGGGTGTTGGTTGCGGTGTTGCCGGCAAGGCCCGGCTCGGTCTCGGTGACCTCAAGGTCAACGAAGTTGGGGGGCTCGACGCCGAAGACATTGCCCTTGATGGACAGGATCATGCACATCGTGTTCTCCTTGACGAAGCGGAACGCATCGCCGAGCATATCGCGGTTCAGGGGAACCATATCATAGGTCTCCTGATCCATGAAGTAGTACAGATCGCCGTCGTTGTAGCTGTACTCCATGTTCTTGCGCTCGATGGCCACTTCCTCAAACTTCGCGGTGGGGTTGAAAGAAGTTTCGGTCACGCCGCCGGTGACGACGTTCTTCATCTTGGTGCGCACGAAAGCCGCGCCCTTACCGGGCTTGACATGCTGGAACTCGACGACCTGATAGTACTTGCCTTCCATTTCAAATACTTTACCGTTTCTGAACTCACCAGCGGTAATCGTTGCCATAACTATTTCCTCCTGTATTCCCGAGGATATCATCGCTATCCTCAAATTCACAAAGTATCGGTTCTAAACCTATGGTATTTTACCGCATATAGTGCGGCAATGCAAGTGTTTTTCTTGATGTTGTGGGTGAAATTTGCAAATTTCAGTGCTTTTTCCGCTCGTCGTGCGCGCTTGCGGCCTTGAACGGCCGCTGCAGGGCATGCAGCACGTGGTTCCACGCACCCACCGCGCCGCCGCGCGGCTCGACCATCAGCATCAGAACGCCGCTGCGCCGAGCGCCGAGCGTGTCGGTGAGCAGCTTGTCACCAAGCATTGCCGTCTCCCCCGCGTTCACGCCGTAGCGCGCCATCGCCTCGTGAAAGCCGCGCGTGCCGGGCTTGCCCGCGTGGCCGACGTAGCCGACTTTAAGCGGCTTGCAGAACTTTTCCACGCGCACGGGGCTTCTATTGTTCGACAAAATCGCAAACTCGATGCCCGCCTCCTTCAGCGCGCCGATCCAGCGCGTGAGCGACTCGTCCGGCTCGCTCTGGCTTTTGGGCGCGAGCGTGAAGTCGAGGTCAGCGAGGAGCAGCTTCACGCCATGCTCTTTCAAAAATTCCGGCGTCACGGCCTCGTAATTGTCAAACACCCATTGCGGGCAAAGAAATCTGATCATATCGGTCTCCCATCGCGCATAAAAGTATTACGGTTATTATACGCGCCGAACGCGCTTTTCACAAGGGGGGATTTTTCTGCTCACCTACCTCGCCATCACGCCAAAGGCGCTCTCTGAGTGTGCCTCAAGGCCCGCACTGCCGCTCGTCCACGTGGCCTATGCCGTCGGTCAGGGCGGATGCCTGACGCGCTGCGACGCAACGGCCTTCCCGCGCGGCGGGCTCATGGGCCTTTCCGACCGCTGCACCGGGGCGATCCCACGCATCGACACGCTCTGCCGCACCATCGTCGCGGAATGCATCAAGC